>Ga0181589_10004708_pt1 | contig 10914 bp, 12 predicted proteins | sample 071ome_25_FD_132444 | JGI IMG/M metagenome (GOLD analysis project Ga0181589, IMG submission 132444) | Coastal salt marsh microbial communities from the Groves Creek Marsh, Skidaway Island, Georgia - 071410BT metaG (megahit assembly) | ecosystem: Environmental > Aquatic > Marine > Intertidal... | reverse complement strand
GTTGTTCTACCAAAGATGTAGTTGGAACAAGAATTAAAATTTTATCTTGACTTGTTTCTTCTAGTATGTTAAGATAAAATCTTACTAAGCAGTATATGATAAGTGATTTGCCTGAAGCAGTAGGACTGATAAGTAGTGTCCTATTGTTTCTGATTGCGTGTGCCAAGGCATCAATTTGATAGTCACGAGCTTTGACGTTCTTTCCACCAGATTTAAGTTTAAGATATTTTGTGAATGATTCAACATCTTTTGTAGAAATGGAAACTGCATCATTTAATAATTCCTCTGAAAGTGTATATTCTATTTCTTGTTGTTGAAGGTATTCGGTAAGATATGAAAGAAGACCAACATATAATTCACCAGTCATAACATTAAAAAGTCTTATTTTACCATCCCATATTTTATTTCTGACAGCCGGCATGAATCTTGCACCTGGAACTTCAAAAGTAAAATAAGCTGATATTTGTCTTGCTTCGGAAGGTTCGCAATTAACTTTTAAATATACTTCATTCTTTTTTTCAATTTCCATTTTTTTCTGGTAAATAATGTTCCACATTCATTTCATGAAGAACCAACTCTCCTCCTTTAGATTTATTGGTTCCTAGTCCAGCCTTTTCACCTTCATTTTCTTCTTCCAATTCTGAAAACTCGCCTTCTATTTGTTGCCCTTCCATTAGTTTATCAGATACTTTTTCTAATTCTCTGTGGGTATCTGCATCATATGCTATGAAAATTGCTTTTGGTTGATTTTCATTTTCCTGTTGTATCCAAAAATATATTTTATCATCTTCTTCATTTACCATGAATGAAATTAATCTGAATTTCTTTTCATTTGTTTTGAGAACTGGATATCCAAAAACAGAATCAAAATAAAAATAAGATCCTGCAATAAAAAATAGTGTTAATGGAATAATATATACTAAATGTATACTTGCTCTTAATTCAATTATAAGATAAAGAAAGATGCTAAGTAGCACCAAACTTGAAATGATTAAATAAGTCATGGTCGTGAAAATATTTGTTGTTCGGCACCTGACATGATGCCAGTCTTTTTTCTCACAATATCTTTTGGTAGATAATTTAGTTTTAGTATATTACCAATGGAATCAATTGTAAATCTAACAAATGTTTCTTCCTGTGAGCGATAGTCAAAAAGTTTTGAGCCTTGATAAATTTGAATATAAGGATTTAATTTGATTACTTCTATACTAACATCAGTTTTAATATCCTCATCTCCGTTTGAATAATAAAATGCGTTGACAACATATTCTCCAGGTACTATTCCACGAATGTTTACTACTTCACGGTTTATATGTACAACTTTTCTAACACTATTTTCAAGATATGTGTCATTCCGATGTCCAAGGTCATCACGGTCAAGAAACATGTTTCCTTGTTGTGGAGTAGTGAATCCAACATGTCCTGTTGGACCATCTATCCATAAATCAATATCTTTGTTAGCCTTAGCATCCCAACTTAAAATAATCATGAATTCTGCTTTTTGTTCAACTCCTTCATTCTTCACAGGGTCATTGATAAGAATAAAACTGATAATAAAAAGAAAAACAAAGCCGAGAATCAGATTGAACAATAAGTCAATGAATGCAAGATTACTATTGTATGTTCGTTTCATTTTTTGCAATTATGAGTTGGCACTTGATTAGTACACTGGAAATCAATCCTACAAGTGTGGTTAAAAGTGCGGTTCCCATACCTTTTGCCATTAGCATCATGCTTTGTTGTAGTTTAGCAGGATCATCAACATTCAATTCTGAGAATGCAGCATATAGCATGAAAATGAATCCAACAACAGTTCCAATCATTCCTAGGCTAATTACTACTTCTGATGTAAACCATTCTATTTCAAAGTCATGATTATTTTTGTAGTATTTGTAACCAATAATGATTGTAGTAAAAAATAGAATAGCAATAATTACAAAACTTAGTTTGGTGAAGTCATTTGCATATAAGAAATTTACAAAAGAAAAATACCAAGTCACTGCACCTGATAAAATCATCAGGATAAATATCAACCACCATTTAAGAAACAGATTCATTTTATTCTCCTAGTTTAATCCCTCGCAGAATTTCTTCCAATCAATTGCATTTTTGATTTGAAATCCTCTATTATTTAGAGATTTCAAAATACCATCCAATTCTGCAACCATTGTCTTATAATATTCAACAGTATTTCTGGCTTTATTCAATTCTTCATCTGCATCAAGATAAATGGATATATCTTGTTTTAAAATTTTGAGAGGAAAAGGTTTTTCATCTTTACCAGAATAATGCTCCCATTTCTTACGATAGAGCATTCTGTATTCTGTTTCTTTTTGTTTGAGAAGAAGATTGTAGTTAGAATGGAATTTTAGGTATTTGTGTTGAAGTTCGGGAATTTTTAAAGATTCTATATCTAGATTATCTTTATCAATTTTCATGTCTTTTTCTGCAATTTTTTGCAGTTCTTCCAAATTCATAATTTTTCACTCCTACATAATGTAAAACTATTTATAGTCTTCGTAATTCAATATCTGAAAATTTAAAATTTACAGTGGCCGAAAGAGAAATAGTATCTGATTGTTGAACATCATATTCTAATCCAGTGAGAGATGATGGATAAACATTTTTATATGTAATTTGCAATAATGGATTATTTTTATTTGTCAGAATAGTAAGCGTTGCTTCAGAGAATATATTTTGAGGGTCTTGTTCAGATTCAGCTGACATTGTTGCAAATTGTTCTCTACTCTTAGGAAATCCAATACCAGCAATCCAGTTATATATTTCTTCCCAATTTTCTAGTGATTCATTTACAAGAAATTTTACAACCAAATCTTCATATTCAAGAGTATCACCTGCATTGTAGAAAGTTTTAAACGGTGTATTGATTTCGGCCTCACCAGAAAGTGAAACTTGTGGAACATTTGCAGCCACAATAAAATATTCTACATTTGGAAGTCTTGCAATTTGAAAACGAAATTGTGTGGGAGATGCGTAGTCTATGTTGGAAGGAACACGATTAGCGGCAACTAAATCAACCATTGAAATATCCTATAAAATAGAGGTATGCTTTTGAACATACCTCTATTTATAAGAATCGTATGATTACATGATGTTGGTTACTTGAACTCTTCTGTAATATACGTTGCTGTTAGCAGCAAGTCTTGCTGCATCACTTTCGAATGGTGTTCCACCACTTGCAAATGGATTTGAAGTCATACCGTAGCGTGTCTTAAATCCAATTTTTGGTTGGAAAGTATTCTCACCAACTGCACGAACCATTTGCAATGGAACGTATGGGCAGTAGAATACACCAGCATCAGCAAAGGAAGAACCTTTGTAGCCAATTACATAGAATTGCTTGGCATCTTGATTTCCAGCATATGGATCAATGTATACACGATAGCGACCATTCAATACACCAGCAAAGGTGTTTCCTGTGTCATCATCGGAAAGATTGTTTGCAAGAGCAGGTGTGTAATCCAACTTACCTGCCTGGTTCAATGCACTTGCAACATCGGAAGAACAGATAATGATATTACCTCGTCCTCTTCTGGTTCGTTGTGCAATGACATTGGCATCACGCTCAATTTGGAACATCAATCCTTTGAACTTCTCTACACTCCATCGTCCGTTTGAATCAACGTCCAAGTCAAAGACACCTGGATTAGCTGTGTCAATCAAAGCGCCTTTTTCAGCGATTCTATAGATTGTTCGGACAACTTCTCGGTTGATTTCTGTCAAGATTTCAGTAGAAAGAATATTTGCCAATTCTGTCTCAGCGTCAAGTCCATGAATTGCTTTCAAGTCTTGTGCCAATTCCATTGAATATTCTGCTTTCAATGCTCTTGATTTTGCTTCTACACTGAACTTCTCAATTGAGAATGCCATTTCTGCAAATGCATTACCAGCAGAATCACCCAATGCTTCTGCAGTAGCAGTTGATACTGGAAGACCAGTTGTGTAATCTGTAGTAGCAGCTCCACTATCGTTAAGAACAGCAGGGTTGGTTCCTGTTTGTGTTCCGGTACCTGAGAAAGTAGTATCTGCTTCATTGTAGAATGCTTCTGCTCCCGATTGATTAGTGTATCGTGAACGCATGGCAAAGACCAATCCAGTTGGACCAGTCATTGGTTGTACGCCAGCAACGTCATATGCAATCAAGTTAGGCATTGCACGCCTTACTAGAGAGATCAAAATTGGATCCCAGTTGCTGATTGCAGTACCAGTTGAGTTGGTAGGTGCAGTTTCTGCCAAGAACCGAGCATCTTCATTCAATGCACGCTCTTGGTTTTCCAAAATAACAGATGTAACTGCTCTTTTGTATTTGTCTTGAATAGGTGACAAATCTTGATGATTCAAGACTGGTGACCATTTTTCTTGAAGGTGTTCTGATTTGAACATTTTTAAAACTCCTAAAGGTTATATTAATTATTTATTAAAACTTACTTTTAGTGTAACTAATAGCACTCAAGTATTTCGCCATAGTTCCACTTACTTCAACATTTTCAACTGAAGTGTCTTGTGTATCTACAGATTCGGAGACAACTTTAGTTCTTGGGAAATAGCTTTCTTTCAATGCACTCAATTTAAACTTGAATGATTCTTCATCAATGTATTCTAGTTCTTTTACCAAAGAACCAAACTTTTCCTTTTCTGTTGCACTCAAATCTTCAGAAACTTCAACAAAAATTGACTCACGGATGTGCTGTGACACCTGATTTTTCAATTCTATGTTTCGTTGAATTTCTTCATTCAATTTAGTTTCCAAATTCTCTAGTTGCTGTTCTTGTGATTCAAGGATGTTATACTTCTCATTTGGTACATCAATATAATGGTCTTCAAACAATCCTTTTAATCCAGCAATAAAGTCTTCGGCAATCTCACCCTTCAATCCCCGCTCAACTGCAAGTTGATTTTCGGTCATCCATTGCTCTACAACATAATTCAAGTATTTGTCAACTTTTTCAACTAATTCATCTTTATAATCATCTACAAACTCTTTGATTTGCTCTTCTTTTTCTTCTTCCATTCTTTGAACTTCTTCACGCAATTTAGATTTAATTGCTGCTTCAAAGATTACAGAAGCCTTCTCTTTAAATTCCTCGGAAAGATCATGTCCTTCAGTCAATGCATCTACATCTTCTGAAACATCAAGAGAATCAAGGCGATCTTCAAAAGATTCTTTTTTCATCTTTTTCTTTTCTTCCATTTCTTCTTCATCCTCTTCTTCATCATCTCCCATGTCATCTTCTTCAGATTTCACACTTTTTGCTTCGTCCATTTCTTCTTCATCATCATCTTCTTCATCTTCCATCTCTTTCATGGACATTTTCTTTTTCTCTTCCAGTTCCTCTACATCTTCCATATCAAACTCTGTTGATGCGGAAATTGTTTTGGTCTGTGGAGGAGATGCTTTCTTGACTTTCTTTGCTGCATCTTCAGGCTTTTCACCTAAATCATTCTTTTCTCCAGCAACAGTTTGCATTTTATCTGGACTTGCAGCAGATTTCTTGGGAGCATTTGCATCGTTCATTTCTTCCAAAATTTCTGCTTCAAGTTGTTCAATTGTCTTGTCTAGTTCTGACATTTGGTATACTCCTTGAAAAGTTCTAATATTATATTTATTTATCACATTATTGATTTGAAGAATTTTGCGAATGCAAGTGCTTGATACTTTGTCTGTTTTGCTCTTGCACCTTTTTCAATATCCTCTTTAATCTCATTCACTGCAACTTCTTTTAGTAAACCATTGTTCCAAATCCATTCTCTGCCTTCCATAATACCCTCAACAAATGCTTGAGGAGCAGAAGGATCAGCAACAATATCTGCCGCAGTTGCAAGATAAAAATCATCCTTTACATAATTGACACCATTTCTTGATTCCAGAGAACCCATACCTCTAGAAGAAACTCCCAATTTACCGCCATCACTAATAAGTGCCTTCGCAATTTCCCCCATAGGTGTAGAAAGTAGTTTTGCTTCACCCATGAAGTTCTTTCCATCCGGTTCTAATCTTGTAATCATGTGTGAAACACGATCAAGATTAACAGTAGGGCCATCTGGATGTCCAAGTTCACCAAATGCTCGCCCTTGCTTTATGAATTCTTCGTTGTATCTTTTGACTTCTTTTTCTAATACATTAAAAGGATAAACACGTCCGTTACGATTTTTTTGTTCTGATTGCATGAATATACCACGGATTTTCATACTCTTAGAACCGGATTTATCTTCAATAATGTATTCTACATCCTGGATATGTTCTGCAATAAGTTTCATGTTAGTTCCTATGCTTCTAATGTTTCTTTTTCAAAATACTTCATTAATGCAACTGCCTCAACTTTGTTCTTTTTAGCAGTCTTTTCAATAAACTTTTCAAACTTAGCTAAAAAGTCTGATGGGTCACTTTCTAAAAATTTAAAAACTTCATCAACTGATTTTTTCATTCTTGGTGAAAGAAGTTTATATCTATCAGAAAGTTTATGTTCATTCTTTTCTTGTAGTTGTGTAAAAAAATCTTCAAATGGTTTATACATCTTCACTTTCACTTTTTCTCACAAATGATTTTGCCACTTCCATTCTTTTTGTTTCTAGTGCATCACTGATTCTTGTTGACATTTCAAGGTCAAAATCATTTTTTGCTTTGATATTATCACCGGCATCAATTGAATCAATAAAATCTTTCAAAAAATTATTATCACTCATTTCATTTTTCCTTTAAATATTGTGCCTGTAAATCTTTATCATCTTCAGGCTCCTTTTCATCTTCAGGTTCTTCATCATCTTCTGGTTCATTGTTGCCAAAAGGTGATCCTTGTTCTGGTGGTTGAGGTGCTGATCCACCTCCCATTTCAAAGTCATCATATTCACCATCTTCTTTTTCATCTTCAATTTGATCTTCAATTTCTTCTATTTCTTCATCGGACATTTTAAGAATGTTCTTTTTAATCCATTCTTTTGAGAAGAACTGTCCAACATATGGTTCTACTTGTGAAAGCATGTCTAATCTTTCACGCATCACTTCGGCATTCTTTAATTCAGTAAAATGACCATCTTGTAGAAAATCAAACTGAATGTGTTCTTTAATGTCATTCCATTCTTCAGCTGCAATCACACCTTTTAAAATAAGTTGTGTTTCTAGAAGGTCATGAAAAAGAACAACAAACTTTTTTCTTATTCTTTGTACAAACTTTGTAAACTTTAATTCATCTCTTGTGATGTTATCTGAACGACCAATTGAAAAAGTTGATTCTGATTCAAGTCTTGAAATTGGTACATTCAGTGAGCGATAAAGTTTCTTTTTAAAATATTCTATGTCTTCAATTTCACCAAGGTTTGCACCTCCTGGAAGTGTGGAAATTTCTGTTCCTCTTCCACCTTCTCTTCTTGGCAACCAGAAATCTTCCAACATTGACATATGATTTCTGTCATCACGAATTTCGCCAGTTTTTGCATCATATACAAGCTTGTTACGATAACGATTCATTACATCTTTGAGGTACTGCTCTGCTTTTGCTTTTGGCAAGTTACCAACATCAATGTAAAAGATTCTTCTTTCTGGTGCACGGGAAATACGATAGATAACCAATGCATCTTCAATCATTCTTAGCTGATTGACAGGTTTGATTGCTTTATGTAAATGTGAAAGAATCAATCCTTTTTGTGCATCAATCAAACCAGAAGGACAATATGAAACCGAATCACTGGTAAGTTTTAATCCAGATGCTGTTCCTGATGCATGTTCAATTCCTTTTTCATTGTAAACATAAAATTCATCAACACCAAGAATTACATCTGCACCATTTTCATTTTTGCCCTTTTGAATCTCTCGCATTTTCTTAATCTTGCGAGGATCAATATATCTTAATTCTGTGATTCCATTTTTTGGATTATTGGAATCAATAATCTTGTGATAGTATATTCTTCCATCAACATACCATCTTCTAAAAATATCATGCCCTTTGGCATTAAAATCTAAAAGAGAAAGAATGTTATTAAATTCTTCTCTTATTTTCTTTTTAATCTTTTCAGAATATTCCAATCTATCCAATGAGACGGATACTGATTGATCCCTCTCATCGGATACGATTGCTTCATTTACAATATCTTCAATTGCAGAATCACACTCCGGGTGCATCGCAATATCACGATACCTACGCAGGAGATCAAGTTCTCCCCTATCCCGACCTTCCATGTCAAGATATTCTGAGAAGAACCCACCTCCAGCAATATCGTATGCACCGTCATCAGAGGTAGGAAAAGTCGGTTGATTCTTCTCTACCTCTGATGCTCTGGTGATTTTGAAACCAAATAATTGTGCCATAATTTATTTCATCCTACTAAAGTTGTAGAATTATTTATGCATCACCTGTTGTACCTGTAAACTTGGTGTATCTCCAAGTTACATCAAAAGTCTCAATCTCACTTCTTGTATCCCAGCTCAATTCAATGGGAGCAAGAACGGTAGGCCAACAATTTTGCAATTCATGTGTCTTAATAATGGCATCTTTTCTATCGTATTGATCAATTTTCAAAGTTGCCATATAATCACCTGGATTTTGAGCGGATGTGTTTGGAGTCATCAAATTGATAATATTCATCCAAGCCTCAATACCGTTTCTAATTTCAAATCCAACATCATTGATGATTGTTGTGGTAAATGTATCAAAGGTACGGTCTCCATCAATATAAAGAATACGTCCACGATAATTTACTGCAATTTCATCAATGGTTTGGCCGGGAAGTGAAGCCGCCTTAATCATGAATGATGCAAGATTAGAAGGAACTACTGTTCCAGGACTTGTTACAGTAACAACAAATTGATTTGCTCTTGCACCACCACCAACAAGATTTCCCTTAAAAAGGTCTAGAGTTGCCATCTATCAACCTCCTACTTCGCTGAATGCCACACCAGTTCTCACCGCAATGAAACTGAGTGTGATAAAGTTAATGGAACGAGCAGGTTTAATGTAGATGTCCGCTACAAATTCGTTTCGGTCAATTACTTCGCCGGTGTTGTTACGCTCGTCACAAACAACACTGAAGTCCGTAATACCTCTTCTTGCAACAACATCTCTCAAGAATGGCTCAACCAAATTTCGGAATTGTGCCTGAGTGAATGCATCGTTGAATTCAAACAATTGATATTTAGCTGCTCTTGCAATTGATTTCTCTAGTACCAAGAACAATCTTCGTACATTGATTCTATCAAATGCACTTGGTTTCGCCAATGCAGTTTTGTCTCCAAAGAGTACAGTTCCTTGTCCTGGGAATGTAACAACTGGGTTAATTCTTGCAGGATAAAGAATATCTCTTTGTGATTTAGTTGGATTGAATGCCAACTTGACTGCACCACGAATTTGACCTCTGTTCAAACCACCTGGTGAGAACCAAGGATCAGCAACATTATCAGTATTTGCACAAAGTCCGGCAATATCACCATTCAATGGTACAAATCGGAATGTATCGTTGTATCGGTCATACATGTACTTGTAACCAGAATCAAATACTGCATATGAAGAACTAGAAAGATTCTGATAGAAGTCTACAACGTTTCCAGTTTGTGTGATACCACTTGTTACTCCAACAACTGTTTCTCTTGCAGGAGAAATGAATGCAACACAATCTTTTCTTCCTTCAGCCAAATCAATTAGATTTGTAGCATGAGCAACAGATGAAGTCCAAGTCATTCCATCACCTGGAGTTGACCCACCCATTACCAAGTTTACATCTAGTGTATCAGCATCAGCAAAATACTCATATGCGGATGCAGTTTCACCTACAGTTGGTGAAAAGTCATCAGATCCAATGCTCAATTGGTCATCAAATGGAAGAGCGTTTGCATCAAAGTATTTTACACTGTCTGCCGAAACTACATCCACACCCCAATCACGACCATCGGTATCTACACCATCAACTTCACTAGGAGGATGATCCATCCAACGGATGTAAGAAGAACCTCTGTTGACAATATCAACATAGAAGTTTCCACCACCTTGTGCAGTTTTTGACTTTGGATGCTTGGAAGCGAATGCAAATGTTTCAACTACAGCTGCGCCTCTGTTTCCAGCAACATCAATGTCATATCCTGTAATCAATCCTTGAGTGTCATATACTACAACATGCAATTCATCAGTTGCAGCGGTTAGACCGATACCTTTTGCCCAATCAGAGGTTCCGGGTGCGGAATCAAACAGGTCATAGAATCTCCATCGTCTTCGTACATCAGTACCAGAAGCGATTTCTGTTTTCAATCCTCCACCATTTGGATTATCTAATTGGCGAATTGTCAAATCTCCAGGTCCTGACGTACCTGCATCAAATGCAATTGCAGTTACTTCGTATTGTTGACCTGATGTTTCTTGAAAATATACAATATCACCAACTTGATAACTTTCTGCTGTAGCAACACCAACAGATGTGGCATCCACAGCTGCTGTAGCATCAGTTGATGCAGTAATAGTGCTTTGATATGCAGAAGCGGAAGGACATACAGAAACACCAAGAGAGTTACCCCAGTTTCCTGGAAACTTTGATGCCCAAAGTCCGAAAGAACCTTGACCGGCAGACCAGTTGTTTTCGTAGTCATCATCATTGGTAATTCTCAATCCCAATTTAGCAACTACATTACCTGATCCAGCAGAAGGAGCAGACCCTAATGACAATGTTGTTCCAGTTACTGTAAATGATGTTGTAACAACATCGTTCACGGTTACATACAACAAATCAGCATCAGTTACAGATTGTGCAAGAGTAAAATCTGTAGTAGAACCATCACCGTTACCAGTTAAAAGAATTGAACCACCACCTGATACAGCGTTTCTTGCACCAGTTTCAATTCTTACCACTCTCAAGGCATTGCCATACTGTAGAAAATTGGCGGCAGTAAACCAGTTTTCAAAGTTTGTATTATTT
>Ga0181589_10004701_pt1 | contig 10924 bp, 6 predicted proteins | sample 071ome_25_FD_132444 | JGI IMG/M metagenome (GOLD analysis project Ga0181589, IMG submission 132444) | Coastal salt marsh microbial communities from the Groves Creek Marsh, Skidaway Island, Georgia - 071410BT metaG (megahit assembly) | ecosystem: Environmental > Aquatic > Marine > Intertidal zone... | reverse complement strand
GCGCCAGGCTCACCAGAGAGCTTCCCCGCTCCGACACCAGGGCCTCGATCACCTTGTCGAGCGCGCTCGTCCGTTGCCTCGGTCCAATTTCGCCGTCCTGCCCCTCCACGTCCTCGCCGTCATCGTCGTCCACGCTGACGAGACCCTCCACCACGGCCCGCACGGTGCTCCTCGTCGCTACCCGGAACTCCTTCGACTCAACCAGTCTCGCGACTTTCCGCAGGCTCTCCGGGACCTCCCGTCGGTCGCTGGTCGACGCACGCGCCGTCTCGTCGCGGGTGCGCCTGCCATCCCCAGCGGCCTGGTCAGGCCCGTCCGACCCGTTCGGCCCGTTCAACCCGTCGTCTTCCTCGACTACATACTCGTACAGGTCTGACAGCAGCTTCTGGAGAATGTCTCCGCCCTTGTCGACGGCCGTCGTGTACTTCCTGAGCGAGTTTTTCACGTGCCCGAGGAACGAGTCCCGCTTATACAGGTTGTACGCCAGATACGCCGACGCCGAGAGTCCCACCGTGTAGGCACAGTACCGCTTCGCGTTCCTGTGCCGCAGCAGGGCCAGCAGTGGGCTGCGCTGGTCCTGCATGGGGTTTCGATTGTTCGAGGACCAATTTTCTCCAAGCGTAGATTCAGAGCAAACACCGCATGCGCTTCGTCGTCGCGTCGGTCAGATAAATAACAGGTCTCGTGTCGAACTTAGGAAGGAATGCACGCGATGAATGACGTCATTTCCCATTCATTTTGAGGCGTTCGGTTTCCCTTGGGTTTTTTTGCTCACCTCGAGACTTGAGCCGCTCCCAGATGTCCTCCACGTTCACATCCTCGTGGACGCCCATAATCACCTCGTCCAGCGCCTTCTCCCCCAGGCTCTTGGACGCCTTCCCGAGCTCCCACCCACAAGCCCGGTCCACCAGCTTGACGACCCCTATCATGCTCACCCGGTCCTCGACCGCCAGGGGCGCAAACCGACTCACCATCCCGAAATCGTCCAACAACTCGCACAACCCCGCCGTCGCCTTGGCAAACTTCGGGTGTATCCGCTCGGACACGACCTCTCCCAGCAGCGCCAGGTTCGGCTCGGCGTACCACCCCACGTGGAACGGCAGGTCGCCGTACTGCTCCAGCATGTCGACCTTGGACAACACGTTGACATGTGGCAGGCCCAGGTGAAGCATCGTATTCAGGCTGACCACCATGCCCGACAGGTAGTTGCCCGCGTCCACGCACAGGGGCGAGTCAACGAGCGTCACAGACGCCAGCGAGAGCTTCACCGTCTTGGTCAGGACCTCGACGACCTTCAGCAGGCTCGGGTGCATCGAGAACAGCTCCACCTGGCCAGGCATATCAAACACCAGGTACGTGTCGCTTTTGACCAAGTCTTGGAGCCGCTCGACGAGCCAGTCGACGTTCTCTTCGAGGTACTCCATCGCGTACACCAACGCGCCGTTCGGGCCCAGATGCAGGCTCTCCTGAACTTTGGAGGCGTCTATCAGGTCCCGGATATCGATGGCAGGGTCGTAGCCCAGCTCGTTGTCGTTGGCCGGGTCGAGGTTAACGATGCCGTGCTTCCGCTCGATGGCCGAGAAGAGCTGGGCGAGCCCGCGACAGTAGGTCGTTTTCCCGCTCCCGGGCGGTCCGACGACGAGCTGTCCGTATGCTGCCATGCCGTATGCCGTCGCGCGCTCTTTCCTATCATCTACCGCAGACAAACGAGCTCCCTTTGAAGTTGGGGTTTGAACGCGAAACTTCGAATGATCAAAATCGAAGTCGTACGATGGGAGACGCACGCCACGCCTCGACGACGACGCACGCAGCATCGACATCTGGCCCTTGGCCGGGCGGGATCACGCAGGCGGGAGGATTGAACGAGATAGTGGCCGCGTCAAAGGTCCTGGTGGTTGGCGCCGGGGGCATCGGCTGCGAGCTGCTCAAGACGCTCGCGCTGACGGGCTTCAAGCGCATGCACGTCATCGACCTGGACACCATCGACGTGTCCAACCTGAACCGGCAGTTCTTGTTTCGGAAGCATCACGTCGGGCAGGGCAAGGCGGCGGTGGCAGCGGAGGCCGTCAGGCGGTTCAGGCCGGACATCGACATCACCTCTGAGATGACCAACATCATGCTTCCGGAGTACGGGGTGACGTTCTACAAGCAGTTCGACCTGGTTTTGAACGGGTTGGACAATCTGGAGGCGAGGCGTCACGTGAACAAGATGTGCGTGATGGCAAACGTGCCGCTCGTGGAGAGCGGGACGGCGGCCTTCCTGGGGCAGGTGACGGTGCACGTGGGCGGGGAGGTCGAGTGCTTCGACTGCCTGCCCAAGCCGCAGCAAAAGACATACGCGGTGTTTACGATTCGGAGGACGCCGGAGAAGCCGATCCACTGCATCGTGTGGTCGAAGGAGGTGTGCTTTGACGGCGTGTTTGGGAGCGGGGACGTGGCCGACCTCGGCGAGGGGCTGGATTTCGTCGCCGGCACGTCACCGGAGTCGTACGCGAGAATGATGTTCGAGCAACTGTATTGCGAGAACATCAAGCAGCTGCTCAAGGACGCCGAAGCGTCGGACGAGGATCTGTGGAAGGGGCGGGCGCCGCCCTCGCCGGTCGACGTGGGGGCGTTCGAGGAGGACATCAAGCTGGGACTTTCTGACGACTACACGGCGCCGGACCAGCAGGCGGTGTTGGACGAGCACGAAAGCGCGCAAATGCTGGCGTACGCCGTCAGGCGACTGGTCACCGAGCGGGCAGACGAGGTCGGGTCGCTGGAGTTCGACAAGGACGACGAGCCGGTGATGCGGTTCGTGGCCGCCGCGTCGAACTTGCGGAGCTTCTGCTACGGGATCCCGATGCAGTCGTATTTCCAGTCCAAGGGCATGGCTGGGAACATTATCCACGCGATCGCGACGACCAACGCCATCGTCTCGGGGCTCATCGTCGTGCAGGCCCTCAAACTGCTGTGCGTGCTCAAGGGGCGTGGCGGTATTAAGGTGTCAGATCACTGCCACACCGCGTACATCCAACAGTTTCCGTCAAACCGGAAGCTCATCACGCCGGTCCAGTGCGTGAAGCCCAACCGGGACTGCTCTGTGTGTGGCAGCAAGCCGCTCGTGCTCCAGGTCAACACGGCGGCGACCACGCTCAAGGACGTCGTCGACGCGGTGGTCAAGGGCGCGTGGAGCATCAAGAACTTCACGCTGAGCAACGGCAGGCAGTTCCTGTACGAGGACTCGGAGGACCTCGACGAGGACGAGGTCGAGGACAACGCGCGCTTCCTGGGCAAGCTGCTGAGAGACTTGCCGGGCGGCGCCATCATCAACGGGACGGACGTCATCGTGACAGACGACGACTCGAGCCTCAAGGTGCCGCTGTTCGTCGTGGACGACCCCGAGCTGCCTGCCGGCGAGTGCCGCGTCGAGGGCACGCTCGACCAGGCGCGGGACGCCGCGGCGCGCGTCGACAAGCGCAAGGCGTACGAGGAGCGGCGGCTGGCCGAGCCCATCGCTGTCGTCGCGGAGGAGGAGGAGGAGGAGAAAGAGGCCGAGGGGGGCCAGGCGCCCCCTTCCAAGAAGGCCAAGGTCGACGACATCGTCGTGCTGTAATTCTTCTCGCTTCTTTTGTGCTTGCATTGTTTGAGTCTGTATCTAGAATATCGAGGATAGTGAGGATCCCGGATATGGCGGTCTGAGCGTCCCCTGAGACGAAATTCGTGTTTTTTCGAATGGAATCACTCAAATTCGCAGGGTGCCGCGCGTCGGCGGGTCCCTGTCGCCCCATCGCGAGGCCAGGCATACGGTTGTCAACGTTGTTCCCATGCATGCGGAGAAGAGGCGGCTCGATGTCTACCACGGGACCGGATTCCGTGGGGAGCGAGACTCCGTTCCGGCACCTGCCTCGGGTGGTGCGAGCCGGTGCGCGCGCCGACAACTCCGACGAGACGTCCTCGCCCGCATTGGCTCGCGCCAACAACTCGTCGTACTCGATGGACGACGACGAGGAAGTCGAGAAGACGGCCTCGTCGGTCCTGTCGTCGCTCGCCGGCCGCCTGGCGAACTGGGTCAGGTATCTCTTCTTCGAGCGCGTCGAGATCCGAGCGCTGAACAACGTGTTTCAGTTCACGGCTTCCATGTGTTTCGTCGGCCTGTACGTGTGGAGTACGTACTCGGCGCCCGTCAAAGGCAGTCCGCGGGCCACGGCAGAGTTCTGGCTGTGCGTCGTGTTCGGTTTGGAATACCTCCATCGTCTATTCGTCAAGCACCGCGATCTGGGATCCCGGGTACGGATGGTCACCAACCCGATCAACGTGTTCGATCTGCTGTCGTTCGGCCCCACGCTCTTCGAGTGGGTCATGCAGCTGGTCACGCCGGGCTTCTCGCTCGGCCGATTTGACCTGCGCTGGACGAAACTTCTGCGGAGTCTGCGCGTGATTCGCATCGGCTTGCTCGCTGCCGAGCTCCGTTCGCTTAATCTGACGACCAAGCGCGGCGGCTGGCTCGCGGCGGGCACGACGTTCCGGCTCATCCAGATCGCCGCGTCGCCTCTGCTACTGCTCTTCGGCGCATCGGCCGTCTACCAGATTTTAGAGCACATCCCGTTCCACAAGGCTGTCTATTTCGTGGCAACGACGCTCTCGACGGTCGGGTTCGGGGACGTCGTGCCGACCACGGTGTTTGGCAAGGCGTTTGTCGTCGTCATGATCGCCGTCGGCCTCGTCACGATTCCCGTGCAGGCCGCGCTGTTCTACAACGAAATCTCTGCCCGGCGCGTCATCAAGGGGACGCTGCACAACTGGCGGGGCAAGCCCTTCGTGCTCCTCTCGACGCGGCTGACCGAGGTCCGGGCCTTCAGCGACCTGTTTGCGGAGTTTCAGCAGGCGCTGGGCGTCACGTCGCTCTTCCCGAAAACCACGAAGATCGTCGCGCTTTGCAATCGACCGTCGTTCGAATTCTCGGCGTTCCAGGAGCTGCACGAGCGGTCGCTGACGCTCGTGGAGGGTTCGGCCGTCTCGGGCGGAGACCTGGTCACGGCCAAGGCCGAGAAGGCCAACGCGATCATCCTGCTCGCCGACCGGTTCTCTGCCGACGCGAAACACGAGGATTTGTCCATCCTGTTCCAGGTGTGGGCGGCCAAGAGCTACACAAAGTCTGTCCCGCTGTTCGTGCAGACCATGAAGCAGTCGACGGTGGACCAGATCAAGCCGTTCATCGACCCGGAACAGGACGTCGCCGTCAGCATGGAGGAGACGCGCTTCCGGCTTCTGGCGCTGTCGGCAACGTGTCCCGGCGCGTCGACGCTGATCGGCAACCTGATCAGGAGCTCCATGGTGCGGCCCGAGGAGGCCCGGCAAGAGACCCTCGCCGGCCGGCGATGGCTCCGGCAGTACGTGGATGGCTGCGAGGCGACGCTATGTAAGGCGCCCGTGCAGCGCCATCTCGTCGACATCGAGTTCAACCGGGTCGCAGAGTGGCTATACCGCCGGAGCGGGCACGCCATCATCGGCATCATCACGCCCGACGGCGACACGTGCCTCAACCCGGGCGCCGATTGGAAGCTGGCCATGGGATACACGCTGCTCGTCGTCGGACACGGCACGATGGCCGTGCGCAAGTCGCTCGCGTCGCCGTTCTCGACCCCGACCCACCAAGTGGCCGACGTCGACGTCCTCGGCTCGACGGACTTTGCCCCGTCCTCGCGATCGCCGTCGCCATCGCCATCGTCATCGTCATCGTCATCACCGTCTTCATCCTTTGATCGCGATGAAGAAGACGTGTACTCGTTCGAGAGCTGCGAGATCATCTACGAGGGCCTCCCGACCACGGAGAGCGTCGACTTTGACGACATTCCCTGCGTGCCCAAGTACCTGTCAGACACGATGACGGCCGAGGAAGGCTCGGCGCTGTATCAGACCTACCGGAAAGACGAGGAAGCGCTTGCCGAGCAGTCTGATATCGGTTTCCTGTCCGAACCGACCCTGGCCCGCGTCGCTGCCCAGGCCGGCGTGGACATTTCCAGCGGCACGGCCACGGGCCGGGCCGAGGCGGGCAGGAAGCACAAATCTCCATACTCGGGCCACTTCATCCTCTGTGGACACGTCGGAAGTTTCATCCCGTTCATGAGATACCTGCGCGCGGCGGAGCCGTCCAAGGACGCCCGCATCGTCATGCTGGCCGAGGAGATGCCAGAGGGGTACGCGGCGGCCGATTCCGCGTACGGACCGCTCGACTTTGTCACGGGATCTCCGACGCACGCCGAGTCTCTGAGACGAGCCGGTGCACAGACGGCCCGGGCTCTCGTGTTTTTGACCAAGGGGAGCAGGGACGTGCGGACTGCGCAGGCGACTGGCGGGACGGTCGAGGTCGTCAGAAACACGCGCGAGGCCGTGCTGGCCGACGCGCCCGCGCTCCTCGCCTGCTACGGTGTCGGAGAGGAGAGCGGTGCGAGTCTGACGCATGCGGTGGTCGAGCTGCTCTTCACGACGTCGATCGAGTTCCTCCAGCCCGGCCTCCTTCTCAAGGGCGTCGGCTCGATGTACGACGAGTCGAGCGTCCGCAAGGGCGAGCCGCGCAAGTCGTGGTCGATGCGCGCCCTGCAACAGCGAGAGGCGGTCGCAGAAGGACTGGCCGAGTGGCAGGCCAACCCGTACTACGCCGCAGGGCGTTGCACAGTCCCGGCCCTCATGGACTCGTTCGGTGTGAGCACCTTCTTCTCGAGGGGCCTGTTGGCGGAGGTGTTGGCCGAGCTTTGCGGCGACTTTGGGTCGTCTGCTGCGATGCTCGTGCAAGTCAAGCTGCCCTCGGGGTGGGCAGGTCGCACGTATGGCGAGCTGTTCAGCGCGGTCGCACTGAGCCCGGGCGGCGGGATCCTCCTCGGGCTGTACCGCCGGAAGCTGGAGAACCAAGCGACGAGGCTGTCATACGTGATGACGCTCCCCGGAAGGGCCGAGATCTTGCAGGCCACGGACAGGCTGTTCGTGCTGAAGACAAGGTCACCTTCCGGGTATCTCTGAAGGACGTCCTTCACTCCTTCCGAGGAGAATCTGCACAAGATCGCCCCTCCCTAAAAAATTTAACCACTTTCCTCCGTCCGGCGGACAACCAACATAGAAAAGCCCACGCGACTGACGCTTTGGCGACGACCAAAAGTTTCCGTTCCTCCGAATCGCCTCCTGCTGAATCGCCCCCTCAAGATCTCCCAACATCAACATGTCATACTATAGTGTCCCGAACGACGCGGGCTCAGCGTTCAACTCCCTCTGGCGGTGCTGCCTCGACCAACAGGCCAGGAGGGCGAGGGCCCACATGTTCGACCATAAGGCGGACAGGGTTCAGAGCTGCGATTCGCTGCCGAGAACCGTCGAGGAGCTGCGGGCCCTGCGCGACCAAATCGCCTCGACCCCACAGGGCGGTGCACTCGTCTTTATCATCGCCCTGATCAACTACTGCTCGCCCGACAACCGTGCCGAGGGCGTGAAAATGTGCGTGCTCGCGACCTCGGAGGATAACGTCGTGAAGAGCGACGCTGCCGGCAACTTGAACGGCTACGTCCTGCACCGCTCGGACGTCGAGCGGCTGAATCGTGCCAACGCCCAGACGGCCAACAGCTACGTGATCGGAACGAGCCCGGATACCGACTACGCCCTGCCCACCGGCAAGCTCGAGATTGGCTTCCGCAACCAGAACAAGGATGCCGGCAGCGACGCATCAGGCAAGCGCAAGGTCTTCGTGTGGTCCACGGGCGCCGACACGGCCAGGCCGATCGCGCTCACGCGTAATGTCAAGGGAATCTGGAAGGTGAACGAGTTCAGCTCGATCGTGACCGGCGTCAGGCCCGGGGCGGGAGCGGGGGCGGGGGCGGGGGCGGCCGCAGACGCGCTCTGACGAGGTCGATGGGATCGTGATATGGAATATATATATATATATATATATATATGTAATCGACTGAGGTCGATGCGATGGGCATGGGCTGGGCATGCGTGGCGTGAATGGCGTGGGCGGCGTGGTGTGAACGGGGGCTGAGCAGGCACCCGCGTACCCAGGTCGCGGGTGCAACTGTCCCGGGACGGCACCCACAACTGACTCACACACAACGTACTTTTTTCGCATCGGTGCTTCGCCTAGATTATCGTGTTAGTTAGTTAACTCCATTGACACTCCGCCAGTCCAGCTACGCGCGCGCGGGACCCGAGATTCAGCAGCAAATCTCTATGTGGAGCGAATTCCTAAACGACGACCCGTCGTGTAGGAGGACATGCTGGACGCCAGAAGAGGTGCGTTATGGACGACCTATGCCGACCCCGCGCCGCGGTGGGTGCCAACGCACCCGCAAAGTGCGAAATCGTCGGAGCCTCGAGGGACCCACGTGGTCGAATCTCGCGGCTTAAAACCCGCCTGCGTGGCCGCCCCCGACCCCCTGCCGCGTCCATGATCACCATATATCGCCCTCTCCTCAAGTACCACCTCGCGGTGCCGGCGGTCGGGCCATAACGGGCGTTTCTGCTAAGACCCCCAGCATCGAACCACCTCGAACTACCGCTCGCGGTTGCCAACTGACACTCTCACAAACTCGGTCCCACCCGCCGCGCCCGCAGGACGTCAAGCTCATACAGCTCGTCGAGACGTATGGACCCCAAAATTGGAGTCTCGGTACGTATTCTTGGCTCGGCGTGTTTGCTCACCGTCCCGCTCACCAACCCGCTCCCCTTCCCTCGACAGTCGCCAAGACGCTCGGCACAGGACGCAACGGCAAGTCTTGTAGGCTCCGCTGGTTCAACCAGCTTGATCCGGCGCTGCGCAAGGACCCCTTCACCCCCGAGGAGGAGGTTTTGATCATCCAGAAACACCAGGAGCTCGGGAACAGATGGGCGGCCATCGCAAAACACCTTCCAGGGCGGACCGACAACGCGATCAAGAACTTCTGGAACGGACACTTGAAGAAGAGGGCGCCGAGCCTCTCCAGGGGGCAGTCGGACGCGGAGCTGCACGCGAGCAAGAAGCTTCGGGCCCTGTCCGAGCTCGCCCTCGAGGACGCGATCGTTGCCAAGAGCGATAGCGCGGTCCTGGAAGCGATCGTGGCCGGTGCGGCAAACGGCATGACGATACAGAAGGAGGAAGCGCCGACCATGACCATGGACGACCCGGAGCGCACGCTGCCGCGGCCTACAAACAAGCAGCCCCGGTCGCAGCTCAGCTTGCCTGCCAAGGTGCTCAACATCGTCAAGCACTTGCCGACGAAGAAGGAGATCAGCAACAATGACTGCGGGAAGGAACAGCGGCCCCACCCCTCGCAGCGGGTCCACAGGCCGCCGAATCCCACCAACAGTCACGTCACCCGAGCGACGACGGGCTCTCTCAAGCCGTCCAAACTCATCGACGAGGACGGGGACGGGTCGGGCGACGAGCAGGCGAAGAACTCGAACGACTCGTCGCAGCACACGCGGGTGGTGGAGGATCGCCGACCGTTCGGCTACGAGCGGTCGCTCTCCTCCGCCGGTTCAGCGCTGCACTTCCCGACTGTCGATCCGGCGCTCTTTGCGAGCTTTAGCACCCTTCTCACGTCGCTCTTCCCTGCCCCGTCGGTCTACGCGGCGATGGAGGAGGAGAAACGGCTCTCGCTTGCGTATTTGCATAGCACGCTTGGGAAGCTGGTGGGGTCGGACACGCCAATGTCCCGCCCGCAGAAGGCCTCGCTGCTCGGAGACATCCTCCTGACCACAGCCGAGCTATTCCCTCAAATGGGAGCGTCCATCGACAGCATGACGAGGGGCAACGCGTTCGTGGCGACGGCGACGGCTTCCCTCCCGACGGCGTCCCACCTCACATCGCCCCCTCGGTCGAACGCGACACAGCTGCTGCAGACGAGCCTGTCGCAGCTCCTCGCCGCGCGCATTGCCAAGACCAAGCCCGAGGGAACGGTGATTAGTGCGTCTTATATAGAGCAGGCAACGCCGTCTAAGAGCTTGGTCGGCGAGACGCAGGGGATGGCGACACCTGGCTCGGGCCGGAGAAAGACAAAGGCGGCCAGCGACGACTCGGCCCTCGCCTTCCTGGCGATGGCAGCCTCGAACCTCGAAGAGTAGACGGAGGGACGGGGAGAAACAACTTGATGAGAGACCATTTATGACAATCATGATGCATCAAGCCATATGGCTCGATCAAGCCTCATCGATGACCGACACCTGCCTCTGACCGAATTTGTAAATAGCAGCGCAGCTCAACCCCGACACACGACGAAATATATCAGCAGAGCGTGCGGATCTCGGCGTGCACAGAGAACGCGGGTGCGGAAGGTTTTTCGAACGGGCCGAATCCGGTCGACCAGCCCCCAGCGATCGGTGCGGCGACCAGCCCCAGGCATGGACAACAGCTCGTCTGGCCTGATTGGCCTTATCACCGACGAGGATACGGCGACTGGGTTGCTGCTGACAGGCATCGGGCACGTGGACCTGAAGAAGCAGACCAACTACCTCATCGTCACGGACAAGCCGCCCACCAGCCTGGCGGAGATCGAGGACAAGTTCAAGGAGCTGACGAATCGGGACGACATTTCGGTCGTCCTCATCACGCAGTCAATCGCCCAACAGATCCGACACCTCATCGAGCGACACGACAAGCCCATCCCAGCCGTCCTGGAGATTCCCTCAAAGGAGACTCCCTACGACCCGTCGCAAGACTCCATTCTCGCCAGGGTCAAGTTTTTCGTCGGCGAGTAGCGAACTGTTTTCAGTTATCGTGATGTGCAAGGATTACACGTCATCGTCGAGCACCCGAGCTGCGGTGACTGCGGTGACTGCGCCTGTCGCCAGCATCACAACGTCGCCTCGGAACGTTTCGCCACCCGGTACCCTCTGATCCGATACACCTCGTCGCCGTCCGTAACCGGCTCCCACGTCCACCCGTCGTTGTCCACCACGACGTCCACGACAACTTCGCCCT
>Ga0181589_10004700_pt1 | contig 10925 bp, 10 predicted proteins | sample 071ome_25_FD_132444 | JGI IMG/M metagenome (GOLD analysis project Ga0181589, IMG submission 132444) | Coastal salt marsh microbial communities from the Groves Creek Marsh, Skidaway Island, Georgia - 071410BT metaG (megahit assembly) | ecosystem: Environmental > Aquatic > Marine > Intertidal... | reverse complement strand
GCTGAAACTACAGGGCGGGCCGATGGACGAGGCGGAATGCAGCGCATTTGAACGCATCCCCGGGTTTGAACGCATTGTCCTTGTCCGGCGCTGTGACGATCAGGGCAAGGTCACAGGCATGGACGTGCCGCCGCTCGAACATTATCTGCCAATGCTGTATCGCGTCGCTGGTCTTGAGGCCGGGTGAGGCTCACGCCTCTGTTACGAAACGTGTCAGTGCAGCTGAAATAAGAAAAAATAGAAAAAAACGGGGGACACAAATGTTGAACTTTCATCATTCATTGTTTCCAAAACCAGAAAAATTGATTACCTGACAAAATACGGAGATTTACCAACCGATTTCTTCAGTGAGCGAATAACCTGTTTCAGGAAAATCCCATTACCCTTTGATCATCATCGCCGGCAAATATCGGTGCATGCCTGCCCTGCAACCAAAACAAGTTTTCCACTTTAATTTATTTCGCTGCGATGATTTGATAATCAGACGGTTTTGAAACGCCTATTTATACACATCCCCATGTGATCCGATGTTGATCAGAATAATATCTCCATCCTCAATAATGAGTTCAAGCGTAATCCGATAACTCATATTGATGGAGACAGCGTGCAATTCCCCCAACTTGCCTGAAAGTTTGTGGAGTCGTAATGAGGGATGATGAATATTCAGCTCCATTAAATGGAGTGTCTTAAGATATTGGTCACGCAGATGAGGGTGTTTTTTGATCCATCTTGAGGCTCGCTTATTATAGCTGTTGGTGAAGATTAGTCGCAGCGTCATTCCATTGTGTCCAGACGCTTCATATGATCTTCAGGGCTCTCAACGATATAACGCCCGGCTTCTATGTCTGCGCGGCTGGCATGGATGGCAGCTTCAATCTCACAGGTCCTGAGATGGGTATAATGCGCAAAATCCATGACAACATATGTGTCTTTCCCTCTGACAGAGACAATAGCCTCCTGGCTGTCTTCCAGCGCTTTTGAAATTGCAGAAACGCCACGAGTTTTCAATTCATTTGCTGTGATATTGGTCATGGGACCCCCTTAATCGTACGGTTTATCGTATTGTCTATCATGCTTTTTGTGTTCAATCAATTATTACGATTAAGGTAGAAAAGGGGATCTGGCACACAAGTCGAGGTCAAACATGGAGAAAATAATCGAAGAATAGACTCGTCCCCATATCTCAAATAAATAAATTAGATAATGTTAATAATAATTTAGAGTTTTTAAATTATCCTGTGCTCGTTAAACATTGAGCACAAAGCATGACCGAGCAGATTAACCACGACGCTGATGAAATCTCCCTCACCGATATAGTTGTCAGACTATGGCGGCGTCGCGGGTTGATTGTCCTGCTTCCGCTGCTTGCCGGGGGTCTTGGTCTTATTGCCGTGCTGATGATGGCCACCCAATCCTTCACACCAACCGTCTATTACCTTAATCTGACGGGTATTGAGAAGGGGGCCTACCCGAACGGCGTTGCCTTCTCACCCAAAGATCTGCAGGCACCTGAGGTGCTCGCCGCGCTGGCCTCCCGCATGCAGATTGAAGATGCGGATGATCTTCAAAAGGCGGTAAATGTCAGTTTTTCAAGCCCGATGACGGACGGGGTTATCAAAAAATACAATGAAAAGCTGGGAAAGAAAGGGCTCACCTCTGCCGAGATTGATGCCATCAACGCTGAACTCGGGGAAGAGCTCACACGTACAAGCGAGAAAACGGCCCGCATTTCCATTGACTACCAGTCGCTCGGGTTGAGCGCATCAGAAGGCGCTGAGATGGCGATGCTCCTGCCGAAACTCTGGGCGGAGATCTTCACCACACGGTTCCGTGTCCTTGACAATACAAAACTCAGCGGCGCGGCGCAGACAACAGCGTTGAGCCTTGACACATCCATCGGCGTGCTTGAGGCCAGCACCTATATTGAAACCATGATCAGTGCGATGGAAATCCTCGAGGAGGACAGCCGCCTCAGCGCAATCCAGACAAGCGACGGCATCACACCGGCAGATCTCAAAACCAAGATCGTCAACTTCAACAATATCTATTTGAGCGCGATCCTCAGCCGGAACCTTGGTGCCGACGATGCGCTGACGAGGTTTTACCAGCAGGACCTGATCCTCAGGATCGAGAAGGTGAATGAAGAAATCCGCGGCGTTAATGAATCCATCCAGTCGATCCAGACGGTGCTGAACGGTGAGTCCGCCCAGCCAACGGACCGGCCCACCTATCAGTCGGACCGGGTGCAGGTCACAGGCGATGCCATCGGCGACATCGTGCAACTGGTCAACCGCTCATCGCTGGCGGATTTTCTGACCCGGCTCTATGAGCAAAAGGGTGAGCTGATCCTCGAGCGGGCAAATCTCAACATGCAGGCAAAGAAGATCAACAACAAGGTAGACTTCACGGGCGAGCTGATCAATGCCGCACAGGTGCAACTTGATCGCCTCAATGAGACATATATCAACCTGCTGGTGCGGGCGCGGGAGATGAACCGGCAGAACAGCGGCACGCTCTATCAGGGGATAGGCGAGCCGGTGAAGATCGGATCGATGTTGCCGGGAAGATCATTTCTGATCATTGTGCTCTCGGTGCTGATCGGCGGCTTTGTTGCCGTGATGCTTGCCCTCATCCTGCCAATGCATGAAGATAAGCCAGCCTGAGCAGGCCAGGATGAATTATAGCTGTGAATGCCACGTCAATCACCCCTGCCATATGAGATGGATAATAAATTGAGTCCGAACGGCGATTTACTCTCAAGCATCTCAGGTCTTCGTAATAGCCTCGAGGGGGATTTTAAGTTCAGGTGAAGGCCATCAATTTACAACCTTGAGATTGATTTACCCGGGATTAAAAGATAAAAACTTACATCTATGAATTGAGCCGGAATTCTCCCCTTGACCCATCTTGACAGCTACCTTGAAACCAACGCGGAAAACATGCGCATTCTGCCAGCGCTCAGGGCGATTATTCGTGATGCACGTGAGGCGCTTGGTAATTTGCCGCGATGGGAGAAAGGGTTTCATGTCTTCTGGCTATTGGGGCCCTTCATCCTGCTGATTGAACGAACTCCTGCGGATATCTGGCTCAGCCTTCTGGCACTGACTTTCGTGATCCGCTCGATCGTCAAACGTGAAGGCGGCTGGCTCAAACCATTCTGGGTCAGGGCCGGGTTTGTCTTCTGGATCTGGTGTATTATTGCTGGCGCGATTTCCGACCATCCCGCCTATTCCATGGGTGAGGCCTTCATCTGGTTCCGCTTCCCTCTCTTTGCCATGGCAACGGCTTTCTGGCTTGCGCGGGACAAGCGGTTTCTCTATGCGATGCTTCTCTCCACCGCACTTGGGCTCATTGCGATGTGCATCATCCTGACAGCGGAAATCATCATCGTCGGCCAGCAGGGGGGCAGGCTTTCCTGGCCCTACGGCGATCTGGTGCCGGGGAATTATGTCGCCAAGGTCGGACTTCCGGCTTTTACGATCATGGTAGCGCTGGCCGTCTCGGTGAAGGGCCGTGTTGCGGCGTTATCGGGCATTATAGCCCTCTTTACGATGGTGATTTCGGTGATGACGGGGGAGCGGATCAACTTTCTCATCCGCGCTTGTAGCGGCATGCTGGCGGGGCTTGTCTGGAAGCCGCGCTGGGGCAGATACCTTGGGCTTGTCGCCGCCGAGGTGTTGGCGGTGGTGCTGGTGTTCTCTGCCCTGCCTGAGATGGCAACACGGTATACGGATGAGTTTATTGCTGGATCAACCAGTTTAGCCAACAGCGGTCATTTGCAGACATTAAATGGTGGCTGGCAGGTAGCGAAAGACAATCTTTTGTCTGGGATTGGCACCGCGAATTACCGCCTGATACCGCCGGAATTTTTTGAAACTATCCCTGAAACAAACTGGCAGCCCCATCCGCATAATTACTATCTCCAGTTTCTGACAGAGACGGGCATTATAGGGCTTGTGCTAGGCACCGTTTTTCTTTGGTCGATTATCTGGACTTGTTTCCGGGCGAGTTTTAAAAACCGCGCCAATGTCTTCATCGCCACCGCCTGGGTCATTCCCCTCGGCATTTTCTGGCCCATCGCCACGAGTGCAGACTTCTTCGGTCAGTGGAATAATATTTTTATCTGGGGTGCAGTTGCATGTAGTATCCCAAATTTTCATAGGAATAAACAAGTTTAAAAAAATTTAGTTCTCTTATAAATATAAAAGTATTCCTATAAATTAGAAATTGATTAGATTATGAAAAAAATTAATATCGCATATGGCGTAACAGCACATAGAAAGACAATGTATTACGGTGGAATAGATGGCATTGGTCAGTATACAATTCAGTTGTATAACACTTTGATGTCATCGGACAGGGTTATTTGTTATCCGTGTAGCTTTTTCGACACTAATATGGAAGGGAATTTTTCTAAGGCAACTTATTTAGGGTCATTTAAAAAGCAAATGCTTATGCAAATCCTAGCAAGGAAATATTTTGCTGCCCAAAGCTTGTTGCCAACGGGGGTTGAATTATTTCATGCTACTGATCACTACATTCCAAAGCTTCAACATATACCTGTGGTGGCAACAATCCATGATGTCATTCCATTTACCAATCCAAAGTGGCAAAGTCCTATACAACGTTTTTACAGTTACTTTTTAAGAAAATCCATGAACTTTGCCGATCATGTCATTACCGTATCGGAATATTCTAAAGAGGAAATTTGCAGGTTATTAGACAAAAAGCCAGAAGATGTGTCAGTAATTTACAATAGTTTTGATCCAATTTGGTCCCAAGAGGATACAATCGAATGGATAAAATATATTAAATTAAAATATAGCATCAATAAATCCTTCATCATTTTTGTTGGCACAATCCAGAAGCGCAAGAATCTCGATACATTGATAAATGCGATGAGTAGATTGCCCGAAAGAATCTATAACGAACATGAACTATTTGTAATCGGAAAAGCTTCAGCACTTGATGTCCACGAGAATAGAAAGATCCAGCAAATGGCGAATGCCAAGAAAATCCGCTGGTTAAATTATGTTAATTCAAAAGAACTAAAAACGTTAGTAAGTCTTGCTAAGTGCCTAGTCTTTCCCTCTTTTGCTGAGGGTTTTGGTATTCCGATTGTAGAATCCTTTGCTGCTGGGACGCCAGTGATCGCATCAAATGCAACTTCAATTCCGGAAATTGCTGGTGGAGCAGCTAGAGTGTTTTTGCCCAGTGATGTCGATCAGCTGGCTAAGGAGTTAACGGATGTTCTCAGCAACCAGAGCTTGCGTGCTAAAATGATCCGCCTTGGTAAGGCAAGGTCAAAAGATTTCTCATGGGAACGCAGTGCTGATGAAACTCTAGCTGTATATGAGCATATTATTGATAAGTATAGGAAAAAATAGTCAAAATCTATGAATAAACATACTAGTTTTAAAATTAAACGGATGTTCGAAACTCAGGTATGTTTCTATTTATATTGAAAGTTAAGCAAATTATTTAATTTTAAGTTAGTGAAAGGCTTTTTTTCTCAGTAAAAACATACAGATCAGACCGAACCCGGCAACGGCAAATATAGCCTCCATTAATACCTTGAGTTGTGCAACTCTCAATATACCGTAATTCATCTGTACAAAAAAAGTGGTAATAACCATCAGCAAGGCCATAGCCAACGCAAGATATTTATAAAGTACCTCAGCCTCTCTTGCGATCATCATTTCTGAAATTACGGCAAGCATATAAGCTGGGATCAGTATCCATGCCAGGATTTTTAAATATGAAGATGCCTGGGAAAAATCTTCTCCATATATAAGCAAGACTAACGGGTCAGCAATCAAATTAATGATGAAGCCAAGCGATGCGCCGACAATACCAACTACAATTAATCGCTGTGTGAAAACCTTCACATCAAGGTCCGAGATTAATTGCTCGCTACGAATTTTGGTCTGTAGCATGCTACGTAATGGTAGCCCCATTAGGATTAACCCTTCCACAAGTCTCAATGCGGCCGAGAAATGACCAATAGAAACTTGATCAGAACCAAAAAACTGTAAAAGCAATATATCAGCACGAAAATATACAGTAATTGACAGATCAATGATGAAAAGAGAAAGAAGCATTGGAAAAAAGGATGGTGCACTTGATATGTTCAACTTTGCAAAAGCAAAACGATTAAATAAAAAATTCCAGGTCAGTAGCCCGCCCCCCCAAGCAATCAGTATTGTCAGTGAAGTGGCATTACCTAGAATAAGAAGTGCCAGAATGGCAAAAGCCGAGGCAGTTCGTGCTCCAGCCAAATGAATGCTCTCACGAATGAATTGTCGGCTCCCCTTCATGTAAGCAGAAATGAACTGTGTGAAAGCAATGGACAGAAAGCATGCACTGACTGAAAGTATAAGGATCTTCCAGCCAGGAAAAATCATGCATAAAATAATTGATGTGATCGTGGAGATCAGTAGAGAGACCCCAATTGCTGTAGCGAGTAATTGCGGCTGCAGGGGGGCTAGTTTTTTGCTTGGTTGAGCCATTTCACGCTGGATAATGTGCTTGAACCCCAGATCAAATAAAATGCCTAGAATAGAGCCAGCAGACAGCGCTGTCACATAAATGCCAAATTCTGCAGGTCCAAGGGCTCTTGCAATAAAAATAGAAAGGGCAAATGATATTCCAATTACATAAACGTAAGAGATATATTGTGCTACTATGTTAACTAGCTTAAATGTGGTCATGATGCATTTTTAACAATGATTAAATTCAATTTAAATATCGGTTTCGCTACCGATAAATGAAATTTATTCACAAGGAAGTAAAATGAAAAGAATCACCATTGTCACTCCTATATATTGTGAGCAAGACAATATCAGGAAATACTATGAAGCAACAACAGCTGTTATTGATAAATTACCGAACTATCAATGGACCATACTTTTTGTTGATGACGGAAGCAATGATGACTCTGCACATATTATCCATGAGTTAATTGACATAGATGACCGTATTGAGCTAATAAGATTTTCTCGAAATTTTGGCAAGGAATGTGCGTTGACAGCAGGCGTGCTGGAAACAAAAAATTCAGATGCAATTATTACCATTGATGCTGATCTTCAGCATCCCCCTGATCTTATTCCAGCTATGTTAAAACTATGGGAAGATGGGTATCCTGTTGTCGCCACTATTCGTAAAAGCGTAGAGAGTCATTCAATCTTTCGAAAGATGGGCTCATCCATTTATTATTCTATCATGGAAAGGGTTGGCGGACATCACATCATCCGAAACAGCACAGATTTCCGCTTGATGGATCGAATTGTAGCAGAGGAATTTGCTCGTCTTAGCGAGCGCATACAAATGTTTCGTGGGTCAATAGACTGGTTTGGATTTAAGACGGCACATCTGAATTTTGATGCAAGCGAGCGCTTTTCGGGTGAGGCAAGATACAGCTACGGAAAATTATTCAACTTGGCAATTAATTCCATCACCAGTTTTTCACTCTGGCCGCTAAAAATAACCGGATATTTGGGTATAGTGATATCATTGATTAGCCTGTTTTTATTGATTCTTTTTATTTTCATCAATATTTATATCAACGAGTGGTATATTTCACCAATTACATTATTTGTTGTCTTTAACACCTTCCTTGTTGGAATAGTGATGGTGTGTCTAGGTCTAATTGCGCTATATATAGGAAATATTAATAATGAAGTTGTCAATAGACCAAATTATGTGATCGCTGAACGACGTTTCAAATAAACAAATAAAGGTTTTTTTTATGCAATTGGTCTCTGTGATAGATAACGAGCGACTTTCGACCTCTACATTTATGCTGACCGTAGAGCGCCCTACCGCAATGATCAAGGCAGGTCAATGTTTTAATGTTGGAACCGGTGTATCCGGGGTGAACCGCGAATACTCTATGTATTCTGATGCAAATGCTGATTTTGTGCAATTCCTGATCCGTGAGGTTGACGGTGGTATTGTCAGTACTAAATTGGCGGAAATGAAAAAGGGTGATACTGTTGAACTTGCAGGACCTTATGGTGAATTCTGTATTGAGAACACCATCGCTAGAGGTGATGAGCACTATACGTTTATTTGCACCGGCACGGGAATAGCACCATTTCGTTCCTTTGTGCAGACTTATGGTAGTCTAAATTTTGAATTGATACATGGCATCCGGCACGAAGAGGAACAGTATCACGCTAAGGAATATGGCAGAGGTAGATACACGCCATGCATTTCACGCCCTGCTAATGGGGCTAATACACAGCGGGTCACAGACTATATCCAAAGAAATACACTTAATCCAAACACCACCGTTTATATTTGTGGAAATCGAAAGATGATTGCGGAGGTGTTTGAATTGTGCCGCCAGCAAGGTATTAGTGGTAGTAACATTTTCACAGAGGTGTTTTTTTGATGGGTGCTCAACTCAAAATTTCCATTTCCTACCCCCCGATTGTTAACAGCAAAGGGCAGAAGGCAATGGTATCCCAAAATCGAAATGTGCAATATTTCAAGAAGCCAACATATTTACTACCAGTTGTGCATTCTCAGGCAGCAACTTGGCTTGATCAAAAAGGTTATGATGTAATCTGGGATGATGGCAATGCGCAACGGAAATCCTATAAGCAATGGTTCAACGACCTGGTCTCTGCTCGCCCTGATATCATTGTTTTTGAATCCACTACACCTGTAATGAAGTTCTATTGGAGAACAATCAACCAGATTAAGGAAAAAATGCCTGAAGTTATAGTCGTGATGACCGGCTATCATTCCATGCGGATGCCACAGGAAACGCTTGATGAATCAAGTGCCGACGTGGTTTTAAAAAGCAATCATGTTGATTTCGCTCTGGTTCGCTTTGCAGATTTTGTTGCTACTAATGACAATTGGCGTGAAACGCTGGATATTGAAGGTTTTTCCATCCGAAACGGTAACACGATCCGTGATACAGGCAATTTCAAGCAGGTTGAAGAGCTAGAAACGTCACCGATCATCAATCGCGATTTGACCCGCTGGAAAGATTATGCCTATGAAAATGGTAATTTCCTTCAGACCCCCGGAGCCTATGCCACCAGCGTGATCCGCGACTGTATGTTCGGCAAATGCACTTTTTGCCGCTATAACGGTCCTGACTTAACCTTTTCGATGATGGATATTAAGCGTAGTCTCGATGAATACGAGAACCTGATCAATAATTACGGTGTAAAGGAAATCTTTGATGACAGCGGTGTTTGGTATCGTGGTCGTGAAGCACGTGCTTTTGCTCAGGGCATTATTGATCGTGGACTTCATAAAAAAGGTTGCTATTTCGGCATCAACACTCGCTTCGAATATCTTGATGAAGAAACTCTAAAACTGATGGGGAAAGCTAATTTTCGTTTTATACTTCTTGGTTACGAAGCAGCCGATAATGAGACATTAATGCGGCTTAATAAAGGATATCAGCTTGAACACGTGGATAATTGTCTTAAATGGATGACCAAATATGGTATGCATCCGCATTTGACCATAATGGTCGGATATTACTGGCAGACTAAAGAGCAACTAGACAAGACGGTGAGCGAAGTAAAGAGGCTGATGTTCTCTGGCCTTGCACGGACACTTCAGGTGACGCTATGCACACCGCTTGATTACACCCCTTACCACAAGGAATGCCAAATGGCAGGCGTGCTGACCACAGATAATTATGATGATTTCGATATGTCAAAATTGATTGTCAAAACACCGATACCGCACGAAGAATACTATAATGCTGTGCGCGAGATGTATTCGATTGCATTTCACCCGAAATTTATTTTGCGCCAGTTGCTTTTCCTGCTTGGTTTAAAAAAGCGCGACTGGCAATTCCTCTTTACCTATAGCGTGCGTGCTATCCGCCGTGTTCGACAGCATGTCTTCAACTTGACCCAAGCAAGCAAGACATAAATTATGGTGGGGTAATGAGGTATCGGGTGCTCTTTGAACATATACCTGCTTCTGTTGCGGTAGGTGGATTGTTCTGGTGGTTTGATCCAAACCCGGTTTATTTCTTTATTGCCTTGGTTTTTGGTTGGCTCGTTGATGTAGATCATCTCTTTGATTATCTGCTTTGGGTGAAAAGAAGTTGCTGCAAACCTTCGATCAGGGATTTTATCTCTGGGAAGTATTTTAAAGATAGTATGAAAATCTATGTTCCTTTTCATGCTTGGGAATGGGCTCTACTCCTAGTGTTGATAGGTATACAATCAGGTGGCAGAATGAGATATTTTCTCTGTGCTACCTTCGCTCTTATGTTGCATCTGATCCATGATCAATTAACCAATAAACCGTTTTTGTTTAGTTATTTGATCAGTTACAGAGTTTACCATGATAATCGTATTGAAAGTTTCTGTAGGCTATGAAATTTTCTATCATCATACCTGTGAAAGCTATCAATGATTATGTTCATGAAAATATTGAACATATTTTGCAGCAAACTTATGTAGATTGGGAAGTTTTCATTTTACCTAATGAGTTAGAACCTAACCCTTGGGAAAATAATCCAGAAATCAGAGTTATTTCAAGCGGTCGTGTGGCTCCTGGACGCAAGCGTGATCTGGGCGCCTCCCATGCTAATGGCGATGTTTTGGTCTTTCTTGATGATGATAGCTATCCAGCTCGAGACTATTTAGAAATTGCATATGTGTCATTTAGTGACCCAAATGTTAAGGCAATTGGCGGGCCTGGAATTACACCTCCTGATAACAACTTTTTACAGAAATTATCTGGTGCAATATTATCTAGTCGTTTTTCTGGTGGATTTCCTGAAAGGTATGTTTCCATTGAGTACATAAAGAAAAATTTCTCTGACTGGCCTTCTGTTAATCTATTAGTACGGAAATCTGTATTTGAATCAGTCGGAGGTTTTGATAATGATTACTGGCCTGGTGAAGATACTCTATTTTGTAGTAAATTACACGACACAG
>Ga0181589_10004690_pt1 | contig 10942 bp, 11 predicted proteins | sample 071ome_25_FD_132444 | JGI IMG/M metagenome (GOLD analysis project Ga0181589, IMG submission 132444) | Coastal salt marsh microbial communities from the Groves Creek Marsh, Skidaway Island, Georgia - 071410BT metaG (megahit assembly) | ecosystem: Environmental > Aquatic > Marine > Intertidal... | reverse complement strand
GCCAGCGAAATGAAGGACCTTTTTGAGTATCTCCGTGGGTAGAGTTGTGAAGGCCCCACTGCAATCCCTTCACTATACTGAAACCACTTATGAGGGGATTGAGCAAAAACCCATCAACAAGCTTGAAAACAGATAATTGAAATCTCAGACATGGTTTAGCAAAAAATATACTAACGGAATGTAGTAGAGGGGTTATGCAGAAGTTTGCTTTGTTAATCGCCGTGCTCTTATTTTCAACAGCCTGTTCTGAATTTTCACAACACTCATCACTGAACGAATCTCACCAAATCCGATTTTCTCACGATGCTCAAGATGACGAATTTCACCCTGTTGCGAACGCCACAGTTGCTGAGGAAGAAGGTGCCATCGAGCAAACCGGAACAAAGACGGTTTCCAACACCGAATGGAACGTTTACAGAGTAACTTTGGGAGAAGATGGACAGCGTAGTGTTTCGTTTGATGCTAGCGGCTCAGACGATCCCGACCATGCCAACGAAACCGATGCAGGTATTACGACTTACGAATGGAAGGTCCTGTTCGACGCACCGTACGGTGATGATACCTTTGACTTGGAGGGCCACACCTTCACGCAATCCGCAGCAAGCGGTGGCTTGTGGTCCTACACCTTCGCCAATGTGACCGTGGATTCGACGGGAACAACAGAAAATCAAATCCGAATTGAGTTGGTTACTTACGACACTGCTGGAAAATATAGCGAGAAATTCCGCATGTATTTCGTGGTTGAACCCTTTGGGTTTGGTGACCAAGAACCCGAGTTCCAGTTTGACATGACACTCAACGGCACGACGGTTACCAGCGATACCATTCTGGTGAATGGCTCACTTGTATCTGGTTCGGAAAACGGAGATGTTTACGTTGAAGTGGCCTTCTTTGAAGAGAATTTTTCAGCCTCACCTGTCGTAAAGTACAACCTTGCCGTGGAGAGTTTGTGGGCAAAATCAGGCGCATTAATCGACGGTGAGGCGTTTTCGCTCACCCTCTCCGTTGCGGATATGTACACCAACGCGTCAAACAATCAGTATATTTACATCAAAACATACGAAGGTGAGACCCCCGAAGAGGCATGGACCACCATCCATTGGTTTGAATTCACCCTTGCTGCATGTCAGGGCCTCGTTGCTCCCGAAGCAGCGATTGAAGCCGGTGGAGAGTTCATCCTTGATGAAAATGGAATCTGCCAGTGGGATGGCGCTTGGACCTACGATCCCGTGATGGATGCATGGGAAGAACCCGAGCCTCAATACGAAGCAACGTTTTCGTTGGACATACCGGTGGAAGCCAAGGTGATGGAGGATGATTTCTTTTACATTAATGGTACAATCCTTTCTTCAACCCAGGAAGAGACCTACATTGAGGTGGCATTCAATAATTCATCCTTTGAGGCATCCGCTGTTGAGAAATACGATCTTCGGTTGATCCATCTATGGAATCGTTCGGATGGTTTGCCAGTGCATAGCCCCTTCTCCCTCGGATTAAGCGTTGAGTCTCTGCGAGGAAACATCACCATGTCGTACACTGTTTATGTTCAAGCCTATGTCTATGATGCTCAAGATCAAAAAATCGTGACAGATGAAGATTTCTTTGAAATCGTGGTTCCATACCTTGACTCGGACGGTGACGGCATTGCGGATGATTTCGATGATTTCCCAACCGATGCAACCGAGACAGTTGACTCGGACGGGGATGGCGTCGGAGATAATTCAGACGTATATCCCAACGACCCATCTTTTTGGGAGGAAGTGAGTGATGAAGACAGTGAATCGAATACATCCTTACCAGGATTCGAATTCTGGATGCTAATTTTCGCACTCATCTTGGCAACAAGATTTCAACGTAAGTTGATATTGTAAAGATAAGTTGTTTCATGGGTCCCCTTGCGGGCGACCACAACCGTAGGGACGAATAGGGCGGACTGCAACCTGTTGTGAATACTTAATTTGTTTACAAGGGTGTTTAGCATAACCCCTCGTGAACATATGTAAACCACTTATTCATGTTACAACATGTGCCTCACTGCCTTCTATCCTGTAATTGGGTAGACCTCGGAGTGTCTCTCAACATCACACGTTCAATTGAGCACAGGATTGACTAAAAGTCCAATGAGGTAACGAATGAATTCCGTACAGGGCAAATGAATATATTAGTCAGCCGATTAAGGAGAATTTGTGGACGCTGAAGTGAAAAACAAACGGTCATTTGATCGCAGGCACATCGGAGTTGGCGTCGTGCTCTTGAGTTTAATGATTCCTTCCTCCTATGGAATTTCCGGGTTTAGTATTATCTTCGGGGGTGGCCTATTCTCTTTCCCCATCCCCATCGGCGAAATAGTTCAATACATAACGACTGATTTGGGTTTTGCTGTTGTTTTATTGTCTGATTATTTGCTATGGTTATCCCCTCTTGTGTTCTTGGGCACCAGTATTTTTTCTGCGGTGTCCTTGTATAATCATCGTTCGACAAGAGGAGCTGGAATCATCCACGCCGTCTATTTTGGATTGGTCATCCTGTTTTCCGTGGTGTCTTGGATTTTTACTGGATACCTAGAGGTGCAGGGTGTTGTCTTTTTCCTTGGAGGGTTCGCAGGGCTAAGTTTCCTCTATCCAAGCACGACGTTGTATGATCAACAAATTACAAACGATCAACCAAAAGAACCCATGAACCCAAGCACCGTTATTTTGACTATTGGAACGGTTTGCCTCGCCATTTGGGGATTTGGGATTATTGGAGAGGGACTGGATTCCAATATATCTCCAATCTACCTCATGCCGTACCTTTGCATGGTGGGTGGGCCAATTTTCATCGCATTGGCGGGTATTTCAATCGTATTGGATAAAATAAAAAAACCAAAAGATTAGGTTTCATAATGACCCACACCGTTCGACCAAAAGCGAAAATGAACATCGTCATTCCCTCTTTTTGGCCAAATCAGTAGACACGAAGTCATCCATATACAACGGGCTCCCTTGTGTATATATGCGATTACAGGGGTACCGTTGGAGTCGCCAGTATGCTCAAGGGGGCCCCTTGTGAACGAATGGACGACTTGCAATCCATCGAACACCCATCATGTGGACCCACCCAAGAGGCTATGAAACGCAACACGCTGGAAGGGACATGGACCTCTTGGGCCACGAATTCCCCTTCGCTCGCCACGCCCTCCACGGCAAGCACGCACTGGTTTGCGGTGCCAGTCAAGGCATCGGAGAAGCCACCGCCAAGGTGCTCGCCAAAGCCGGGGCCAACGTGACCGTGTGCGCTCGCAACGAAGCCGTGCTGAACGCATTGGTGACGACGCTCGGTGAACTGGGCGACGGTGAGCACGAAGCGTTGGTGTTGGACCTTGAGTTGACCAGCGAGGTCGAGGCAGCAGCGAAAGCGCTGGTTGACCGGCGCGGTCCCGTTCACGTGCTCATCAACAACGCCGGCGGACCGCCAGGTGGCCCGTTGATGAGCAACGAGGTGGCAGATTTTGACGCGCCGTTTCGCCGTCACCTCCACGCCGCCCACACCCTCGTGAAGGCGCTAGCACCCGGGATGGAGACCGAAGGGTACGGGCGCATCGTGCAGATCATCTCCACCTCGGTGAAGGAGCCCATCCCCAACATCGGGTTGTCCAACACGCTGCGCGGGGCCATGGCCTCGTGGGCCAAGAGCCTCTCCCGAGAACTCGCCCCCTGCATCACCATCAACAACGTGCTGCCCGGGTTCACGGACACCGACCGCTTGGGCTCCCTGTCCAACTCGATTCAAGCACGCACCGGAAAATCAGCGGATGAAGTCCGAGCGGGCTGGATGAGCCAAGTGCCCATTGGCCGGCTCATCGACCCGCTGGAAACGGCCTGCGCCATCGCTTACCTCGCCTTGCCCGCAGCAGGCGGCATCCGAGGCGTGAGTTTGGCAGTGGACGGTGGCCGCCTGCGCTCGATTTGAGGTGACGAAGTTGGACGCCAACATCAGCCCCGACCAGGCCCGTCAGGTGCTGAGCATGCTCACCGACGGTGGCTCCATGGACGCCATCAACACACCGTTGGCCCTCCGACTGATCGGTTTGGCGCAGGAGTTGGGCGAAGAGGCCCTCGCACAACGCTTGCTCGACCACGCGCTCGAAGCGGCGGCCGACGACAGCGAGCGCATGTGGACCCGTTTTGAAGGGCTCAAAATGGCCAACGCCAGCACCTCAGCGTTTGAACAGCTGGCGGAAACCCTCAGCGAGGCCGAAGGTGTGGCCGACTTGAACGCCGCCGTTCACCACCACCTTGCCCTGATGTTCCTCGCTGATGACGCCCTCACCGAAGCACGTGCCATGGTCCAACGATCGCTGGCGGTGCGTGAAACCAACAACGACCGAGAGGGCATCACGTACGGCTTGGCGCTCCTCGTCGCCGTTGCCAAGCGCCAGCACGACATGGACACCGCGATTGCGGCCGGTACACAGCGGGTGGAATTGTTGGGGAGCATGAACAAGCACACGGCGAAAATGGAAGCACTGGCCGACCTCGCGCACGCGCAGGCCACCATTGGGGCGTTCGAAGTGGCGAACGAGCTGTTCAGCGAATCCCTCGAACTGGCGACCGAGCTGGAAGACCTCTCGGGTCAACTTGTTGCGCGGTGGGGCTTGGCCGACTTGGCCGAAATCGGTGGGGATTACGAAACCGCCATGCTGGTGCTGTCCGATTGCCTCCACGCCTTCATGGCCGAGAACGTGCCCACGCCGGCGGCTGTTCGGCAACGCATCCAAGCCTTGACGGCGCTGCGCGACGCTGGAGCGGCGGCCGACGGACAAGACCCGGACGAATTATGAGCGAGCGAGGCTTCGAAGGCACGGTGATGGCATGGACCACGACATCTTCTTCTCCATCTCCCAGACCCCGGACCACAACGGTCGCCTTCCCAGCGAGCAGGAGATGTACCGAAATTTCTTCCAGCAACTCGAGTGCGCCGACCGCCTCGGGTTTGGCGTCGGCTGGATTGCTCAAGCGCACCTGTCCACCGAGACCCAGAAGTCCAACTCGCGTCCTGTGGTGCCCCACTGGCAAGGGGAAGTGGGCCTGTGCACCGATTTTCCACAGTTGGCCATGGAGGCGTTTCGCCGTACCGAACGCATTGACATCGGGTCCGCCGTCGTGTCCATCCTGGCTTCCGGTGGCCCCATTGCTCAAGCTGAGCGCATCGCCAACGTGCTTCACCTGCTCGGCATGACCGAGGGTGAGCGCAGGAGGCTGCACGTCGGGTTCTCTGCTGGTCGATTTGAGTTCATGGCGCGCCCCTACGGCATCGTTCCTCGCAACGCTGTGGAGGAAGCCGCCTGGCCGGCTCTGAGGGGGCAAATTTTCCTCGAAGCCGCTGAAATTTTCCTTCGCCTCTTGCGTGGCGATGTGGTCAACAGCGACAACGTTCGCACCACCACCTTGACCCGCACCAACTTCCGCTCCGATGAAGATTGGGCGGCGGTCCAAGCCGCTGCGGTGGAATTTGAAGCGCTTGAGGAAGCGCCCGACTTCATCGAGGTGCCCAACCGCTATGTGTTCGAAGATCTCAAGATCGTCCCGCAATCCTTTGACCGGAGTTTGCTCAACTTGGTGGCGGGCACCCACGACCCCAACGCGCAATCCTTCGTCAACACCATCCTGCCCGTGAGCGTGTTCAACCTCTCCATCACGTCCCCGGAGGTCATCGATGCCACCCACGAACGCATGAAAACGGCCTACCACCCGGACGGTGGAGCGTGGACCCGCGGCCACATGCCCCGGACGAGTTTTGTTTTCATCAACGCCGAAGCGGGGCTGACGCCCGAAGAGCAGAGCCAAGCTGCACATGCAGAGGCTGAGCGCGCCCTGAGCGCCTACTGGAACGCCTTGGAGGGCACCATTGACCCGGATAAGGTGAACAAAGCGGCGAACAACGCGCTCATTGGCAATCCCGATGAGATTGCAGCCCAAATGGTGGAACGGTTCCATCCCGAGGACCGCATCATGGCGTGGTTTGACTTCTTCAACCACGACAGCGACCGGGTGTGCCGCAACATGACGGCCTACATGGAGCAGGTGGTGCCGGCGGTGGAAGCCTTGCTGCGAGGTGACTGAGATGGGCCAACCCAACCCCGTCCCCTCAGCCATCAAGCCCGGAAAACCGGGTTCGGGTGTTTTCCCCTCCTCACCGCTCGGCGAACAGATCGAAGGCATCCCCACCGGACGAGAAGTAGCCTGGGAACCGTTGGTCGACTACCGCCGCAACGGCGTGTCGGAAACCACGATTCACGGCGCTGTGGCGTGGGCGCACGGCGACGAAGTCATCCATTCCTTCGGCGGCAACGTGCTCTGTTACGGACGTTCGATGATGAAACCGTTCATGCTGAAAGCGTTCACGGAAGAGTTGGCCGATTGTTCGTGGGAACAGAAGGCCATCGCCGTCGCTTCACACAACGGCGACACCGAGCACGTCGCTGCGGCCCAATCCCTGTTGAGCGAATCCGAGTGGCCGCTCATGCTGACGCCGTTGGACGTGCCGTTGATTCAGTTTGGACGGCAAGTGCGCCGACCCCGCCGCTGGTACCACACCTGTTCGGGTGAGCACGCTGCGATTCTGCGCGGATGCCGGTTGAAAGGATGGCAGCGAGCGGGCTACACCTTGCCGACCCACGAGGTGTTCGAGGCCTACATGGAGCAGTTGCGGACCTACCTCGGTCCTTCCTGGACGCCACTTCGCATCGCCAAGGACGGGTGCGGCCTGCCCACCGTGTCGAACACCGTGTCTGAGCTGGCGCAAATCTACGCCGGCCTTGTTCGCGACAAGGACGACGATTGGATCTGGGAGGCGATGGTGCGTCACCCCGACCTCGTCGGTGGCTTCAACCGCCTCGACTCAACCATCCTCAAGGCCGGCGAAGGCCGCGTCATCGCCAAGGAAGGCGCCGACGGGTTGCTCGGGATGGCCATTGAACACCCCGACTATCCCAGAGGGCTCGGTATTGTGGTCAAAATCGCCCACGGTTGGAACGCTCAAGCCACCTGGTACGTCGCTCGGGCCTTGCTCGGCGTGCTGGGCATCAACCTGCGCAACCCCTATCCGCTTCACCGCCAGAAGGCCTTCATCGTCCCCGGCATCGTGCCCGAGGATTACGTGGAGCGACTGGAAACGGTCCCGACGTGGGACGAATGGGACCCCGACCGTGACCGATGGCACTTCGACGTGGAGGTGTGATGCGTGGAGCCGCTCCTGAACTACATCAACGGCGCCTTTGTGCCGCCCCGAACAGGTGAAACACTCGATGACCTCAACCCCGCCACCGGTGAGACCGTCACCACGGTACCGAAGTCAGGGGCGCTCGACGTGGAGCACGCTGTGCGTGCAGCGAACGGCGCACGCGCTTCTTGGGCGGCCACGACACTTGAAGAGCGCATCGAATGGTTGCATCGCATCGCCGATGCCCTTGAAGCACGCAGTGAAGACATCGCTCGGCTGGAATCCATGGACACCGGTAAGCCCGTGAGTTTGGCACGGCGAGTGGACGCCGCTCGTTCGGTCAGCAACTTCCGCTTTTTTGCCGAACACGCCGCCACGCTGGAAACCAAGGTGTTTGAGTCCAACGGCGCTACCAATCACGTGCACCGCAAACCCGTGGGTTGCGTCGGGCTCATCACACCCTGGAACCTACCTCTCTACTTGCTCTCCTGGAAGGTCGCCCCTGCGCTGGTGATGGGCAACACCATCGTGGCCAAACCCTCGGAGATGACCCCTCTGACCGCCAACCTGCTGGCCGAAGTGCTTCACGAACTGAAGCTGCCACGGGGTGTGTTCAACCTCGTCCACGGCCTGGGACCCGACGTGGGCCAGGCGATGGTCGCCCACCCATCGGTTCACGCCATCTCGTTCACGGGTGGTACCGACACGGGAGCCATCGTGGCGAAAACCGCCGCACCCATGTTCAAGAAACTCTCGTTGGAGCTGGGGGGCAAAAACGCCACGGTGGTGCTGGAGGACGCCCCGCTGGACACCGTTCTCGACGGGCTCGTGCGGGCCTCGTTTACCAACGCCGGTCAGGTGTGTTTGTGCGGCTCGAGGATCTTGGTGCACGAGGCCATCAAAGACGCCTTTGTGACCGGATTCGTTGAACGGGTTGCTTCCCTGAAGGTCGGCGATCCCAGTGACGAGACGACCGACATGGGCTCGGTCATTTCCCACGCCCACAGGGACAAGGTCGAGGGCTACATTCGTCTTGCCATCGAGGAAGGCGGCACCGTGCTCACCGGTGGCACCAGCGATGCGGCGCCGGTGGACGGCGCCCACCCAGACGGCGCCTTCCTGCGCCCGACGGTCATCGACGGCTTGCCCATCGACGCGCGGTGCGCCACCGAGGAGATCTTCGGACCGGTTGTGACGCTTCACACGTTTTGTGACGAGGACGAAGCCGTGGCGATGGCCAACGCCACCGATTACGGTCTGGCCGGCTCGGTGTGGACCGGTGATGCTGACCGAGGCCACCGTTTTGCACAGCGCATTGACTCCGGCATCGTGTGGGTGAACACGTGGCTGAACCGTGACCTGAGAACGCCCTTCGGCGGTGTGAAACAGTCGGGTGTCGGCCGGGAAGGCGGTGATTGGTCGCTGAATTTCTTCTCGGAGCTCAGCAACATCTGTGTTCAACATTGACACATGTTCAAATGGGCGCCGTCGGTTTTGGCAACATGGAGCCCGACCTGCCGCTGTTCGTGCTGCCCATGGTTCTCTTCCCCGGCGAGGTGCAGGAACTCCGGGTGTTTGAACCACGCTACCGTCAAATGCTCGACACCTGTGTGCTCGATGAGCGGCCGTTTGGCCTGGTCAACAGCGACCCATTCAACCCGGTGAATGGATGGGACGGGCCCCGGGCCCACGGCTGCGAAGCCATCATCACCCATCACGAAACACGGGGCATGAACCACTTCATCACCATTCGTGGGGGCCGAAAGTTCCGGGTGGACCGGGTCATCGAACCGGCGTTGCCACCGTTTTCGGACCCGAGCATGACGGAATTTGTCAACGAAGACGGGGCCTTGGCGGACGTGGAGCAACTGGTCGACCACGTGGGTCCAGACCACGACCACCACCGTCTCTACATCTCCGCCGAGGTGACCTACTTGCCCGAAGACACGACACCGCTCAACGGGGCACAGCAAGCGCTGCTCCGGGACACGGTGAGTGGAGTCCTGCATCACGTTGGTGCCGGGATGAACATTCAGGAAGCGGTCCTGACGGGATGGGTCGAGGATTTCTGCAACGAGCACCTCGATGGCACCTCCCAATCGGTGTACCACGTGGCGTCGCTGTTGCTCAACAGCACCGAGGCCCGGCAACAGGTCCTCGCCGCCGGCTCCGTGGCTGAAGCCATGGAGGAGTTGCACCTCCACGTCAATCCCGGTGGTTTTGAGGAAGAATAAGGGCCAGCGAGGATTCAAAACCGCCGCCGCTGTGGATGGTTCCATGTCGGTCTACGGTGAGGCCAAGAAGGTCACAACCCACACGCTCCAGGAAATGAAGCGAGCGGGTGAGAAGATCACGATGCTCACGGCTTACGACTATTCGCTGGCCCGGCTGGTTGACCAAGCCGGCGTGGACGTCATCTTGGTCGGCGATTCCGCCTCCAACGTCATGGCGGGGCAGGTCACCACCGTTCCCATGACCCTCGATCACATGATCTACCACGCTCAGTGCGTTGAACGGGCTGTGGACCGCGCCCTGCTCGTGGTCGACATGCCCTTCGGCACCTACCAAGGGAACTCTCGCCAAGCCCTTGATTCAGCCATCCGCATCATGAAGGAATCCAGCGGCCACGCCGTGAAGTTGGAGGGCGGTGCCGAAATCGTTGAGTCCGTTCAGCGCATTTTGACCGCAGGCATCCCCGTCATGGGGCACCTTGGACTGACGCCGCAGTCCATCTACAAGTTCGGCACCTACTCGGTGCGCGCCAAGGAAGACGAAGAAGCGGACAAGCTCATCGCCGATGCGAAACTCCTTGAGGAAGCTGGATGCTTCGCCATCGTGCTCGAAAAAATCCCCCGCGAATTGGCCAAACGAGTTTCACAGGCCGTCGCCATCCCCACCATCGGCATCGGTGCTGGACCGGATGTGGACGGACAGGTGCTCGTGTTGCACGACCTGTTGGGCATCACCATGGATTTCTCACCGAGGTTTTTGCGCCGCTACATGAACCTCGCCGAGGGCATTGACAACGCCATCAAAGCCTACTGCGAGGACGTGCGTTCGGGCGACTTCCCCAACGACGACGAATCCTACACGTCGTGATCAGGCCAACAGGTTGTAGGTCAGGATGGAGCCCCCAAGGGCCCCGATGTTGACGCCCAGCGTGTGCCACAGCGCCAACCGAAACGGAGGGAGGCGGAACCGCCACCAGGAGGTGCTGATCCACACCCACACCACGCTGGCCAGGTAGCCACCGCAGACCAAGCCGCCGTACCCCATGGTCCAGATGATGACCAGCGGCATCACCAAGCTGCTGCATCCCAAGGCGTATTCCTTCCAACGCGAGGGCTCGGCTTTGGTCAACACCCGATGAACCAGCGGCGTCAGCAACAGATAAGCCAGCAACGCAGCTTGCACGGGGTTGGGAAACCCGTACGGCAGCGCAGGCAACGCGGGCATGGCGACTTCCTGCCAAACGACACCGACCGCAACGCCGAACAAGGCTGGAAAACCAACGTGCCGCCACGTTTGGTCCCAGGTGGCGGAGGTGGGTTCCGGCGGGGGTGCAACCTCGATGGCCACCTGGTCCTCCATGACATCACCGGCCGGTCGGTCCGTTTGAGGCTTGGCGTCGGTTCGTGATGCGGAGGCGATGAAGCATTAAACCACGAACGCCTCCCGAAATCATGGCCAAAGGGACCATTGTCGCCGGCTGCCTCGCACCGCACCCGCCCCACTTGGT
>Ga0181589_10004689_pt1 | contig 10943 bp, 9 predicted proteins | sample 071ome_25_FD_132444 | JGI IMG/M metagenome (GOLD analysis project Ga0181589, IMG submission 132444) | Coastal salt marsh microbial communities from the Groves Creek Marsh, Skidaway Island, Georgia - 071410BT metaG (megahit assembly) | ecosystem: Environmental > Aquatic > Marine > Intertidal zone... | reverse complement strand
GGAAGGCAAAAGCGAGGAGGAGGCGCTGAAAGAGGAAAACGTCTCCGCCGCTGTTGCCTCGGTGATCGAAGAGATCGGCTATACGGGCGAGTGGAAGCTGGAATGGTGGAGCATCTATTCCGCCAACACCCTGGCGCTGGACGATTACCGGGACGGCCGGATTTTTTTCGTCGGCGACAGCGCGCATATCGTGCCGATTTTTGGGGTGCGCGGCCTCAATAACGGCATCGCCGATGCGCTGAACATCGGCTGGAAGCTGGGCTGGCTGCTGAACGGTAAAGCCGGCGAGGAGATTCTGGACAGCTATACGCCGGAACGCCGGGGCGCGACCCTGGATGTGTTCGACAACGCCAAGAAGAGCACGCGGTTCATGACCCCGCCCACCCCCGGTTTTCTGTTGATGCGCGACGCCGCGCTGTCCTTGGCGCTGGACTACCCGTTCGCCGGCGATCTGGCTAATCCGCGCAACATGACGCCCTACACCTATGCGGAAAGCCCGCTGGTCGAAAACGACGACACGGCATTCGACGGTGGCCCCGCGCCCGGCGAGGTTCTGCCAGAATGCCGGCTGGATGATGGCTACCTGTCTGACCATTTGGCGCCCTGGTTCAATATCTTCTGTTTCAACCCGGCGCTGGCCGGCGAGATCAAGTTGGCCTTCCAGGATATCAGCGACAGAGACATTCAAATCTCGGTCCTTGATTTTCCCTCCAAGGAAGCCGCCCATCTGGGGGCCGGCGAAAACAGCGCCTATCTCATCCGGCCCGACCGGTACATCGCAGCACGCTGGAAATCCGCTGCGGCACAGGACATCCGGGTGGCCTTCAACAACATTATCTGCCGGAGGTGATCGGCCATGGACCAAAGTGATCTGGAAACAGCCTACGAAGCCCTGGCCCAGAAAATAGACTCGGTCGGCGATGAAAAAACCGAGCTCTATCTGGCAAAACTGGCGCTATTACTGGCCAAGGAAGTCGGCGACCTGCCAAGGGTTCTGGACTGTATCGAGGGTGCGGGCAAATCGCTTGACTAGGGGGTTATGAGTCCGGCTCGGTGATGATTTCCGGTTCCGCCTGATCCCGGCGCGGATCGATGTCCAAAATCTGCTGAGTTGATGCCGACATGGGCACAAACTCAACCGTGTCTTCTTCGACCACCGGACTAGACTGGCCGCTCCGGTAGAGGGCAAATCCGGTCAAGCCGGCATAGGACAGGCCGACAATCAGGAACACCAGGGACATTTCCCCCCAATAACTGGCAAGCGGCGCCAGCAGCGGCCCGGCAAACGCGCCGACCCCGTAGGCCATCAGAATGGCGGCGCCGACCTCGACGAACTCTTCCTTGGCCGCCCGGTCAAAGGCATAAGTGATCACGAGCGGGTAAATGCAAAACGACGTTGCGCCAAAGAAAAGCATCAAAACACCCATAAGTTCCGGGTGTTTGCCGGACACCAGCGCGATAACCACCGAAAATACAGCGGCTAATCCGCTCAGGTAAATCAGCAGCCAGCGGCGGTCATATTTGTCCGACGCCCAACCCACCGGGAACTGCGCCAATGCCGCCCCGATCAGGGTCGCAGCCAGGATCGTGCCCACGGCCGCGCCGCTCTCGGACACATCTTCGGCAATCAACGGTCCATACCCCCAATAGATGCCGGACGCCACGCCGTGCAACAGTGATCCCACCACCGCCAGGGGGGAGACTTTGTAAACATGCCAAAACCGGACGTTGACGCTGTCGGGGACCGGCGGGGCCGGTGCGGTCGAGGCAGACACGATCACCACCGTGACCGAAACACAGATGGCCACCAGCGCGAAGAGCAAGAACTCTCCCGGCGAGGCGCTGGCGATCAAAAACTGCCCCAGGCCGAGAGACCCCAAATCAATCAACCGGTAAATGGACAGAAGCTTGCCTCGGTCCTGGTTTTCGGCGCTGGCCGCCAGCCAGCTTTCCATCACCAGGTCAATTGAGGCGAAGGCCAGCCCCACGACGACCCTGAAGAATATCCACAGCACTTCGTTGGGCATGAGCACGTGAAAGAGGGACAGCGCGGAGAGGGACGCCGCCGCGATGGCCAGGGTGCGAATGTGACCAACCCGTTTGATCAACGCCGGCGCAAAGATACAGCCGGCCAGATACCCGCCGAAATAAACCGACGCCAGGAGCGAGATGGATATTTGAGAAAAGAAGTTCTCTTCCGCCGCCAACGGGATCAACGCCTGATGCAACCCCTGCCCCGTGGACAGGAACCAGGTCGCGAACAGGATCGCCATGACGGAGGTGAGGCGAATGGCCATGAGCAATACTCGGTGGAAGCCGCTTGATTTCTGGGCCAGGATTATCTCAAATCACGTGGACAGGCAATCGGATGATGTCCGGCGCGCCTGATGAGGATTCAGCTGACATGATTGCCCCTGACGACACCATTCCACCCGGAAAACGCGCGCCGTTTGAACTAGGCGGCATCTCTGTCCCGCCGGGTGGACGCGCCAATATCGATATCCCGCTTAGCCTGCTCTACGACCACACGCCGATGGCCATGAATGTGACCGTGGTCCACGGCCGGCGACCGGGTCCGGTGCTGTTTCTGACCGCCGCCGTGCACGGCGATGAAATCAACGGCACGGAGATTATCCGCCGGGTGTTGAACCTATCTGCGCTGCGCAGCTTGCGCGGCACGGTGTTGGCCATCCCCGTGGTCAACGTCTACGGCTTTATTTCCCTGACCCGGTATTTGCCGGACCGGCGGGACCTGAACCGGTCGTTCCCGGGCTCGCCCACGGGATCCCTGGCCAGCCAACTTGCGCACACAATCCTGACCCAAGTCATCAGCCGCTGCACCCATGGGGTTGACCTGCATACCGGCGCGATCCACCGGGCCAATCTGCCCCAGGTGCGGGGTGACATCAGCGATCCCAATGTCCGCGCGATGGCGGAGGCGTTCGGCGTCCCGGTCATATTGAATGCGGCACTCCGGGATGGCTCCCTGCGCAAGGCGGGCATCGACGAAGGAATCCCGGTCCTGGTTTTCGAAGGGGGTGAGGCCCTGCGTTTCGATGAATCCGTCATCCGGGCGGGGGTCAAGGGCGTGGCGCGGGTGATGGAATCATTGGACATGATCCGCCGCCGGCCAACGCGCGCGCCAAGCAAAAGCTTTCTCGCCCGCAAGAGCGCCTGGGTCCGGGCGCCCGCCGGCGGAATTTTGCGCACCAGCCGCCGTTTGGGCGCCAGTGTTCAGGAAGGCGATCTGATGGGGATGATCGGCGATCCTTACGGCGAACAGGACGTACCAGTGATCTCAACCGCAGACGGGATCGTCATCGGTATGAGCAACCTGCCCGTGGTCAATCAGGGTGATGCACTGTTTAATGTCGCCCTGATATCTGATACGGATGCCGCGTCGGAAGCCGTTGATATCTTCCAGGACGATTGGGAGCAGAATTCTCATATTTTTGACGGCGTGGATACGACCTGAAATTGTCGTAGCTTTGTAACTTCCGAATACCAATATGAATAAGATGGAAAACGGCCAGACACTATTGGGCTGGGAAGAGTGGGTCTCGCTCCCGCAGATCGGCATCCCCGCCATGATCGCCAAGATCGATACGGGCGCGCGCACGTCGGCGCTCCACGCCTTCGCCATCGAACCTTTCGGCAGTGATCAGAACCCCTATGTCCGCTTTGGTATTCACCCGATCCCCGAACGTCCCGACGTGGAGGTGTTTTGTTCCGCCAAGTTGGTCGATCGGCGAGAGGTCACCAGCTCCAACGGCGAGAAAGAGCTGCGCCATGTGATCGAGACGGTCATCCGATTCGGCGAGAAAGAATGGCCGATCCAGGTGTCCCTAACCAACCGGGATTCCATGCAGTACCGCATGTTGCTGGGCCGCACCGCCATCGACGAAACCATGATCGTCGATCCCAACCGGTCTTTTCTGCAGGAAGAGTTGTCCTACGATCTTTACGGCAAACTCAAAAAGTCAAAGCCCGTGCACCGGCCGTTGCGGATCGGGCTGCTGACGCGGGAACCGAACAACTACACCAGCAAGCGGCTGATCCAGGCGGCGGAGGAACGCGGTCATGTTTGTGAGATCATCAACACCACCCGTTGCTACATGAACATTAACGCCATGGCGCCGGAGGTCCGCTTCGATGGCCGGGTCCTGCCGCGCTATGATGCTGTTATCCCGCGGATCGGCGCGTCAATCACGTCCTACGGAATGGCCGTGGTCCGGCAGTTCGACCTGATGGGGTCCTTCTGTGTGAACAAGGCGGCCGCCATTGGCGCGTCCCGGGATAAATTGTTCGCCCACCAAGTACTCGCGCAACACCAGATCGACATGCCCGTGACGGCCTTCGCCCACTCGCCTTTGGACACGACGGAGTTGATCGACATTGTCGGCGGCGCGCCGCTGATCGTGAAACTGATGGAAAGCACCCAGGGCAAGGGCGTCGTGCTCGGTGAAACGAAAAAGGCGGCGGAAAGCCTGATCGGCGCGTTCCGGGGGCTGAAGGCCAATTTCCTGGTGCAGGAATTCATTAAAGAGGCCGCCGGCATCGATGTGCGTTGTCTGGTGATCGGCGGCAAAGTCATCGCCGCCATGAAGCGGGAAGCCGCCGAAGGCGAGTTCCGCGCCAACGTCCACCAGGGCGGCCAGGTGGTGCCGGTTAAGATCACCAAAGCGGAGCGGGCCATCGCGGTCAAAGCCGCCAAGGTCATGGGTCTTGGCGTCGCCGGTGTTGATATTATTCGGGCCGATGCCGGGCCGAAGGTCCTGGAAGTCAATTCATCCCCCGGCTTTCAGGGCATCGAGGCGGCCTCCGGGATGGATGTGGCCGGCAAGTTGATCGAGTATATCGAGAAGAACGTGCGCCCCACCATCAAATCAAAACGGCCACGCAAACCCAGCACAAAAGCCATCAAAGAGGCGTTTGCCGTTCCTGCCCCCGAATAAAGGCGCGGCCAAACGGCAACTCGACATGCGCCGCCCAGTCTTCCATACTTGCCCATCAAACAGATAAAGGGGCCAAATCGACCAAATGGATGACATCGTCGACATGGGCGAACTACAGTACCTGATCAAGTCCGTGCAAAATTGGCTGGCGACGGAGGTCTTGGTCCCGTCCACCCTGTTCCAAGTCATTTGGCTGCTTGTTTTGCTGGGGATCGCTTGGTGGCTCGGCCCTCGGTTGAAGAACGGCTACGAAGCCCTCGCCGGCAGCCGAAGCTTCATTCCATTCTCGAACCAGGCCGGCAGAGCTGGAACCGGATCGCCATGCCGGCTGGCTGGTTGATCATGACCTGGATCTCCAGCCTCATCGCCTTGGCCGTCAAATGGCCACAACACGTGCTGACAATTGGCATTAGTCTGCTCACGGCCTGGATTGTCATCAACGTGGTTTCAGGCCTGATCCGGAATAAAACCTTGTCCCAGTCGGTCGCCCTGATTGCCTGGGCCATCGCGGCGCTGAACATTCTTGATTTGCTCGATCCGACCGTTCGAATTTTGGATTCCGCGGCGTTCAGCATGGGCGAAATCCGAATTTCCGCGCTGACTTTAATCAAGGGCGTCATCGCACTGACGGTTATGCTTTGGCTGGCCACGATCTTCAGCCGCGTCCTGGAAAGCCGGATCAGCAAGTCGGAGAATCTGACCCCATCCGTCCAGGTTTTATTCTCTAAGCTGTTAAAAATCGTCCTGATCGCCTTGGCGATTATCGTCGCGCTGGAATCGGTCGGCATCGATCTGTCGGCATTCACCGTCTTTACCGGCGCGCTTGGCGTGGGTATCGGCTTTGGCCTCCAAAAAACCGTCTCTAATCTGCTCAGCGGGGTCATGATCCTGATGGATAAGTCCATCAAACCCGGCGACGTGATTGAAGTCGGCGGCACTTATGGCTGGGTGAATTCCCTGGGCAGCCGCTATGCGTCGGTGGTGACGCGGGACGGAATCGAACACCTGATCCCGAACGAGGAATTGATCACCACAAGGGTGGCCAACTGGTCCTTCAGCGATGATCAGGTCCGGCTCAAAATCCCCGTGGGCATCGCCTACGAGTGCGATCCGAGGCAGGCCCAACAACTCTGCGTGGATGCGACGCAAGGCATAGAGAGAATCCTAACCGATCCGAAACCCGTTTGTTTGGTGAAAAATTTCGGCGACAATTCCGTCGATTTGGAACTGCGGTTTTGGATCAACGACCCGCGCAACGGCGTCAGCAATGTTAAAAGCCTGGTCATGCTCAACATCTGGGATAAGTTCCAAGAGCACGGCGTCAAGATTCCGTATCCGCAGCGGGATATTCATATCCGCGACAAGGAAGAATTCCTCAAAGTCCTGGAAAGCTAGGCCAAACCGCTTATCTAGCGGCCCACCAGGCGGCCTAAATCCACTTCCACTTTTTGAACGCCCACAAGAGCCCGACGCCCAATACCACCAGAATGACGCAAACGATGGCGAAGGCGGTTTTGCTTTCGACGCCCGGCATCCCGCCCACATTGATGCCCAAGAGTCCGGTGATAAAGCTTAGCGGCAGCAGGATGCCGGCAACCACGGTCAGCACATACATGGTGCGGTTCATTTGTTCGGCGTTTCGGCTGACCAATTCATCCTGAACCACCGCGGCGCGTTCCCGCACCTCGTCCAGTTCTTCAACAATTCTAAGCACCCGATCCGTGGTTTCCCGGAGCCGCAGCTTATGACCCTCGGCCAGCCAGGGCTGGTTTTCCTGGTTAAGCCGCGCAATCGCATCCCGTTGCGGCGCAAGATAACGGCGAAGGCCAATGGTCTGGTGGCGAATTTCATGAAGCTGAGAACGGATTTCCCGGCTCTCGGTTTTGATCATCTCGTCTTCCAGGCGATCTGTCGTGTCACTCAGTTCCTCGATCACCGGGCCCATTCGGTCGACCAGCTTATTGGCCACACCAACCAGCATGTCGCCGGCGTTTTTCGGGCCCATTCCCTCCTCGGTCTCAGCGCGGATTTCCCGCACGGCCATCAACTGGCGCGTCCGGACAGTGACGATCATGGAGGCTGACAGCCACAAACGAAGGGACACCATGTCTTCCGGGTCTTCGCCGGGGTTTAAGTTGACGCCCCGTAACGTCACCGCCAGCCCTTCTTTGAAGGGCACGCTGCGCGGCCGGGATTCATTGGCCAGCATAATTTGCCGCGCCAGAGCCGGCATGCCGCTTTTATCCTCAATCCACTGTCTTGATTGATCGTGACTGCGGTCCAGATGCACCCACAAGAGGCCTTTCTCCGGCGTCCAGCTATTGATGGCCGGCCAATCGTACGGCGTGCCGGTGCCGTCCCCGTTCAGAAGATAGGCGTAGACCAGGCCGTTATCGGTCTCGGAGGACGGCTGTGCATCGCTCATGGGCGGAATTCCTCAAGTGTCGTCGTAAAATTCTCCCTGGCGAAGGCGACTCGTTCTTCCACAGTGGTAAGCGAGTCCCGCGCGGCCATGGCGGCCTCCAATCGCGATTCAAGGCCGGCCCGATTGGCGATCTGGATATTGAGACCCGGCCGCGCGTTCAATTCCAAAATCAGTGGACCTCGCTCCTTGTCCAGCACCAGGTCAATGCCCTGATACCCGAGATTGGTCATCTCGTAGGTTCGCGCCGCGATATCCAGCAACCTCGGCCAATGGGGAATTTCCACGCCAGAGACCGGATTGCCCGTGTCCGGGTGCTCGGTCACCACGTCATTGCCCCAAACCGCCGTGAGGGTTCGCCCCGACGTCATATCAATCCCGGCGCCGATGGCGCCTTGATGCAGGTTCGCCTTACCGCCCGACATACGGGTCGGCAAGCGCACCATGGCCATGACCGGAATGCCGAAAAACACGATGATCCGGACATCGGGCACGCCGCGATAGGCAATGGCTTCAAACACCGGATCAAACTGCACCCGGTATTCGATTAACGCCTGATCCGGCTGGCCGCCCAGACTGTATATACCGGACAGGATGTTGGAGAGATGAAAACTCATTTCGTCCAGGGACATGAGCACCCCGTCGGCACGGCGGTAATAGTCGCCCGCCTTCCCGGTCACCACGATAATGCCTTGGCCTTGGCTGCCCTGCGCCGGCTTCACGACAAAGTCCTGATGGGGGGCAACCATGTCAGCGAAATGGCGAATCTCCGCCTGAATATTAATCTTGCCGTAGAGGTCCGGCACGGCGGCGCCAAACTTGATCGCCAGTTCCTTGGTCAGAGCCTTGTCGTCCACCAAGGGATAAAACTTCCGGTTATTATGGGGCAGCATGTACGTGGCGTTCCGGCGGTTGATCCCCAGAACACCCGCTTCTTTCAACCTTCTGGCCAGTCCTAACATAGCTTGCTACCTCCGTGCGTCCGGGGCGTCGTCCGTTTCCAGATCGAACGCGGCCGATATGAGCGTGCGCGTATACGGATCCCGCGGATCCTTGAAGATTTGAGCGGCAGGCCCGTGTTCCATCACTTTGCCCGCCTTCATCACAATGACTTCATCAGCCAACGCCCGCACGACCTTTAGATCGTGGCTGATAAAAATGTAAGCCAGCTTGTGGCTATCCTGCAACCGCCGGAGTAGATCGACGATTTGCGCCTGGACCGAGACATCCAACGCCGAGGTGGGTTCATCAAGGACAATAAGCTTGGGTTCCACCACCAGGGCGCGGGCGATGGCGATCCGTTGACGCTGTCCGCCGGAAAATTCATGGGGATAGCGGTCCTGCATCTGGGGGTCCAGCTCCACCTCCGCGAGGACCTTGCTGACGATATTGCGGCGCGCTTCGGCGGACGGCTCCAACCCGTGGATAATCAACCCCTCCTCGATAATCTGGGAGATGGAGAAGCGGGGATTGAGGGAACTAAACGGGTCCTGGAATACCACCTGCATCTCCCGGCGCAAGGGCCGCATCATCTTGCGGGTGTGTCCCTGTATGGACGCCCCCATATAATCAATTTGCCCCTGGCTGTGTTCGAGGCGCACCAGCCCCATCGCCAGGGTGGTTTTGCCGGAGCCGCTTTCACCCACAACGCCAACCGTGTGGCCCTCCATGACGCGAATATCGACCCCGTCCACCGCCTTGATGTAGTCCTTGGTCCGCTGCAGCACCCCGCGCTTCACCGGGAACCAAACGCGGATATCCTTGCCGGTAATAATTTCCCTGGCGTCGGGTTCCGGTTGCAGGGGTTCGCCGCGGGGCTCCGCCGCCAACAGTTTTTTCGTATAATCATGCTGCGGCGCGCTGAAGATATTCTCCGTGTTTCCGGTCTCGACGATTTCACCGTCAGTCATGACGCAGACCCGATCGGCCGTCTTACGGACAATACCCAGATCATGGGTGATCATCAGAATCGCCATGTGGAAATTGTCCTGGAGCTCCTTCATTAGTTTGAGAATCTGCGCCTGCACGGTCACGTCGAGCGCCGTGGTGGGTTCATCGGCGATCAGCAGATCGGGTTCGTTGGCCAGCGCCATGGCGATCATCACCCGTTGGCGCTGCCCGCCGGACAATTGGTGCGGGAAAGAGGCAAGACGGCCGCGCGGGTCCGGCAGGCCAACCTGTTCCAAAAGCTCCACCGTGCGCTCGCGGGCGCCCGTTTCGTTCATCTGATGATGGACGGTCAGCACCTCGCCGATCTGCTGGCCGATCGTGTGCAGCGGATTGAGCGACGTCATCGGCTCTTGAAACACCACGGAAATCCGGTCGCCGCGCAGGGGCAGCAATTTGTCCTCCGGTGCGTTGACCAACTCTTCGCCACCGAAAGTGATGCTGCCGCTCGGATGATAGGCGGTCGGATAGGGCAGAAGCTGCAGGATCGACATGGCGGTCACTGACTTGCCGGATCCGCTCTCCCCCACCAGCGCCAAGGTTTCCCCCTTGTGAATATCGAACGAAACATTGCGCACAGCCGCGACATCCTCCGGCGAGGACTTGAAGTGAACCGACAGGTCTTTGACCGAAACGATGGGTGTGTCCGTCATCATGCCGCCTTTCGGGGATCAAATGCATCCCGAACAGCTTCGCCGATGAAAATCAGCAGGCTCAGCAACAGCGCGATGGAGAGGAAAGCCGTGATGCCAAGCCAGGGCGCCTGGATATTATTCTTCCCCTGGGCCAGCAGCTCCCCCAAGGATGGGGAACCCGGCGGCAGGCCAAAGCCCAAAAAATCCAGCGACGTCAGCGTGACAATAGAGCCTTTTAACACGAACGGCAGATAGGTGAGCATCGCCACCATCGCGTTCGGCATAATGTGTTTGAAGATGATCCGACCATCCGTCGCCCCCATGGCGCGGGCCGAACGGACAAAATCGAAATTGCGCACCCGGAGGAATTCCGCCCGGACGACCCCGATCAAGGCGGTCCAGCGGAACATGAACATGAACAACACCAGCCACCAGAAACTGGGCTCTATGAGGCTGGAGAGAATGATCAGCACGAACAGGTTGGGCAACCCGATCCACACTTCGATAAAGCGCTGGAAAAACAGATCGAATTTGCCGCCGAAATAACCCTGCACGGCGCCGGCGGTGATGCCCACCACCGAGCTGCAGATGGTCAAGATCAATCCAAACAGGACGGATATTCGGAAACCATATAGTGTGCGGGCGAAGACATCCCGCGCCTGGTCGTCGGTCCCCAGCAGATTTTCCGCCGAGGGCGGAGCCGGCGAGGGTTTACGCAGATCAAAATTAACAGTGCTGGACCCATAGCGGATCAACGGCCAGATCATCCAGCCGTCTTTCTTTTCTATCAAGTCCCGGACATCTTTCTCCCGGTATTCAGCCTCGGTCTTGAAATCGCCGCCGAAGGTGGTCTTCGGATAAAACTTAAAGACCGGGAAGTAGTAACCGCCGTCATAGTGCACCATCAACGGCTTATCATTGGCGATGAACTCGGCACCCAAGCTGATGATGAAAATCACCATGAAGATCCAGAGGGAATAAAAG
>Ga0181589_10004683_pt1 | contig 10952 bp, 4 predicted proteins | sample 071ome_25_FD_132444 | JGI IMG/M metagenome (GOLD analysis project Ga0181589, IMG submission 132444) | Coastal salt marsh microbial communities from the Groves Creek Marsh, Skidaway Island, Georgia - 071410BT metaG (megahit assembly) | ecosystem: Environmental > Aquatic > Marine > Intertidal zone... | reverse complement strand
TTTTCAATAACTTCCAAAATTGACTGATAGAATTCTCCATCCTTTCCAGGAATAATTCCACAACCAATATCTTTCCAGAGTTTCCAAAGTAAAATTCTAGTTTGTGGAAGTCTTTGTCTTACTTCAATTCTCTTCTTTTCTACTTCCCACTCTTCATTCATGAGTTCCAAAACAGCATCCATCTCTTCCTGTGGAGGAAGTTGGATATCTTCATTTCTGGACCCATCTCGATTCATGAAGATGACATTTCCTGCAACATCAGTCCAATATGAATGTCCAGGACGGAAGTATGCAATCAAGTCAGCGATGTTTGGTTCAACGGGGGGTCTATCCCAAGATAAGTATTTCATAGTTAATTCAAAATTAATTTATAGCGGAGCAAACTCCTCGATGTAAAAGTCAGAGTACGTTGCGTAATTGGGGTAATTGTGATACAGCTCGGCGGACCCCCAATGACCTGCCATAACATTTGCAGTTACTGTTGTTCCTGCAGTAAGTCCTGGTTGAACTACATACATTCTATTAATAGAAAAGCACCCAACGTGATCAGAATCTCCATGTCCACCTCTCTGCCAGGTATCTCCAGCAGCGGAACTGCTCCCGTTAGTGCCACCTACCTGAGTTCCGTTAAATCTGAAGCAATAATTAATTCCATTACCACCACCAGTAGAAGTCAAATATGACTGAACATCACATCTTAATAGGTAAATTCCACCAGTAATTGTTGTAGTAAAACTAATTTCACTACCAGGACAATCGTAATAAGCGTAGTTATCAGATGATCCTAAAAACAACTGATCACCAGGAGTATTTGAATAGGTATCCTCGAATCCAGTTTTACCTACATTTCCCCAGCGTTTGCCCCAAATGTTTAAATGTCTTCCCGTACTTGCCATTTTTAATCTCTACTAAATTCAGATGCAACCCAACCCATAACAGATTTATAACTAACGCTATAGTTAACAGTTGATCCAGTTGTACTCCAAGCACCAAACATAAGGTCAATCGTTATGACTGCACCTGCAGTCAAACCATGATCTATGCAATGGATCCTTCCATTACTCCAACTCCTGTTTGATTCTCCACCGTCTCCAGAACGAGACCAACCATCACCATTACTACTAGATCCTCTACCGAGAATTCCCCCCGTTGATCCTGAACTCCAACGAATTGTACTATTGCAACCTCCAGTAGAACCACCCATCCATCCCTGAGTGTATGATTCTACAATAATTAGAGATCCAGTTTCTTTGATTGTAAAATCTTTTGCAGTATTTGCAATAGCATTATAGGCATATGTAGTTTGACCAGTTGGTTGAAAAAAGTCAAACTTCATATTATTTACAATTTGTAGGCACTTTCCTGCCTGTGCAAAGTTATGTGCCATGGTTATAACGTGTTTACAAATTCTTTAATGACAAATGTAGAAGATGGAGTGTATTGATAGTAATTGAAATGATGATTACCCGAGCCACTCCAATGTCCACACTGAATATAAGCATCGACAGTTGTTCCAGCTGGTAAGTTTGGACTTACTACCCACATTTTTTTCATATTAAAGGATCCAGAGGAAACACCACTGTGAACTGCTGCCATCCAATGGTCACCATTGCCACCGTTGATTCCAGCATATCTAACGCCATTAAATTCAAAAGCAATGTTTACGCCAGAACTAGTTCCTTCCTGATATCCAGCTACATCAGCAATCAGCATGAAAGATGAACTTGCTTCAGTTGTAGTTAATGTAATTTGACTTCCTGGGTGGTTGACATAATTTTGTGCTCCAGCGGATGATGTATTTAAAGTAGAAGTGAATACATTATAGTGCATTGCGACAATACTATTATCTACCGCAGGAGTAGATTGAACCCTCTGCCAAGAAGTTCCGTTATAAAACTCAACGGTGTTATTATCAGTGTTTCCACGAAGTTCTCCAAATGTCGGAGAACCTGGACGCTGATTTTCACTACCCTTCGGTAGTACCATGGATCCAGTACCGCTGGAAAGATCTAATTGTATATTCCCAGTAGTCGCTAAAGTTCCAGTTTCGGCAACTGTGCTTAGTTGATCTACTCTTAGTTTACTAGCCATTGATTACTAATAAGTCACTTGGATCTGTTACGTTGTATTTATATTACCTGACAAATGCCAAAACACCACCATTTTGAATTCTGAAGACGTTATGTCCCGTAGAACCATTTTCTCCCCAGAACATATAGTCCGTTCCAGAAGCGTTGTTACCATTAGCGTGAGTATTACCAGCATTAATCCAAGGATCCTCACCACCATTTGGGTTTCTATGCATGATGCTGATCGTATTGTTAGAATCGTAAGTTCCAGGGTAGTTATTTGATGTTGCTGTAGCACTAATCTGGTGTTGGGATCCGTTAGGTGATTGGTAAATTTCACTCAATGGAAAATGAATCCAATATGTACCATTACCAGTTTTAAATAAAATTTCTGTTGGATTTTGTTCTGTGTAACTTCTCCAGTAGATTCCAATAGCACCAGTCTTACTATACGTTCCATAATTGTATGATGGCATAGTTGACCAGACGGCAACGTTTCCATTAATGTTATCGGGGAACCAAGCACTACCAGCATCTACAGATGCAAAACTCGTCCAACCCCCACCAGAGGTGGTCATATCACAATAGAGTTCTGTTGGTGTGCCGCCAACATCAATCCAATATGTACCATCTCCAAGAGCTGGAAAATCTGCATGAAGTTGTGCGGCACTAGAAGCTGCAAATTCAGGAGAAGATCCATCATTACCAAACTTTTTAATCTCAACCCATCCACCAGCAGTAGAATAATACATCTCAAGAGTTCTGGTTTGTGTGTTCAATCCAAGAACTCCATCAGCAACTCCTGATGGTCTAGTTGCTGTAGTCCAACTAGGAAATTTTAATTGACCCTCAATATCTAACTTATGACCAGATGGAATTCTCACAGTGTTTGAGTATGCACTGAGACCCTGCAAATCATGTACAGTTAAAATGCTCATTAGATAATACTCCAGCTACCGCCGTTGCTAATTGTAATAGTAACGTTGTTATTTATAGTGATAGGTCCAGCGGACATGCAGTTATCGGTAGCGCCAACCGTAATGTTCTCACCGACCGTCTGACGGTTACGCTTGAAGACGCCGTAACTATCGATCCACTGAGCATCTCCACTTGCTCTCAGAACTGAGGTGTTCTGACCATTTGCGAGAGTTACTGCTTCAACGTTCAGACCACTTGCACCAAGAACCTGCATTCTGTATGAAGTTTGTGTGTCTCCATTTCCAGCAAAGTTCCACTTGCCATCGGCGTGCATCGTTGCCCTGTTGGCTGTTCCACTCTGGAAGTAGTAGTTATCTGCAGTGTTGAATGCAGTATAGCTGTTATTGCCGAAGTAGAATCTTCTAACACCATCAGTGGAGTTGATGCTTGTATTAGTCGAACCACCGAGATATGGAAGTGTCAGGGCAGAATAACCATCAAGCAGGTCAGCGTTCAGGTTGGTAACGACTGTGGTAGAAGCAACCGCAAATGGTGCAGTACCAGTAGCAACAGTAGAGACAATTTGAGCAGGAGAAGTGAGACCCTGAGTTGTTTCCAGAACACCGTTAGAACGGATGTTCATCGCGTTAACTACGGTTCCGTTAGTATTCGTTCTAAAGCGAATTGCAGGGGAAGTTGCAGCAAGACCAGTGTATACCTGATCGAAGTACATATCACCAACGGAGTTGTCATAGAGCATGACAAATCCTTCAGTTAAAGAATTACTCTGACCAGTAAATCTGATTAATGGATCTGCATTTCCGCTGGAACCACTTGCAGTTAATCTAAGTTCTACTTGTGCTCCACTATTACTATTAAGGTGAAGCAGAGTGCTTGGGTTATTCGCCTGGTTACCAATACCTACGTTCCCACCTCTCCATACCATCGTGGGAGTGGTCGAGGTGCCATACTGCAGGTATGTTCCGTTATATCCAAACTGGTTTGAATCATTACCAAACTCAATATATCCATTGTTGCCATTTCCCTTACCATTAAGGGCAAGGATGTCTGTCCCCCCCTTACCAAGTGTAACGCCGTTAGCATCACCAATGTTTACTGAAGTCGTATTGTTAGTAAATACACCTGAAGTGCCGTTAACAACAGCAGCGGTAATGTTTGCACCAGCATCTCTTTTGACAATTGTATTCAGAGTTGCAGTAGTTGCTGGTTCTGCACCTTGAAGATAGCGAGCGTCCAGAGTAGAAGTAGCACCATCGTTACCTTCGTGCCATACGGTGTTACCGTTGACAGTTAAAGAATTGGCGTTGATTCTAAGTGTGCCCTGACCATTTGTGCTAGAACCACCAGAGACAATCAAACGAACGTCATAGTCTCCAGCAGAACCACTAGAGCGGAAGTCAAGAGTTGGTGTGGAAGAAACTCCAGTCTTACCAAACTCAATGAAAGGACCGTTTGCATTATCTGCAATTGCAAAAATTTGAGCAGCATTTGCAGAGAGTTCGTTGGCAGATGTTACAGTCCATCTGGAACTTCCCGAAGCGTTAGGACCAACCAATCTAACATCTTCTACAGTATTACTTGCAGTGAATGTAATAGTTCCAGTGATCACACTGTAGATTGCGCCATCACTACCAGTTCCTTCTACAATTGCACCACTACCAGTATCGACAACCATGGTGCCGATGTTCTGGATCGCTTGGGAATCTGCGTAGACGGTATAAGTTCCACCAGCTACAAGATTGCCGCCAGAGTTAACAGTTACATGGAAGTTTGGAATATACAGAGAATACTTACTTCCAGAACCAGCAACATAGAAATTCTCAAGGACCCACTTGTCACGACCAAGAACTTCTGGTAAGAACTGTTGACCAATTGTACCATTACCACGGTTGTCACCAATGTTATAACCAGACTGATACCAGAGACCACCCTGACCCTCTAAGTAGAGTGCGTTTGGACCAGCGGTTGCATTACTAGCATGAACTCCCTTTCCAGCGACTGCGGGATTTGTATTTGGATCATCACGTCCATCATTATTTTCAGACCAAATCTCATACCAGTTACTATACGTAGAAGATGTACCACCAGTATCACCACGAATCCAAAGATTATTGTTGTCTGTAAATCCTAATTGAGTTACTGCTCTGGATACACCAGTCTTTCTTCTATATGTTAAGACCCCATGATCGGAACCACCATCAACAAGACCAGTAGTAGTGTTATTTCTAAGGTGTGCCTGAATACCATGTGCCGCACCAGAAGGAGCGGGATTGGTGGTTGCACTTGCTGCCTCATTGTTTAGAGTTGCAGTATTAGTGGAACTACCAGTAATGTTGATAACATATGAACCGTTTGGATCAAGAACAGATGTGTTTAAGAATCCACTTGTAAACAGGGATGCATTAGTGAGCGCGGCAGCAGAAAGCTTAATACCAGCGCCTTCAATGAATTCTGCAGTCAGACTGGATCCAACACCTTGATCAAGACGAACACTACCATCACTATCAACAATAAATCCAGCTTCTACATCTTGGTTCTGCAGAGACTGGTTAGCATCATCCTTACGGAATCTAACTAAACCATAGTTACCCCAAGTGGTAGTATTTTGAGTGATGTTGTTTGCTTTTCTTACGTCAATCTTGATATTTCCGTAAGCACGATTGACTGTGCCCTTGACACCAGTAAGGCTTGCTGCTTGAGATGGAGCTCCAAGTTCCGAAGGAACCGTAACAGTAAAGTCTGCAGCATAGCTTGAACCACCATCAGTGATGCTGACATTTGTAATTACGCCATTTGTAACCGTAAAGGTTCCTCTTGCACAGTTGTCATCTGCAGCTGTAATTGGATCTACACCATCACTGCCACCTTCCAGAGGAAGGTTTTGATAAAGTTGAGTTCCAGACTGTGGAGTATATCCAGTACCACCATTATTGATAGTTACGCTATCAACGTAAGTATTATCTTGGAGAGATCCAGTGAGAACAATAGCATCTGCAGTGTCTGGTCTAATAGATTGCAGAGCATATTCATAAGAAGAATCTCCTCTCAGGAATGTGAAGGAGTTTGCAACACCTCTGGATGCAAGACGCTCTGGGTCAATTGTACCAGCGACGATGTTAGAAGCATCAATGTTTGTGGATGTTAACTGTGTCCAGTTTGCAGCGTCAGAAGCAGAGGTATTAACTACTCGGGTGAGGTCAATAATTCTCTTTCTGCTGACATTGCCACTTGTTGTGGATGCTGCAGTGGTTGTTACTTGGAACTCGTTAACATTGTTTACCGTGATAGTATAGAATCCATCTGGCGCAGTGCCAGAAGTAAAGTCGAGATATACAAGATCACTGGTGCTCAGACCATGACCATTTTCTGTAATTACGATTGTTGTGCCACCACCTTGAGTGTATGTTCCAGTTCCTTCATTGGTTCCAGAACCATCAAGAATAAAGTCACCAGAATCGAACTTGATATTATTTGCAATATCAATTCCAACTCTACCTTCTACTAGACCACCAATAACTGCTTGAGTTCCAGATGCAGGTGGATTGATGGATACAGTTGGAGCACTGTAGTATCCCTTACCGATGTTGGTGATTGTGACACTTACAACAGAACCATTTAGAATATTTGCTGTTGCTGCTGCTTGTACACCATTAAGAGTATCATCAGGAGCACTGATTGTCAGAGTTTCTGATGATGTTGTGTATCCAGAACCAGCAGTGCTGATATTATATTGATATACTGCACCATCATTGTAACTTGTGACCGAACCTCTAGCGGTAGTTGAACTACCTACAATCAGACTAGAAATTGCGAAAGAGTATCCACTATTAGGTGTAAATGCTAAGTATTGACTGTCTAAGTCATTCTCAAGGATATAGGAAACCGCAATACCCTGAGTTGTAAACTGCTGGGTTCCAGTTCCCTGAGAGGTCAAGTCAATTGCAGTTCCAGCAGTTGCATTTGATTCGGACACTGCCAACTTGATTGTACTAGCATCAACTACGATCGCATAGTAATTGTTACCTGTGGCAATTCCGCCAATACCAGCAGTTCCCTGAGTGTAGGTTAACTGATCACCAGTTGTCAATCCATGCGAAGAAATTGTAATTTCTTCTGTGTTTGTGTTGACAGATGCAGGTGCGACGTTGAATGTTGTCGAAGATGTTTCAATTGCAATGTCACCAGCGTTGGCATCCTCAATTGCAAGACGCTCCTGGGTAGAAGCAACGGATGTGATATTGAAAGGACGAAGTGCTGGAATCTGGTCGATGTTAATCTTACCAGTTGCAGTCAACTGAACCAGAGCAGATGGAACTGCGTTAGTAGAATATGGTTGGTTCAGATATGGACCAAGGTTATTAGAGATGTAATCTCTAACAGAAGCCTGAGTTGGCAGAAGTTCATCCGATGCAAAAGAACCACCAAGGTTATCATCAGCGGAGAAACCAGTAATGGTAATATTGCCACCAGTAATCTTAATAGAGGTCAGTTCAGAAATTGCAACTGTACCAACAAAACTGATAGCACCTGTTCTGTTGAAGATGGTAACGAAGTCACCGACCTTAAAGTCACCGAATTCATTAGTACCAGAGGTGTAGACCTGACCATAAGATTCTTCCGAAGCTTCAAAAGCAGATCCTCTACCGACACCACCGTTCTGTGGCAAAGCAGCATAAGTGTTGCCAGATCCAGAGTATTCCCAAGTATGGGAAGAAGAGTTAACAATCGATGGTCTGTGCAATTTAATAGTAGCACCTACCAGTGGAGAAGATGCACCCCCAGCAATATTACCATTAGCGTAACTGAATACAGAATTGTCGCTCAGTCTAGTTAGATTTAATGATTGGTTTGTTGTAATCTTTGCGGTAATTTGACTACCAGGAGATCCACTAATAACCTCAGTTTCCAGAATGATAAATTCAACCGCAGAATTGGTATTTGTAAACTCATCAAATTTGATGATGTAGTCTTCGATTGGTACATTGGTTAGAGATGGCGCTGTAATAGTAATCTCTTGTCTACCAGTAAAGACGCCACTATTCAACTGGGTCTCTTCATTATCTACACTTGTAACAACAGCAACATCAAATGGATATGGATCAGCACGATAACCAGTAGCACGTAGAGCATATGTACCAAAGTTAGATGCCGAGTTGGTTACGGATGCATAACCACCAGACTGACAAACGATGCCATCCTGGCAGAAGATAGCAAACACAGAAACCAACTGTGTATATCCATCATTAGTAACGTTATATGCAGTACCACCGAAGGAAATAATCGTGAATGCCGAAGCAACCATCGATTTACCTTGGGGTTCATATAATGCAACAGTTTGACCTAGACTATTCGTCTTCAGACCAGGACGAGGTACGTTAGGTGTTGCAACTTTAGCACCATCAATCTCACAACCAGAACCACCACGGAAGGAGATCAGAGAAGAGTTCTGAATGTATGGAGATGCTTCAACAATTGGAAGATCCAGGAAGGTATTCAGCAGTGGGAAGCTATAGGAACTTGCTCCCTGCTCTGTGATAACTGGATCTGGATTTGTGATTGCAGTATATGCAGTAGAGGTGCTGAGAACTGTATCAAGAATCGACCAGTTAGTTGTTAGTGCAGATACAACGTTCGCACACTCTGGAGAAGATGGATCTACTGTTACTGCACCATTTGCTACTGGAGCAATCTGAGAAAATTCCCCAACATTTAAATCGTTTCTGATTGCCAGGATGCAAAGTTCTTTTGCTTTGTTGAAGACTTGTCTAGAGAAGTCAATCTCATTAGCAATGAATTGAACAACACCGCTAGCAATATACCTATTTGCTGCCTCAGCGGTCTTAGAGTTGCCTGTATAGCGCAAATCATGCTGGAATGCTCTAAGGACCTTCAGAACGTCATCCAGGCACTGCTGATCGCCTTCTGCGTAGGTTCTGACAATACCATTAAGGTTACCAGGAGAACCCGTGCTACCGATTGCCTGAGTAACAACAGCAGTCAATGTTGTGATAGAAGAAGCAACATCTTGACATGCTGGGTTTTGGATATCTTGAGTTACAGTAGCATCCTTAACCTGAGTGTATGCACCGAGGTTGTAAGTTGTAAATGCAGAATCGAATGTCTCGTTACGCATTGCTGCGATTGCGAGATCTCTAGCGTAGTTGAAAACGATTACAGATTCATCTTCTTCGCCAACAACGTGAGCACCGTCAACGTAATACTTAGCAGCATCATAGACTTGATCGTTGCCACCAAAGGTGAGGTTGTATGCAAGTGCTTTCAGGAAGTCAACCGTGTCATCCTTGCAGGATTGATTGCCAGTTGGGATTGTGAATGATTCTTCAGCAACCATTCTTTCGACTGCCATTTCGGCAATCATTACACGGTTGGCGAGGATCAGAGAAGACGCATCAGCATAACGATCAGACTGTGGCTTACTACCAGGAGTTACGTGTGGGAGTGGAGTTGTAAAATCTACAGTACCAGTTTCTCCATCATTGTTGCTATTTGGAAGTGTGATGGTGAGAGTTCTGTAATCAGAAGTGTCTGCTACTTCATAACTTCCATCAGCGAGAGCACCACTCCAAGTAAAGGAGTATGTCTGCAGTGCATATGCAGCATGACCGAGTGGAACTGTTACGGTTAGAGTTGTTCCAGAAATACTGTAGGAACCAGCTCTTGTATTGGCAGAGATACTAGTGTAAGAAGTGCCACCAATAGGAATTTGAGTTCCTCTGGTGCTAGAAGATGTATGGTGAGATTTTACAAAAGCATATGCTTCTTCAGCGATAAACTCTTGGTTTGCTCTGATTGCTTCTGCACCGTCTCTGAAACGATCTGTTTGCGTTACAGCATCAAATGTATATGGAGAGTTTGCTAGAGATGCTAAAACGTAGTTGCTGGCAGAAATTGCAGTCTGATCACCAGTTGGATTGAGACTAGAATTAAATACCGAGTAATTACCTCTTACAACAAAAGCGATAGAGAATCCATCAGCCCTTTCAATTCTATCAGTTACATACTTTCTACCATTCAGATCTTCAAGGTTGTCTAAGACACTGAAAGTACCAGTTCTAGTTGCAAAGTCTGGAGCTTTGAGAGAAATACGAACAGTTCCAGATGGTGCATCATATGCACCTCTACCCATACCAAGAGCAGTGTTGCCAGGGAGGGATGGGAAAGAAGTTCCAGTAGTAAATGTATCAATATGATATGTCTTACTTGTTGCTCCACCAGTGGAAAATATGAATTTGAGACCAGCTTCACCTAAAGACGTGAGGTTACCCCATAAAGAGTTTACAACTCCAGTGTCTACACTAGAGATAGTACACTCGATAGTATCTGCACTCTGACTATATGAATAAACTGCAGACCCACCAAAATCAATTACAGAACTTGGGAATCCGTACAAGTTTACTTCTTGCCCAACCTCATAATCATGGTATGCATCTGATGCAAGAGTTATAATGGGACCATTGTATGTTTGTATGGTACTTAAAGAAGTATCAACACTCGCTACAGAGAGAAGTTTTGAAGATCTCTCAAATCTTTGGAATCCTTTACCAGAAGAAGTAATCGATCTGAGGATAGGAGCATCCGCTCCAGATGCATTCTTATTAGTTGCGTTTGCTGGAGTATCTGCTAATTGGATCCAGTTTACGTCTCTCGAATATACCGCATACTGACTATTATTAACGAGATTTCCAATAGCACCAAACTTAGATGCTCTGTAGTATACCTGTTCGCCAGTAGTGAGACCATGCCTTTCGATATAAATCGCATTAGCACCAGCACTAACTTTACTGAAAGTTAAATAGTGAATTCCTGTTCCAGTATTGGTAATATCTAGTCTTCCTTGCTTAGTGGAAGATCCAGCATCAAAATTGGAATTAGTGAAGGTGTCATAAAGTTCAAATGTATTTGGAGAGATGACACGAGCATAAT
>Ga0181589_10004682_pt1 | contig 10953 bp, 7 predicted proteins | sample 071ome_25_FD_132444 | JGI IMG/M metagenome (GOLD analysis project Ga0181589, IMG submission 132444) | Coastal salt marsh microbial communities from the Groves Creek Marsh, Skidaway Island, Georgia - 071410BT metaG (megahit assembly) | ecosystem: Environmental > Aquatic > Marine > Intertidal zone... | reverse complement strand
TGCGTCTGCGGGAGCTAGACGTAGAAAGCAAAGTTTATTGGAGCGACGAGCTAGGCGTGTATGTGCCGTCTAAATGGGTCATCGCATCAGTGGCTAACTCTGCCTTCTCAGTCGCCAAGATTGCCAAGGCAAAAATCCGCTCTTCCGTTTTCCCGACAGAAAACCACATCAAGCTGAATTATGCGGGCGAGGAACAGGTAGCCAGCTTGCAACACATCATTGCTAACGAGCATTTCACCACGATGAATCTGAAGCAAGGCCAGGTGAGCGTCACCAAGGCCATTCCGATGTTTAGCGGCTGGAGCTTTAGCACTCAGTTGGAGATTGATACCGACATTGTGAACCTAGCCGAAATCCAGCGAATCATGGACTACGGCGCTCGCTATGTGGGTTATGGCGATTTCCGTCCGACTTATGGCAGAGCTGAAGTTGAAATCAGCGAAGCCGCCAAGCTCAAGCAAGTCGCTTGATATGCAAAGCAGTGCAGCGCAATGCACAGCAAAACAGAGCAGAGCATGGCAGTGCAACGCGCTAGAGATTCTAGCCTCGACCCCATTTCGGTGGGGTCTTGGGTGGGATTTCCACCTAATGCAGAGCAGGGCACCGCAGCGCATAGCAACGCAGGGCAGAGCAACGCACCGCACCGCAGAGCAGAGCACGGCAGAGCACAGCAACGCGCTGGGTTTCCAGCCTTCAGCCCCTCTCGGGGGGTTGTTGGGTGGGTATCCACCTGATGCACCGCACCGCAGAGCAGGGCAGGGCACAGCATTGCAGCGCAGTGCAATGCAGAGCAATGCACCGCACAGCACAGCAGGGCAAGGCAACGCGCTAGAGATTCTAGCCAGTGCGGGATTCCTAGAGTCCCAATCTGGGTGGGATTTCCACCTAATGCAAAGCAGGGCAAAGCAGGGCATGGCATAGCAATGCATGGCAACGCAGCGCACCGCATCGCATCGCAGGGCAAGGCATTGCAACGCAACGCACCGCATAGCAACGCAATGACCTTTTCATTAACTAACAGGAGTTACAGATATGTTTGATAGTTCAAACACTGAATACACGGCAGAAGATTCTGCCGCGACAACCTCCAGCACCAAGCTAAATGCTGATTTGCGTGATTTTGTATTTGAGCAACTTCACACATCTGGATTGATTGGCTACGGGAAAACAATCCCAATTCAATTAATCCGCAAGCTGGCTAACTTACCGGAACCATCCATAACTGGGATGGACATACGCTCGGCAAGAAAGGCTATCGACTCAGATAACCTTTTCCTGCTTGGCTTGCGTGACCAAATCTTTGAGAAGCATTTGATGCGGAAAGGCATGGCACTCAAGCAGTGTGGAGAGAATTGGTATATCCCCAGCAAAAGGGAAATGCCTCAAATCTGGAAGAGCTACGCCAACAAAGCCAGCAACGCATTAACGCGGGCCAGGTGGCTGATTCGCTCTGCCCCTTCGCCGTCTGGTGAAGATATGGCGTTTGCACAAAATCAAGCTGCAAGGGTCGCGAGGCAAGTTGCCAAGCTGACAGAACAGGCCGCAAAAATCGGATGAACCCACGCCCCGTTTCGGCGGGGCTTTTGGAGACTAAAAGCATGAAGAAAACTAAGAATTTGGTAATCAAGAACGGCACTTATCAGAAAGACGGGCAGGAAAAGACCCGCTGGCTGACCATTGGCGGCAAGTTTGAGCGTGAAGATGGCTCTGAGTGTCTCAAGATAGATTGCCTTCCCGCTGGTGATTGGGATGGCTGGGTTAATTGCTGGGATGATGACCGCAAGAAGGGCGCGGATGTCGAGGAAAAGGGCGACATTCCTTTCTAGCCTATGTGGGTATATGCTGAAAAACTAGCTGAGTTAGTCGGGACAACTCCCAAGGCAATCACCCACAAGCGACAACGGGGTGTATTGCCAGAGGGGGAAGTCTGGGTGAAACACGGCAGACGGTATCTGTATAGCACTGAGGGGTGGGATAAATGGGCGTCGAGGTTAGGGGCAAGACCATCCGTATCGCTTTCTCGTGGCAAGGCAGGCGGTACAGGGAAGTCTACCCAGGAGCGCCCACCCTGGAGAATCTCAAACAGGCAGAGCGCCTACAGGGTCGAATAAGACGCCAGATTAAAGACGGCCTATTCACTCAGGACGATTACCACCACTACTTCCCCAGAACGGTTAACCAAGGCACATTCGGCGCTGTTGCCCAAAGGTGGTTAAACAGCGTTGAAGTGTCAGACGCCACCCGCAATGAATACAAGAAATCCCTGAACCGATACTGGCTGCCGGAACTAGGCGACACCCCTATCACCTATCTGCGCCCCTCACACCTAAAAGAACTGGTGGCCTGCATCGAATGGCCCTCAAACAAGACCCGCAACAACAACCTAATACCCTTGCGTCAGGTCTTAGACATGGCCTTTCAAGACGAACTAACCAAGCACCGCCTGTCCGACTATGTGCAATCCAAAAAGCATCAAACGCCCCCGCCTGACCCCTTTACGCAGGAAGAGGCAGATGCCATTTGTGACCACCTTGACGACCGGATGGGCAACTACTTTGAGTTTATGTTTTGGTCTGGCTTGCGAACATCTGAAGCCCTCGCCCTAACCTGGGGGGACGTTGATTGGCGGCAGGGGTACGTCCACATAGACAAGAAATTAAGCAGGGGCGAACTGATACACCAAACCAAAACAGGGGTGCAGCGGGACGTATTATTGAATGACCGCGCCAGAGCCGCCCTAGAGCGCCACAAGGCCCACACATTCCTAATCGGGGGCAATGTGTTCCTGACAGAAGAGGGCCAGCCCTACGCGACTGAGAAGGCCCAGAGAGCTGCTTTTACCAAGGCATTAAGGAAATTGGGCATACGGCACAGGCCGCAATACAACACCCGCCACAGCTACGCCACGGCCCTCCTAATGGCGGGGGCCAATCCCATGTTTGTAGCCAATCAATTAGGCCACTCGCTACAGGTTTTGCTCAAGACGTATGCGAAATGGATACACGGGGAAGCGGATAGGCGGGAGCTAGATAAGCTGCAAATGACCCAGAAATATGCCCCACCAGAAACCAAAAATCCCCTAAGACATTGACAGCAAAGGGGAAAATTGGTCGGGACGGCAGGATTTGAACCTGCCAGGTAGGTAATCAGGGGCAGTCAGGGGTAATAAAATCAACCAGTTACGGGTCAGCCTCACCCCCGTTTTGCCCCATTTGCCCCACCTTTGCCCCAAATTCTGCCCCAAAACCCTCAAGCGCATCAGCGATACGCTCAAGGGCTTCAATCAGCCGCTCAATGGCCTCTGACTCATCCACACTGAGGGGGCGCCGGTGAAAACTGCGGCTCATTGCAGTTGATCTCTGTAGGATCGCCATCACCATCAATGGTGTAAGTGGTGTCGCCAAGGGTCAGGCTGTACGCCAGACCAGTGCCTTGTAAATACTCTAGCAATCCAGCAAGGGTAAACTCATTGCCCTCATACGTTACATACTCATTAGTGACGTACTCATCACCAGCGTAGTTGTTGATCGTACTGTCTGTGCTGTTGTCTGAGTTATTACTGTTATCTGAGTTATCAACACTGTTATCAGTAGTGTTATAAGAGTCAGATATGCTGTTGTCATCAGTGTATGACCCTGTATTTACATAGCCATTGTCTGATACCGAGATTGAAGTGCCGCTATTCTCAAGCGCAGTTCTACCAAGGCCAGCAACAGCATTAACAATATTCGCATCCTGCTGAGCGTCATTGATCTGGATTCTTGCGGCGTTATCGCTCTGAGTTTTTGCAACGTCGGCATTGATAGCCGCAACACCAAGACCAGTGGCAAGGTTAACAACCGAAGGCAGAACAGCCTTAGCAATCTCCAGCCCTGTATTCTCAGCCTTCTGAAGTCCGATAATAGGAGTAGCACCAGTGTCCTCCTCTGTTATTCCCTGAACAGCCAAGGCCACAGTCACAGCCCCAGCCTGCTGTGGATTGGCTTTAGCAACCTCTGCCAATGCCTCATACAAAGCCTTCTTTGCCTCTGCGTCTGCCAGCTTCTCAGTCCTCTGCGCCTCTCTCTGCACCCTGATAATTTCTATCTGTGCCTGGTTGTGCTGTTCTTTCTCCTCGGCGCTGGTGCAGCCGGTTAGTAGAAATACAGCAATTAATAACCTTTTCATTGTGCCGCCTCCTGTAAAAAGGGTGGCGGGAGCGGGCGGCTATGAGGGTTCATAGCCGGACGGCCCCGCCCCCACCATTAACTTTCCGTGGTTGATATTTGTGCTTCAAACTTCTGAATCAGCCCGCCGATAGCGTCACTGAGGGCGTCCCTGAGTCCTTCAAGGGTCGTTTCGTCCCTTGTGGCTTCTCTCAGGGTGGATAAGGTTTCGATTAGGTCTTTAGCTGTAGGAACTGGAACCCCGTTCCTTAAAAACTCATCAGCATGAACTTGTCCAGTGAAATTGCCGTCACCCGTAACATCAACCTCGCTAGCATTCACCGTCCCGCTAAACGAACCGTTGCCATCCACCTGTAATTTATCCCCAGCACCCCGTGTCTCCAGCCACTTCTCTAGGTCTTTCTCTGAGGGGAACGTGTCAAACTCACCGTCAGTAATCTCAAGCGTGACAGCCTTCTTGTCAGCCTTGGGTTCAGCCTTGAGTCTGGCGTCAAACTTGGCATTCCAATCTGCCAGTTGTTCCTTGGCTGTGGAGAGTAGGGGGGCCATGCCGATTCCCACGTTGCCGTTATAATCGACAATGAGGTGTGAACCGCCATTTGTGGCTAATGTAACTGCTCCGTTTGTGTTGTCATTACCGAGTCTAATGTTCGCGCTGGTGTAACAAGAAAGACCAACAAATCCAGAGGTATTCGAGAACCAAATAGCATTTGATCCCCGCAGTTTCATGCTACCCTGTATCACTAGCGATTCGTCAGGGTCAGATCTGCCAATTCCCACTTTGCTGGAGAACGTAGCGTCGCCGTTGGTGTCGATGGTGATGGCGCCATCAGGCGTCCATTCACCGCTTGCGGCATTCCAAGTCGTTATCTGACCGTCTACTGTGCCGTCTGGAATCCCCGCAACAATGCCGTCAGTTGTGTTGTAAAGCTCGATATCCTTAGTGCCGTCGTAAAAGTACAGGCGCATTGGGGCGCCCTCCTTCACCCACATCCCGCCCGCTGCTAGGTATGCAGGCCGTGAGGCTCCGGAGTTACCCGAATCAATCGCATCCTGAAAACGGTTCAGAATATTGGCTAAATCGGTTCCCGACGTAATGTTGGGGTCGATATCAAAGTCATTAGTAGGTCGCTGTGCCATGTCTATCTCCTTAAATAATTTCGGGACGTTCGATACCGTAGCCAGAGCAGAAAATATCTACTTGGCCTGATACAGAAGTCCCCGTGTCTAAATCTTTTAGTGCAATGTCAAAGCCCCAAGGCTTTTTGTTTTCAATAACCGGAACCACCCGATAGTTAGAACCGTCAACCGTCACGTTGACCGCCTCCAAATGCATAAAGGGTGGGTCAATCAGTACAGACGTACCGCCTACGGCAACCGCAACATCTGCCTTTGTCCAGTACCTGTCTGGCATATCGACCTCAACCAAGCCGGAGACAACTCCCACCTCCGCATACTTGTTGTAAGCCCGCGCCACAATCCGGAAGTCTATGAATCGGGCAGTAACGTCAGCAGCAAAAAACGCCCGCCACTCTGTCCAATCAGACGCAACAACGCCGGAGATTGGGTCTTGCGCCGCCATGTTCACCCAGTCGGCAATAACGTCCTCTTGCGTACCCGTCCGGTACTCAACCCAGCAATCCCAATCAGCGGATTCCTCAACGCCTGATATCGGGTCTATCTCGGCTAACGTATTCCAATCAGCCATGACCGAACCGGACAACTGCCCGTAAGCCTGTATCTTTGCCGTCAATCGGGTTTCGTAAATGCGGCCTAAATCAATCCGCTCATGGTAGTAATAAGTAGCCTCCCGATAAGGTTCAGCACCAAAGTCATCACCACCCGTATAGGGGGCGTCTTGCATTAGCAGACGGCTACCATCTTTAACGAAATAGACTTTCTTGCCTTCCCAATCGGGCGCATCCTCTACCCGCTCTACAATATTCATGTCGGGCAATTCAGCTACCGTAGTGCGCTGCATAACAACGTCTGAGACATTCCCAGACGTATCTGTTGCCCGAATTAGATATGTCCCCGTCCTAGCGTTTGTCTGATAGCCAGTGATGTTGTAGCCCACCGTGGCAATATGTTCAGCCGCCTCCCATCTGGGCGATGAATTATTTGGCGTATATCTCAGGTCGTAGGTGTCAACGTCTACCGACTGTGAAGCCAGCCAAGACAAGTCAGCGTTCGTGTTGCTGACGATATTCACAAAGAAACGCTCAGGGGGAAGGGGCGGTGTTACGTCCTTGATAACCTGAAAATCAATATACTTGGTAACGCCAGCAGTGCCATAAATAGAAATAGGCTGAATCGCAAAGCAACCGTACTGCCTGCCGGTGTCCTCCGTTGTGGAAACTGTAGTAGTACATTCCTGCTCTGCGCCTTCATATATCAGAACGGGTGGCCTTACCGAATAGCCGTCCTCATCAAAGACCTCTGCCTCTTGCGGTTCACCAGGATAGAAATAGACACTGTACCGATCTAAAAGCGCAGTATCACCACTAACTTGCCAATTTATCTGCACCTCAGAAAATGGGAAGCGACCAATAAAAATCAGCTTTTGCGTTAAGTTGGACTTAACAATCGAAACGCTATCAAGAGTACTGCTAGTCCACGTCCACGGCCCAGCAGACCCAAAACGACTCCGCGCCCTAATGTAAAAACTGCCCTCGACCTTTTCGCTTGGAAAGGCGTTAGTGTTGCCATCAGTAGATCCGTAGGGGCTGGCTAGGTCGCCAGAAAAAGGGTCAGCCTTGGGGCTGGGGTCATAACGCAATTCGTAGGCGTCTACCCTTGCGTCATCTACCAAGTCCCACCGCAGCACACCGCTACCCATTTCCACCCACAAGCGGGAGTTTTCTACCTTGGGTAATGGCGGGCTAGCTTGGCTTGCGTAAGATGGCGGACCCTCCACACCGAAAATATTGACAGCATTCATTTGATAGCTGCCAACGTACGGGTTATCTAAATAAATATTTTGCTCTTCTACGTCGGCGTGGGGGACCGTGGCAAAAACCGTTTTGATCCCGTTCTGATATCTATGTATCAGGTAATAATCAATTGACTCGCCGATCAATGGTTTCCAATAAAGCTCGCCGCTGTTTAGGTCGTCTGCCAAACGAATGTCAAACGGAATCACTGCTGACGGCGTGGGATAGACGGTTTCTGCGTAACTGCCGTCTGCTGTAGGGTCTGAGTTATTGCCAGACGTATCTGTTGCAATTATCCAGTAAAGCCCCTCTTTAGCGCCATCAACAAGCCAATCAGTCCTGTTGTATGCGGGCTGCGCTATCTTCTCGCCACCGTAACCAGGGTTTACGGGGTCGGGTTTGTAGTAAATAGAATAGGCTTGAATATCGGGGTCTGTTGGCTCATCCCATGACAAAAGCGTATTGCCGCCTGAAGTGAACTCAGCTTTAAACCCTGAGACTGTGGGCGGGGTTACATCTACCCGCTTGGATAGCGTTATCTGGCCCTCTTTCCCCTTGTAGCCTAAAGAGCTATAGGGGGTAATATAGTAAACAGTGGCAGCGCCCCAAGCCGTATCACGGCTTTCATATATATGCTTAAAGGTTCTCGTGCTACCAGCAACGTACTCCAACCGCCTTCTCGGGCCACCTGATGTTTGATATTCAATAAAGAAACCTGCAACGCTTTCATTGTCGGGCGACACCTTCCAGCTAAAAACAGCTTCGGTATAAGGCTGGCGCTCTTGATATATCAGCCTAGAAGATCCAGAGACACCGTAAGCGGTATGAGTGCCGCCGGTAGCAATGTTTTGGTTGAAGTTAGGGCTCCAAACGGGAAATTGCCCTTGGTCTACCTGATACACCCGCTCATCGTACTTAACCAAGGAAATCTCAGCGGTTAGGTCTGGCTTGGGCCTAATAGACTGAATCAGATACTTTTCTGTCACCCGATTAGACGGGCCAATAACAATCAAGCAACCAACGTCAGCCAAATACTGATTGGTTATCTTTATCTCGTTGCCGCTTATGGCTGTAACAGAGCCATAAATAACCGACCCGTCTTTAGCGCGCAAAGTATAAGTGTCTGTGTCTGCGGTCAGACCGTCAAAGCTCTCTGAAATACTTAGCCATCCGCTTTGCTCGCCAGCAATGACCGCAGAACGACCACCCATTAGTGGCGCGTCGTGCGCCACCTCAACCAAATCCCCCCGTTGACAAACAAGGTTCTCTACGTCAGTGGTTAAGGTGAAGGTCTCGCTCCTGATTACAGCTTGCGCGAGCATATATGCGCCGTATAACTGCGCTTGGTGTGAATTGGTTATTCCTACAGTATCTAAATCCTCAAACACGCTTGCAACGGCGTTGCCGTTTGTGCCATCTGCGTTATAACCAGGGCGGTAGACTTTAACCGTTGCCTGCTGCCAGCCTAAATCCGGCGACGTAAACTGCACATTGAAGCAATGCGGTATTTCGGTAAATGAACGACTGCCGGAAAAATCCCAAGAGTTAGACGGGGTGAACATCTGGCGAGGAGTTACCCTCGCCTCATCCCTCATAATAGAAATCTTTCCGGCCTGGTTAATAATAAGCTGCGCCCTGCACTGCCCCAGCACGTTTTGCACCGTTTCAATAATTGGCGCGTCTGACGCGACTACCATATTGGTTGCGTAACGCTTGCGAGTGGCGTCACCTGTGACGGTGCTATACGTCACCCGCTTATTGCAATGCTGGGCGAAATCATAAAACGAACTAAGGTCTAGCTGGTCAGGTGTAAGCCATCCGCAGTGGTCAGCGAGAAAACGTGGCGCACGTTTATTTTGGATTGTCCAGCCGGTGAGAATATCCAGCGCAACCCAAGCGGGATTATCATAAGCAGTGTCACCATCAGCGTCGTAAAGACTTGGCCCGTAAAATGTCCCGTCTTTTTTAAGCGTGCGAAGATAAGGGCGAATGATGCCGCTGATTTCTTGAACATTGCCCGCAATACTTTGGTTGGCCTCAAACTCAACCTCAAGCAAAGTATGCCGGTGCTGAAGGTTTAAAACAGCTTGATCTGTTGGTATGCCCCTAGACCCCAACCGGCTCCATACAGCGTTGTCAACATAACGGCTTTCATTGTCCTCACCATCAGCGGATGCGGTTTTGGCGTCCATGTTGCGCGATATGCGGAAGTCATAGGAGCCTTGCTCTGGCAAAGGCACAACAATGGAAACAATGCCCGGCGTAGCCTCGTTCCCGTAAACCTTGAAGTAAGTGCCGTTGGCGTCCTCTTCTAAATCTGAAGAACCGGGCCAGCTATCAACATTAATGTTAATAATTGACGGCATCACGTCTGCCATCCGAACGGAGCCTTGCCGAGGGTCGTAAAGAACACCCGAATCTATTAGCGCCTGCGTTTCAGCCTCCATAACGGCACGCCAATCTTGCGCTATCCATGTATAAAGCTGCGCTGCGTCTTTTTGCACATTGGCAGTTTTCATTCGGTCGCCAACGCACTCACCCATTACATAATCAAGTTGCTCATTACGGCACTCATAGAATTCACCCTTAAACCAAAATATAGGCATCCTTGTAACGGGCGTGTTTGTCCAAGGACCGTCTGCGCTTGGCCCTTCCACATATAACAATATGAACGAATAGCTTTCTTGGTTTTGGTCATCAAAGACTTGGTTAGCGGGTACGATGATCGGCTTGACAATATCAAACTCTAGCGGCGTGCCGTCTTGACCCTCTGCATAAACAAAAGTTCCTTGTGCATCAGCAATGCGCGTGTTTCCAACCTCCTCGTAAGGTAGCGCCCACCACTCATATAAATCCATTTTTAAGCGCCAACGGCCTTCTAAATTTGGCGCAACAAACTGAAAAGCGTAGCCAGTTTTGTATTGTCCGGGGTTATCCTGAACCATCGTGCCCATAGCCGCAGAAGGCTCTACTGGGGTAAATCCTTCCAGCGCATCAGGTTCTTGGTTGTATGCCCACTTTGCAGGGTCGTGAACATCGCTATCAAGGCCGTTAAAAGTATTGGTTGTTTGATAAACCTCGCCTGTATCTACATTTTCCCACCAGAAAGACTCTTTGGGCCGCTCCGGGTTTCCGTTAACATAACCGTTGCCGTAATACGCGGGATTGCCATTCGTAAAATACAACCGCACCCAAGTTTTCTCTCCATACCCGAGCGCCAAAGGTCCAGCGCCTAGCTGCGGGTCATAAATTGGGTCTCCGTCTGGATCTAATGGCCCCGGCGGGCCGCCGCCCGCGCCTTGAATGCCGCTAAACTGCAAATGATCGTCACCCGCATAGCCTTTAGTTTCTCTTGGCAGGGGCAGAAAGTCCGCATCAGCAGAGGCCTTGTAGCTGGCGTAAAACTTGACGTAAGTGCCTTGGTTGTTGCCAGTGTCATCAAAGTAAGTCAGGCCAGAGGGAAAGGATATTTCAAGGACCGCAGTTTTACATTCTGGGTGAGTTGTAGAGGTGCCCTCGTCACCGACGTCATTAAGACCAATAGAAAGATCAGCCGCCTTATACGGGAAGTTGTATATCTGAAGGTCTACCGGCTTAAACGCGCTAGTCGCTGAAGCCGTCACTGGCTGCGGCTCGAACCGGTGCAAAAAATGGCTTTTATTCTTGAACAGATCAAGCGGTGTAGTACCTGCGGCTATATCACTTACCTGATAGCCGCCAACGCCAAAGTCATAAAGCCCTTGGAATATCGAACTTGTCCCCGCACTGAAAATATGGGGGGCTGACGCTAAATTGGCGTATAGCTTATGCGTGCCATAGGTGACAGGCACAATCTCATAAGGCCTAGCCCTATT
>Ga0181589_10004671_pt1 | contig 10965 bp, 13 predicted proteins | sample 071ome_25_FD_132444 | JGI IMG/M metagenome (GOLD analysis project Ga0181589, IMG submission 132444) | Coastal salt marsh microbial communities from the Groves Creek Marsh, Skidaway Island, Georgia - 071410BT metaG (megahit assembly) | ecosystem: Environmental > Aquatic > Marine > Intertidal... | reverse complement strand
CAAGGTCCTCCCCCACCAACCAACGCTCGAGGAGTTGTACTTCGCCGTTCGGCAGGCGGCAGGCAACGTCGATGAGGGAACCGCACGGTGGGACGCCGTCCCGGAGCGGGCACTCCGATGAGTTCGTTTAACTGGAGTCGGACTCGAATCGTCGCTCGCACTGACCTGAAGCAGTTGGTGCTGGCCCGAGACTTCTGGCTGCCGATGGGCATTCTCGGCTCGATCTTCTTCGTCCTCGTGCCACTGGTTCTGCTCCTCTCGATCACCAGTCTCGGCGATGTTCCCGCCGTGCGGAGCGTCGCCGACACCCTCGATGTCCTCCCTCGGGCCGCCCAGGACCAGATCAAGGGCGACACGCCACAGGGACGCACGAGCTATGCGCTCGCCGTGTTCCTTTTCGCGCCGATGGCCATCGTTGTGCCGCTGACGATTTCAACCGCAGTCGGGGCCGCAACGCTCGTCGGGGAGCGGGAACGCGGAACCGGCGAGTTTCTTGCCCACTCCCCTGCCGGCACCCGTGAGATCTACCTTGGCAAGCTGCTGGCCTCACTCGTGCCGGGCTACCTCACAACCATGGTGGGGTTCACGTGCTACTCGCTGATCGTGAACCTCATCGTCGGTCCCGAAGTCGGCGGCTGGTTCTTCCCGACCCGGCAGTGGTGGCTCCTGATGTTGTGGGTACTGCCGGGGTTTCTGCTGATCGGACTTTCGTTCGTGCTGCGCCTCTCCGGAAAGGTCACGTCGACCGCCGCTGCGCAGCAGGCATCCGGATTGATCACCCTGCCCCTCATCGCGATCTCGTACGCCCAGGCCTCCGGTGCCGTGTACGGCACTGCGACCACGACGATCGCGATCGGAGCGATCGCGTGGACGATCGGCCTGACCTCGACCTGGCGCGGCATGGCCGCCGTCGAGCGGCACCGTCTGCTCGGGGTGGCCGACGGGGTCTAAGCCTGGATGCTTGACTGCGCAGATGCCAGGTTCGACCCGCCGTCATCTCATCACCGGCGCTTCCGCAGGAATGGGGGCGGCGTGCGCCAGCGCACTTGCTGCCCGTGGTGATGCCGTCATCGCCGTTGCCCGCCGGGCCGACGTGCTCAGCAACCGATTCGGCGACGCCGAAAACGTCACGGTCGTGGCCGCCGATGGGCGATCAGCGATCCTCGAGGTGGTCACGAACCAGACCGATGATCCGCTCACCTCGGTCATCCACGGCGCAGCCAGCCCCGTCGAACTCCAACCCTGGCATCAGCTCGACCCCGACGCGCTGACGGCTCACTTCCATGTCCACGTTGCCTCATCGATCGCAATCACCGGGTCGGTGCACAACCAGGTCGGTGTCGAGCGGTGCGTCATCTTCGACAGCTACAGCGCATCGACACCACGGGTCGGCTGGTCCGCCTACTCGATCCTGAAGGCCGCAGCGCAGATGGCGTTCCGAGCGGCAGCCGAAGAGCTTGAGGAGGTTGCGATCGCTCGTGTCTACCCAGGCGCAGTCAAGACGCCGCTGCTGGCTCGGGTACTCGACGCTCCCCGATCGATCGAGGCCACCGCGGTGTATCACGAACTGCACGACACCGGTCGAGTCAGCACCGCCGAGGAGATCGCCGAGCAACTCCTTCCGATCCTCGATCTGAGCCCTGCGGAGATTCGGGCCCAGGACATCTGGCCGATCGGGTACCCGGCGTAGCTGCTCGCTCGGGCTCAGGCGGTGGCTTCGTCCATCAGCGCGTCGGCTACGTCCATATTGCCGTGCACGTCCTGGACGTCGTCGAGGTCATCGAGGAGATCCATCAACTTGAGAAGCCCCTTGACCTGACCGACGTCAGTGATCTCGACCGTGGAGGTCGGCAGCATCGCAAGATCAGCCGACTCGACCGCAATCCCAGCCTCATCGAGCGCCTCGCGCACCTGGGGGAGATCCGAAGGGGGTGTGGTGACCCGCCACATCTCGCCCTCGTCCACGATGTCTTCAGCACCGGCGTCGAGGGCGGTCAGCATGACCTCGTCTTCCTCGACCGAGGTCGGCACGAGGATGACGCCCTTTCGTTCGAACTGCCACGACACCGCACCGGGTTCGGCAAGTGAACCGCCGTTCTTCGACAGGGTCGAGCGCACATCGCCCGAGGTTCGGTTGCGATTGTCGGTCAGGCACTCGATGAGCAACGCAATACCGCCCGGGGCGTACCCCTCGTACGTCACGGTTTCGTAGTTGACACCCTCGAGTTCGCCGGTGCCCCGTTTGACCGCCCGTTCGATCGTGTCGAGCGGCACCGAGTTGTCGCGCGCCTTCTGGAACATCGTTCGCAGCGTCGGATTGGCGTCCGGGTCACCGCCACCGGTTCGAGCCGCGACTTCGACCTGCTTGATGAGCTTGGCGAAGAGCTTGCCGCGCTTCGCGTCAGCCGCACCCTTCTTGTGCTTGATCGTGGCCCACTTTGAATGGCCGCTCATGACGGGACCCCCTGAGACGCTGTGGCCGGCGACCCTTCCGCTGCGCTGGGCAGCAGTCCGGCATCAGCCAGCCAACGGCGGTGCAGCCGGGCATCGCCCGACAGCTCCGGATGAAACGATGCCACGGTAACGGGGCCGTGCTGGCAGAGCACGGGTTGTCCCTCGACCTCGGCGAGCACGACGACGTCGTCGCCGACCGAGTCGACGATCGGTGCGCGAATAAACACGCCGTGGAACGGTGTGTCGAACCCCTCGATGGCGAAATCAGCTTCGAACGAATCGATCTGGCGGCCGTACCCATTGCGCCGCGACACAAGGGGGATCGCGCCGAGACAGTGCTGATCGTCTCGCCCGTCAAGGATCTCCGACGAGCACAGGATCATGCCTGCGCAGGTCCCAAACACCGGCATGCCCGCGTCGACGCGAGCACGTAGCGGCTCCAACATGCCGCCCTTGACCAGCAGCATGGACATCGTGGTTGATTCTCCGCCCGGGATCACGAGCGCGTCGATCGAGGCGAGCTGCTCGGTCGTCTTGACCGCTACCGACTCCACACCGAGGTCACGGAGGATCGACAGGTGAGCGGCGAAGGCGCCCTGCAGGGCGAGAACCCCGACCGTTGGGCCGAGGGGCGCAATGGCCGTCGGGGTCACCAACCGCGTTCGGCGAGCTTGGTCTCGAGCGTGGCCATCTCGAGGCCCCGCATCGCGTCGCCGAGCCCGGTCGACACCTTCACGAGGATCTCCGGGTCCTCGTAGTGGGTGGCCGCTTCGACGATGGCGTTGGCCATCTTCACCGGCTCATCGGACTTGAAGATGCCCGACCCGACGAAGACCGCCTGCGCGCCGAGCTGCATCACGAGCGAGGCGTCGGCCGGGGTCGAGAGGCCTCCGGCACAGAACAGCGGGACGGGAAGCTCGCCGGTCTCGGCGATCTCCTGCACCAGCGGCAGCGGGGCCCGTAGCTGCTTGGCCCACTCGAACAGCTCGGCTTCGTCGGCCTGGGTGATCTTGCGGATATCGCCGGTGATCGAGCGGATGTGGCGAACCGCTTCCACGACGTTGCCGGTACCGGCTTCGCCCTTGGAGCGAATCATGCAGGCGCCCTCGCTGATGCGGCGAAGTGCTTCGCCGAGGTTCGTTGCGCCGCACACGAACGGCACGTCGAAGGCGAACTTGTCGATGTGGTGGGTTTCGTCGGCCGGGGTCAGCACCTCGGATTCGTCGATGTAGTCGACATTGAGCGCCTGGAGGATCTGGGCTTCAGCGAAATGGCCGATGCGCGCTTTGGCCATCACCGGGATCGAGCAGACCTGCTGGATGCCCTGGATCATCTCGGGATCCGACATGCGGCTCACACCGCCGTCCTTGCGGATGTCGGAGGGGACTCGTTCGAGCGCCATCACGGCGACGGCGCCGGCATCTTCGGCGACCTTGGCCTGTTCAGGGTTGACGACGTCCATGATGACGCCGCCCTTCAACATTTCAGCCAAGCCCCGCTTCACGAGCGGGCTGCCGGTCGATCGAGATTGGTTCGAAACGGACTGGTCGGTCATGGACCGCAGCCTACTCATCACCGCCGAGTACGAGACCTTGGGCGGCAGTATCCACGCCGAACTCGTAGGTGCCCGCTGGGACAAGCGTGATCCAGGTCGTGCCCGGTTCGAGCACGATCATCTCCCCGGCTTCCGTGCGGAACTCGTAGCCACTCGACGAGTCGGCCCGTGACCATGAACCTTCGAACCGTCGACCCCCGATCAAGACGCTGACTGCGCCCTCCCCCACCGTGATCGCATCGACCGATTGGGCATCGGCTGTGTTGGGGACGTAGCGGGTCTCCATGACGACCACATTCGACACCACGATTGGTTGGCCCTCACGGGTGACGTGGACGGCTCCGTCCTGCACTCGGACGTACCCACGCGACGGGTCGAACACGAAACTGACGGTGTCCCGCCCCGTGACGGTGAAGCCGGAGCCGTCGATGCTGGCAGGTCGAGTGTCGCTCTCGGCGGTCCGGTACTCGAGAATTGGGGCGGGCACCCCGGCGTCTCCGCCGAAGTCGCCACGGACCTTGGTGAGGTCGATGAAGAGATTGTCGGGGGCGCGGTAGTCGCCGTCTCGGAAGTGATAGTCGCCGCTTCCATCATCCACCACCAGCACCACACCCCCAGCAAGGGCAAGTTCTCGAAGATCGCCGAGCACGCTGAGGTTGGCGCCCGAGAACACGAGCATTGGCGTGCCGAGATTGGTCAGCAGGTCAAGGTCGGTGGTGCGGGCTGACCGGACTGGCCCAACCAGGTCGGGAATGTCGGAGTGATAGATCGCAGCGAAGCGGGTGGCTCGATCTTCGATGCGCTCCTCGATCACGATGTCAGCGAACTCGATACCGATCAGGGCCTCGAGGCTGCGATCGTCGTTGTTGGAGATCTTCACCATGATCGCGGGCTGCGCGAGCAGTTCGTTGTCCGCTGCGAGTCCGGTGAATGGCGCCTTCGGTCCCTCAGCAATCTCCACAGGTGCAGTGGTCCCCGTGTCGATCGACGCGTCGTCGTTTTCGACTTGATCACCGGTGTCCGCGTCGGGCACCTCGGCCTCGGTCTCGTCGTCAGGCAGGTCCGTGCCCTCGTCGCTCGAACCGCCACCACACGCAGTAGCCAGGGTCAAGCACGCAGCCAGCGCGGCGATCGATCGCCGCACGTCAGAGCTCCCGAATGGCGTCGACCCGGTCGGCCACAGCCGGCTGCACCGAGGTAGCCCCGCTCCCCACCATCCAGAGGTGATCGGCTCGAGGACTGTGCTCAACCCGCGGCGCATCGCCAGCCTTTTCCAACGCAGCAGCAAGGGCCGGCGGGTACCGGGTGACGCTGACGGCATCGAAGTCGGCCCGGACGAGTCGACGGTCGTCGAGCAGACGGGCCCGGAGGTTGGCGGCGAAGGGCCCGATCCAGGGGGCTACCGAAACCAACACGGTCGCCGATTGGATACCGGACCCGAACATCGACAACTCGCGAGCGATGACCGCCTCAAGTTCCAGACGGTCGAGGTCGCTGAGCATGCCGCGGGTGACCACCAGGTGTGTGTCGTCGGATCGACCGACGACCGCCGCGTCGATCGCACTAGAGCCCACGACATACAGCGATGGCTCCGCAATGCCGTGGCTTGCACAGACGGATTCGACCAGGCTTTCGAGACGAGGCTCGGAACCCTCTGGGAGTGGAGTGGCACCCAGCGCGCCGAGCGCAGAGGCGGTCGCCCGCCCGACGATCAGCCAGAGCACAATCCCCGCCACCAGGACGGCGGATACCAGCCCGATCAGCGGGTCGACGGCGACCGCGAGGACGATCAGCACGAGCACGCCGATGACAGCCGCCGGGGCGGCCGCGATGGCGCGAGCAGACACGGTCGGCACGAAACGGCGTCCTAGTTGTCGAAGTCGACGGTGACGTTGCCGCGCTGGTCGTCGTCAACCTCGAAGTACTCGCGCTCGGTGAAGCGCAACATGCCAGCGATGACGACCGCAGGGAAGGTCTCGATCGCCGTGTTGTACTTGAGAACCTGGTCGTTGTAGTGCTGGCGGGCGTAGGCGATGCGCCCTTCTGTGCCCGTCAACTCTTCCTGTAGTTCACTGAAGTTCTGGTTGGCCTTGAGGTCTGGATAGGCCTCGCTGACGGCAAACAATTGACGCAGGGCGCCGGTGAGCATGTTCTCCGCACCAGCCGATTCCTGCGGCCCAGACGCAGTCGTGGCTGCGTTGCGGGCCGCTATGACGGCCTCGAGGGTCTCGCGCTCGTGGGAGGCGTACCCCTTGACCGTCTCGACAAGGTTGGGAATGAGATCCCAGCGCCGCTTCAACTGGACATCGATCTGGGCCCACGCATTCTCGATGCGGTTTCGCAGCTTGACGAGATTGTTGTAGAGGCTGATCACGTAGAAGACCAGCAGGACAACGATGGCAAGAATGATCAGCAAGATGATCATGGAGACCTCCGACGTGCGGCGCACGCCGCATCTCGCACCAATGTACCGTGCTGAACCCGCAGCCCGGAGGCACGACCAGACGATCCGCCGGTGGTCACGCTCGGTGTGGGGATCAGCGCGCTGCTCTAGCGATCAGTCGCTCGTACCGCTCCAGATAGAGCTGAGCGAGGCGAGCCATCGAGAACTCCTCCGCTCGCTTGAGTCCCGATTCGACAAGGCGCTCACGTTCCTGAGCATCGGTGAGCACTTGGGTGAGTGCCTGCCCGAGGGCACGGGAGTCGCCGGGCGGGACGAGCAGCGCATCGCGACCTTGACGGGCAACGTTGGCGTAGCCGGGTATGTCACCCGCAACAACCGCCGTCCCGGAGGCCATTCCCTCAAGCAAGACGATGCCGAACGATTCGCCCCCGAGCGACGGAGCACAAAAGACGTCCGCACCGCGCAGTCGCGCGATTTTCTCGGTTTCGGAGATCGTGCCCAGCCATTCGATTCGAGCGTCACCCGCGTGCTGGGCCCGAAGTTCCGCGGTCTCTCCACCTTCGCCTGCGACCCACAACCGCGTCTCGGGGGGAAGGTCGGCCATTGCGTCGAGCAAGACCCGCAGCCCCTTGCGCGGCTCGTGTCGTCCCAAGAAAAAGATGGTGGGACCGGTCGTCGGGTGCGGCGTCCCGCTCGCGAACCGAGCGAGTTCAACCCCGTTGAACGTGAGGTCGTAGGTGCCGCCGAGTGCTTCCTGGGCCATCTTCCGAGCGTCGTCGGATACCGCACATCGGTCGTCGAGTCGGCTTGCGAGAAAGCGGCTAGGCCGTCGCATCAGCTCATAGGCAAGGCTGCCGCCGGCTGCGTGAAAGGTGCCGATCAGCGGAGCGGGGCGAAGGAGCAGTGCGGTCTGGTTGGGCCCCGGCGACAACGGTTCGTGCAGGTGGATGACATCGAATTCCTCGTCGCGCATCGCTCGGATCACCCGCAGTTGCGCTGACGGGTCAGGAGCGATCGGCGCGATCGACCCGTTGGCTGCGGTCGGGAGGCTGTTGCCGAGGGGTGTCACGCCCGCATCGGGTGGCGGCCCATCACACGGAGCCAACACACGAACCCGCTCGCCCTGCTTGCGCAAGGCGCGGGCGAGACCGAGGACCTGCATCTGCACGCCGCCAGGCAGCGTGAGGCTGTAAGGACAGAGGATCCCGATCCGCATCGTCACAAGTCTCGCAGGTGTTCGGGCACCGGACGACCGAGCGCCTCATAGTCACTCGGCCAGTTGGGATTGAGCAGATGCCACTGCTCCGGTGTCTCACGGATCATGAGTTCGAAGTCGTCGGCAATCATTTGGGTGACCCGCTGGATGTCGTCGCGGAGGCGGACCCCCTTCGTGCGCTCGATCTTCAACGGCGGACGGCACCAGCCGTGACGAGCATTGTCGCGCCACGGAACGGCCGCCGGCATGAGCGGCACGCCGGTCCGCAGCGCAATCGTCGCCGGGCCACCCGGCAAGGTGGTGCGCTCACCGAAAAACTCGACCGGCACCCCGTTTCCCTGCAGGTCGCGGTCACACAGCAAACACACAAGATGGCCCCGATTGAGCGCATCGATGATCTGCTTTCCCGCATCGGGGCCGAGCGGGTGAATCTCCATCCCGAGCGACTCACGAAGACCAACGAACCAGTCGAAGAGCTCTGGCGGTTGCAGCGGCTCGACAATCGCCGTCACCTTCACATTGATCACTCGCGCCAACCAGAACGCCGCCCATTCCCAAGTCCCGAGATGGGGAAGTGCGAGGATCGCTCCGGATTTCCCGGGGCCGCAGTGCTCCTCAATCGAGGTGACACCGTCGTAGGAAAATCCTCGGTCGAGTTCGTCGATCCCAACATCGGGCAGCCGGAAGCTCTCGACGTAGTACCGGCCGTACCACTCGAATGTCTCGGCGATCTTTCGACGCTTCTCGGCCGGCCCGAGCGGGCGACCGTAGACCCGTTCCAAGTTGCGTCCGACGATCACACCCGCATCGCCCGCCAACATCCCAGCGCCGAAGCCGCCCATTCGAGCGACCGGCGTTGCGACCCCGTCAGGCACGTGTCGGGCGAGGAACGACCCCGCCTTATACGCGCCGATGCCAGCCATCAGGTCAACTCGTCAGGACGTCCGGAATGCTGAGAGAGCCCGGCTCAGAGGCTGCGAGATTCGCGACGTTCGCGCATGCGCTGGCGCCACAGCGGCTCGGCGGTTGTGCGGGCCCGGCGCTGGCGTCGAGCCGAGCGGCGCTGGGGTTCGGGGCGATCCGCTGAAGCTTGTTTCCAAACCTTTACGAACCGCTGCACGGCGGTGATCGCGGTAAGGACGAGCATCACCCACAGCGTGGCGATGAGCAGCTCGGGAAAGAGCAGGGCAAAGGCAAGCACGATGATGCGCTCAGCCCGCTCCATGATCCCGCCCTTGGCATCCCACCCGAGCGATTCAGCCTTCGCCCGCTGGTAGGAAATGAACATTGCCAAGCCCATGATCGCTACCGGCAGCATCATGATCCGGCCGGGTTCGGTACTGGCGAGATACCAGGCGACACCGCCGAAGAGCATCCCGTCGGTAAGGCGATCGCTGACCGAGTCGAAGTAAGCGCCCCGCTTGGAACCCGTGCCCGCAGCGCGAGCGACAGCGCCGTCAAGCGCGTCGGGGATCGCGGTCAGCAGCAAGAACAGGAAGCCGACCCGCAGGTAGCCGGCACCGATGGTGACGGCGGCGATACCTGACATGAGGATGCCGATGACGGTGATGACATCGGGGGTGATACCGGTTTTGACGAGGCTGCGGCCGATGGGGGTGAGGCCACGGTCGACCTGGGTACGCAGGTTGCCGTCGAACATGATGAACCCTCCTGGGGTTGACCGCCCCAGAGTAACAGCACTCCCCAGGACGACCGTTCAACCCAACGGGTGGTCAGCCCACCCGCCCGACGTCGTAGCCGGTCCAGTCCTCCGGGTTGTCTTCGACAAATCGGTCGATGATTTCGCCATCGACCCCGTCGACCAGCACGAGTCCACGCTTTTCTGGAACCTTCTCGTTGCTGTACAGCAGGATGCGCCAGGTTGGTCGGCTTCGCAGGCCTCGCCATCCGAGTTGAGCCGACGCATGACCCGCCGGGAAGCCGACCGCTTCAGCGGCGGCGGCAAGGGCGTGCTCCTCGTCGAACGACAAATCCCATCCGCCCTGCCAGTGATAGAGGCCGATCACGACCAGTACGAGGCCGGCGACGCCAATGCCGTCGTTGACCAGGACCGCCTCGTCGCCGGCGGTCTGCCAGAGGACGACACAGCCGAGGCCGATCAGGGCGTAGAGCACGGCCGGGATCTTGCGGCGACTGTTGTTGGGGAACAGGTACGGCGCCGTGACCTGCGATGGGTCAAGGTCGGCCGGGAGTTCGTCGCGGATCGCGCCAAGGTCGACCTCGGCGGCCGGCGCATCGGTCACATCGATTTCGTCGCTGGACTCAGCCATGCCTTCAGTGTCGGCCATGGGGAAAGGCTACGGCGAGGCGGGCCAGACCTCGCGCAGGCGTTCCCAGCTCGTCCCCAAGCTTTCGGGCATGACTCGAACATCAGCGATCGAGGTCATGAAATTGGTGTCTCCGTCCCACCGAGGCAGGACGTGCACGTGGAGATGATCGGGGATTCCCGCTCCGGCGCCGCGCCCCAGGTTGGCGCCGACATTGATGCCATGGGGTTGATACGCGTGTTGGATCGCCCGAGTGGCCAGGCGGACGCCGTGCCAAAGTTCGGCGTACTCGTCATCGTCGAGCTCGTCGAGCTGCTGCACCCCACGGTTGGGCAGGACCATGACGTGGCCCGACGTGTACGGGTATCGGTTGAGAACCGCGAAGACCCGCTCCCCTCGCCAGACGACCAGGGTCTCCTCGTCAGGTAGCGCAGAGTGCACGATCGCCTCAAAGAGGGTCTGGCCCTCGGCGATATCGATCACCGGACCATCGTCGTCGCCTCGCACGTAGGCGTTGCGCCAACCAGCCCAGAGATGCTCCACGACGTGCCGACCCGACGACTAGCGCTTCGTCTCGACGTCGTCGCGCAGGCGAGCAAGAAAATCGGCGACGGTCACGTCGCGCTCGGGGGTGTCTTCACCGCGCTGGTTGACGCCGACCGTGCCGTTGGCGACATCATCATCGCCGACCACCAGCACATAGGGCAGCTTCTCGACCTTGCCGTTCCGCACCCGCTTCCCGAGCGGTTCGACGGCGCTGATGACATCGACCCGGAAGCCATCGGCACGAAGGCGAGCGGCGACACCATGGGCGTAGTCGTCGTGGACTTCGGCGACTGGCAGGACCCGGACCTGGGTGGGGGCCAGCCAGGCCGGAAATGCCCCGGCGTAATGCTCGATCAGCACGCCGAAGAAGCGCTCGACCGAACCCATGAGCGCCCGATGGATCATGACCGGCCGCCTGCGTTCGCCGTCACTGGCGACGTACTCGAGGTCGAAGCGTTCCGGCAGGTTGAAGTCGAGCTGGATGGTCGACAGCTGCCACGCT
>Ga0181589_10004667_pt1 | contig 10967 bp, 10 predicted proteins | sample 071ome_25_FD_132444 | JGI IMG/M metagenome (GOLD analysis project Ga0181589, IMG submission 132444) | Coastal salt marsh microbial communities from the Groves Creek Marsh, Skidaway Island, Georgia - 071410BT metaG (megahit assembly) | ecosystem: Environmental > Aquatic > Marine > Intertidal... | reverse complement strand
CGCCAACTTGGCTACGAGTTGACAATACACCGTCTCAAGTGATTGCCTCTTCCTTCTTGAGCACTACGCTCAAGCCAAGGAAAACAGTTTTCTTTCTGCAATCATTGTCCAATTAATGGGGTCCATCGCAGTGTTGTCCAGATCAATTTTAAGTGTCCTATAGAGCCTGGGAGCTCAACTTAAATGAAGAACGGCTATCCCGAATTACAAGTGTCGCTTTCGTTTAAGCCAACATTAGTATTAAGAATTATTTCGTTTTTCTCGATTTAATGCTAACGAATTTTATTATATTCGTATCCAAGTTGACGGAATTGATTCGGAATTTACAAATCCGTGCTCAGGTGCTATTACAATAGACTCGGGAGTCTCTCCTAAGTAGGCAGCCCACCAATAAAACGTTCCGTTAGAAATCACAAAATTCTTACACAAAGCCATTAAATGAAGATCATGTATAACATCACACTTTTCTCTTACAGGTTCAATGTACACAACATTTTTAACATCAATTTCACCCATAACCTCACGAGCTCTAATCAGATTGGTGCTAAAGATGAAATATGTTGGGGCAGACACAGCGTTTTCAATGTATTCAATGGCAGTACGATAAAATTCAACTCCTTTTACCGCGTGGTATAGATGCGCACTTTTAGTTTCTTCGTAAAATCGCATTCCTATTGCAACTGGTGTGGTTGCTCTCTGAATTAGAGATCTGTAATCCAGATTTATTTTTTCTTGTTGGTTTTTTACTTCTAAGTTCTTTCGCAGTAGTGATCTGTAGTCGTTGAAATAACGGTAAGATTGCCAATAGCCCTCATAAAATATTCGATTAGAACATGAGACATCTTTATAACTACCTATTGTTTTCTCCACGTGACAAAAGCCCAAGATTCTTGCTAAATACCAAAAATATTTGTTGGCAATAAAATATTTGAATATTGTTTCACTGATTAATGAATCAGTAAGATTAAGGTCACCTAGAGCATACTCGCTTTTGTACTCGTCCAACTTACTGCCAAAACCACTTATGTTATCTATTACTAAATCGGCACCGAGTCTCTGAGATTGTGCCAGTCCAAATGCATACATAAAGAGCTGATTTCCTAAGCCTCCTTTTAGGCGCACAAAAATTTTTTTTCTCACCTTGAAATAATCTCATGTTATTAATTACTGGCGTCTAGCAGGTTGTTTCAAAGGCCAGGCACTTTCATTTTACAGTACATTCTAAGCCAAATACTTCATCAAATGATGATTGGGTACAGATCGCGATAAAATAGCTCTATAGTTCTACCAATTCATCTTCTTTAAACGTCACAGCAAGATTCGCGATTTGATATATGAGGCGATACCGAAGGCGAAATTTTTAGTCCTTATTCGATATGCAATTTGGCAAAGCAATAAAAAGTCAAAGTCAAATTTCAAGTAACGAAGTAGCGTTTTAGTGGCTGACCTTTCCATCATATCTTCGGAATAACTTAGGTTACAGAATTTCGACAATGCAATCTTTATATCATAAAGATTGTTCTTCACGAAACGATCGTAATTCACAAGAACCTCCTTCTTAATAGCGAGACTATGAATATGAGAGACCGAAGTTTTTACTCGCCGATATTTGATCAATGGCCCCGGTGAATTACCAAACCTAGCCCCAGCTTCATACATGGCCATCCATAGACCAATATCCTCGGCAAATATGGATTCATAGGCACCATAATTTAGCTTGTTTTCAATCAAAAACGATCTCCTTATCATCACACTTGGGTGCGCAAACGGAACGTTGCATCCCAAAGTTAACAAAATTTCAAAAGGCCGCTTCGGAACAAAATTGCTCCTAAGAAATGATCCATCTTGTCGAATTGTAATGTAATCTCCACCGCATATATCAAGGCGATTTTCTTCCATATAACTATGCTGCGATGCAAAGCGAGTCGGATAACAAATATCGTCAGCATCCATTCTCGCCACGAAAAGACCAGCTGCCACTTCCAGAGCTTCGTTTAAGGAGGAAATTAAACCTCGATTTTCACGACTAATGCATCGAACTCTAGAGTCCCGTTTAATAAACTCTTGAATTATAGTGAGACTGCCATCGATTGATCCATCATCTACAATTATTAGCTCGAAATTAGAAAAAGTTTGCGACAATACACTTTCTATAGTCTCCCGTAGATATAACTCCGAGTTATAAACAGACATAATTACTGAAATTATAGGTCTATTCATCGGAGTCTGTGTCATATGCAGTTCTCATTAAAATTTACATCAAACCTTGAATACACCATGAATCACTTATAGCATTCGCACGATAAAAATTGATAAACACTATGGGCTCTATAGCTGATTGGTAAATACATGATCTGGAAAAAATTATATCGACTATGCTCCGTGATTCACTAGAGTCAATTGGTCCATAAATTCTCTAAAAGCACGGTAAAAAAAGCTAACAGAAACTACAAAATTGATTTAAATCAAGACTGCTAAACAATGACCAGCTCAAAGTTGGTGTAGAACGTATCCAAAGATTTCAAGAAGTTAGACGATGAGGGCAGAATTAATTTCCCTTTGAAAGGTTTGAAAACAGGTGAGCTCTGAAAATAACTGTCCCGCACCTGACGCGATCGAGTCATACAGTATCTTATTATTATTAAGCGCCTCAATCCTGGCGCAGTATCCCTGCAAGTCACCAGTTTTAACCATCATTCCATTTTTTCCATCCATAAATATTTCCCTATGGATACCAGAATCAAATACAACAACCGGTTTTCGTAGCATCAAAGCCTCCATCATTGTAAATTCACCAGTTGTAGGGTAATAAGAAGGGATTAAAACACCTCGAGATTTAGCCACCTCTTGGAGGAGTGATTCATGAGTGTCTGAGTAATCAATAATTTTTAGAGCTCCACTTTCAATCTGAAACCCTAAATCATTATCTCTAACAAATTTATCAGCGATGTCTTCAGGTATTATCGCTTTAAATTTCGCCCCATTTGTATTTTTTATAATATCTGGAATAAGATGCCAGCCCTTGGCTGTAAGAAACTGTCCAAGTATTAGAAACCTTTCACCAACCTCTGTACGAATTCCACTTGCTGAATTCGGATCAAAGAAAACGGGGAGCTTAATTGTCTTAGCCCGATCAACCCCGAAACACTCCAAGACACTGAGTTGATCGTGACTATAACCGATGACTTTATGTGCATTAATTATCCTTTTTCGACTCAACGACTCAATCGCTTTATCTTTCAAAAAATTTATCATACTGTAGTTAGACGGCAAACATTTCTTTACTAACGGCGCAGTGAAACTACCCTTCAAGCAGTCATAGCATGGGCCGGTTTCCACACCAGCGAAAGTGTTGATGCAGTAGAACTCAGTTGTCAGCGGCAAGTAAAGATATTTTATTTTGTTTTTTATGCAGTAATCGATTGAGACTTTATTCTTTATAGTCCCAACATACAAAACATAATCAGGTTTAAAGTCATTTATTATAAGTTCAAACTCTTGATCTATTTGTTGACGAAAGAGCTGCTGCTTGTAGTTATATTCGCTTCTTGGGTAGTATTTGCAATTTAGATGTTTCAGTAACTCATATTGATCCTCGCTCATGTTAGCGGTCGGCGCGTATACCCCCATTTCTATATTCGCAGATGAAAATGCTTTTATAAGATATTGTGATGATCTATGACCAGACAAACTACCCCACAGTGAATCGGGCACGAACAGTACTTTCATTTAATTATGCTTTTGATGGTATCTTTTAAACCCTTTCGTAAGGAATAGCGTTGATGAAAACCTAAGGTTGATATCTTAGTCACATCAGCAGTCCAAGAAACGTCATGAATTAATGACCGACCAGTTTGACATTCAATAGACCCTTTGTATTCCATTAACTCAGCTATTGTCTTTACAAGATCGACTATTTTAGTTGCTACCCCACTTCCAATATTAAAAATATCTCCCCTAGGCTTAACTTTGTCACTTAGAAATTTTATAGCTAACGCCTGGTCTGAGACGTAACTGAAATCTCGAGCACTCGCTTCTGTCGACGCAAGCAGAATTTCAGCTTCACCACGCTGCATTTTTAAAATATTATCGTAAATGACTTGCCTCTTTAATCCTGGTCCGTACGTAGAAAATATCCTATAGACGCCAATATTAAGATCGAAGGTACGCGAATAATGCTTTGCGTAACTCTCAACAGTCAACTTTGCTACCCCATAGTTGCTTAGAGGCACACAGACTGACTCTTCATTTAAAATTGCGTCAGGAGAGTTACCGTAGACCGCTACTGAAGATGCGAACCACACACTGCCCTTGAAGGATATTTTTTGCAAAGCATTCAGAATCGACAATACAGGCATAATTGTAAGTTCGATATCAAGAAAGGGCTCTGTCTCGGAGCAAGAAGGATGCGGGTTACCACTTAAGAAGTGAATCACATCGAAAGGATTATCCCTTAGAAAAGTTAAAAAATTTTCTTCCGTATAATCAAAAGACACAAAATTGTAACCCAAAATGACACTTTGAACTTTGGTTTGACTCAAAATAGTGACATTGTACCGAGCCCCAAAACATTGAACCAGTTGTGATCCAATAAAGCCTCTTCCACCTATAATTAGTATCTTTGTATTTGGCTGCAAGCTCAAAATTTCGCCTTCTAACACTACGTTTTCTAGAACCTAAAGACTTAAATGCTCTCGTAAAAATCTACATTACCGACAGCTCTTGAGGACAGCATATAAGTGTCGAATCTCCTTATCTAAACACTCCTGACTATTCCCAACAAAAAACCCGTTTTCGTGGACATGATCCGCGTTAACTAACGTTTTATGTATTTCATAGTCAAAATATTTCATCACTTCATTTCTTGTAAAATTACCAGTCACGATTGGACGACATTCGATATTATTATCACGCAACTTATCAACAACTCCTTTCCTATTCAAAGGTGAACCTTGTTTTATGGTTAAGGAGAAACCAAACCACGAACTAATGCCGAGATCCTCTTGAATCTGAAATTCTTTGTGTTCCCCAAACAGCTCTATAAACTTTCTAGCATTTTCTCGTCGTTGTCTTAAAAATGAAGGCAGCTTCTTCAATTGCTCTACTCCTATTGCACCACTCATCTCAAGAGGTCGGACGTTATAGCCGGGTAACACAAACCGAAATGATTCTTCAAACGGGTCATCGCTTTTGCTGCAGACATGATTCTCCTTTGGGAGATTTCGTGTCCATCCATGCGCTCGAAGCGATAATAAAATGTGATATATCTCTTCATCATCGGTTGCAACAATACCCCCTTCCATTGTCGCCATATGGTGAGAGAAAAACGTGGAAAACGTGCCTACAACACCAAAAGTGCCAGCTTGCTTATCACAAAATTCCGCACCCATTGACTCACAATTATCTTCGAAAAGGATTATATCCGTATCCTTTATTAGATCGCTTATAGCACTAAAATCATTAGGATTCCCCAAAAGATTAACGGTCATAATCATCTTAGTGGCCGGCGAAATCGCTGAAGCTAGCGCCTTCAGATCATAGTTGAGAGTGGCTAAGTCAATATCAACAAACTTTAGTTTTAGACCATATTGTTGTAATGGAAAGTAGGTCGTCGACCAACCCATAGCGGGCACTATCACCTCGTCCCCTCTTCTGAGCAACGGGATTTTGGTGAAGAAAAGTGCAGCAGTTCCAAGAAGATTTGCAGCAGAGCCTGAGCTAACCATGACACAAAAACGACTTCCAAGGAATTTTGCGAAGTCATCTTCGAACCGCCTCACACTATCGCTCATGCTATACATGTTTTTATCTATTACTGATTGTATAGCTTCTAACTCCCGATCATCCCAGGTGTTTGTTGCAAGAGGATAATTGCTCATTCGTTTGCCTCATCTAAAAAATACTCGTAAGTTTTTCGCAAGCCTAGCTCCAATGAAACCTTAGGCCGCCATCCGTAATCCCTTAACCTAGAATCGTCGATTAATTTCTGCTTCATTCCAGTAGGTTTCGAAAGATCGTGAACAAATTCACCATTGTAGCCAACTATCTCTGCAATTTTTTTATAATACTCATTTACGGTGTAGTCTCGCCCAATGCCGACATTAATATTTTGTGGCATCGCATCGAAATTCATCAATGCATAAAAAACAAAGTCCGCAAAATCACCCGCATACATGAACTCTCGTCTAGAAAGTCCATCACCCCAAATATCAATCACACCCACTCCATTGTGTCTAGCCTCGCTTAGTTTTCTTATTACTGCGGGAATCATGTGAGAATTATTCAAATCAAATGTGTCAAATTTACCGTATAAATTGCAAGGAATTACCGTTTTATAATAACAATCAAAATTCTCTTTACTTATATACTCACATAGCCGAGTAATCGCTACTTTAGCAATTGCATACCCCTCATTGGTTGGCTCAAGCTCACCCTTTGCAATCACATCTTCACGAAGCGGGTTCTCGGCGTCCCTTGGGTACATGCAAGAGGTGCCGAGATTCATCAAACGTTTCACGTCACATGCTCTGGCCGACATCACAACATTCAAACCCATCTGAATATTGTCAGTGAAAAATCTTACTGGGCTATTAATATTGGCTTGAATACCCCCCACTAGTCCCGCCGCATGTATCACCATATCTGGCTGTTTAGCCTGAAAATAATCGCTCACTGCCATAAGATCTAATAGATCTAGCTCGTCTCGACGTGGCGCTAATATTTCATAATTTTTTGCCCTGGGGTGCTCCATTAGATTTCTACCGACCATACCACCAGCGCCAGTTATAAGGATTTTAGTCATTAAAGCACTCCGTTAATGCATGTAACCAATAAGTCAAATTAGCCATAGCTATATTCTGGAAAGAATAAGTAACATCAGATGAAGATACACCAGTTATCTAAATAGCGTGATTGAGCAACATGAATTAAGTCTTAACATAAAATTAGATTGATTAAAAATTAAATTAATCACCACTGATATACTAATTTATTAAGAGTGAACACTTTTATACCCGATAAAAATTAACTACTTTTAATATCATCGATATCACAAAGTAAAGAATTTTTTGAATGGTTTATTATAGTTCCATTATTACTTTTCGTATGAATATCTACCAACAGAGATATATCGTTTTTTATAATTACTCTATCAGATGCAAATTCCGATAGTTTTTTTTTGTTGATTTTTTCTATAAGATATTTTAAATATCTAACTTTTCTTTTGAAAAAAGATTTCATTTTTTCAATATAGTTTTTGGGCATACTATCCTCAAAAGGGGTTGTGGAACCATAAAATTTGATTAGCCTGTCAATATTCTTTGATCTGTAATAAATATAGTCTTTTTTAAGTATAGGGATTTTTACACCAATTATATGGATAGGGTCGCACTTCATGAGCACTGCCAAAGCCAAGGCATGCAAAAAAACTGTCGAACCTTGACTGTAAATGGTGTCAGTTTTATAAGCTGACTTAATTACTTCTTGGATAGGTGTTTTGATTTCAAGCAAATCTCTAGCACGACAACAAGCTGAATAGCCTTGAACACATATTGAATTCTCAAAATGTCTTTGATCATAAAAGACTAATTTTTCACCGTTAAATCGAAAAGAATCAAAAATCAAACTATCAACATTATTAAGATTTTGATTCGCAAAAACAGCTGTTGCGATAAAAACTCTCTTAGGATTAACAAACTTAATTGCATCCGAATGCTTACGAACCCATGGGAGAATCCATTCTGAATTAGCAAAAACCCAGTAATCAGTATTAAAAAGCTTGTGGCCCCGTATTGGAGAGTCACCAACACCGATAACTATCCCATTAAAATTCTTGTAGTCAAAAGTATCTAAATCTGGAGCACTTCCCACAATAACAGCAGGAACATTAGCGTGTAACCCGCAGAAGCTAGATAAATCTGGATTATTCATACTATTTTTAATTCTGCTTCTAGTTTAAGATTGTATTGAAATTTTTAATCATATAAGGTTGATATTTTTTTATTATTTTTGTAGAAGAAGAATCATAAATGAGATTTTATTTTGACCAATGATTTACCAAGTTGACCTACCCCCATCCATCACAACATTTTGTCCATTCATATAACTTGATGCATCTGAACAAAGAAATTGCACTGCCGCTCGATATTCATCTCTCTCCGCCATTCGCCCCATCGGGATCAGGCTCGATAAGCGCTGAACAAATTCCTTCCCTTGTTCATTAAACACCCCACCGGGTGACAAGGCATTACTGCGAACACCTTGATCGGCCCAATAAGTCGCCAGATATCGAGTCAGCCCAACCAACCCCGCCTTGATGACAGAATAAGTGACCGGCTTTACTGGTTGCATATCGTCTGGTAAGCCTTCTTTTCTATATAGACGCTGATCCGGAGCAAAAACAGATAAATCCGAGGCAATGTTAAGAATGACTCCGCCATTGCCACTGTGAGCCATCGAAGATCCGAAAATTTGGCTGCACAATAAAGCTCCAGTTAATCCGACTGCGAGCTGCAAATCCCATTGCTCTCTAGGAAAGTTCTCCAATCTTGAAGTCTCAACGATTCCAGTAACATCTTTTACCTTAGGATCAATTGCGGCATTGTTAATGAGAATATCAATTTCAATTCCCTGATTAGATAACACTTTTTGAACCGACTGAATCGCTTCAGGACTCGACACATCCATCTCATGAACCAAAATATTCGCTACTGGAAATTCACCATTTAACTTCTGCTCTGCTTCTGCAAGTTGTCGCTCTGATATGTCTGTCAATACAACAGTCGCGTCACACTCCAACAATGCTGCGGCATGTTCGAGCCCTAAGAGACCGGCCGCTCCGGTAATAAGCGCTGTTTTACCACTTAGATCAAATCGATGTGTTGGCATAGGTACTCAACCAATAAACTAGGAATGAGTCTGTCCGCCATCGAGGGTCCAGACACTTCCTGTTGCAAAACCAGAAACAGGAGATAATAAGTATGCAGTTAGATTTGCAACGTCCTCAGGAACCCCCAGCTTTCCAAGGGCAACATTTCGATCTAACATCTCAGCGACTATTTCAGTACTTCCTTCTAACTTTCTCTCCCAAACCGACCCTTCGAAGAGAATATTTCCAGGTGCGATCGCATTAATTCGGACACCTTTCTTTCCTAACGGACGCGAGATGCCACGAACATATGCATGAAGAGCAGCCTTAGCAGCTGAGTAGGTAACGGGCGCAGCAGGAACAACCTCCAAACCACAAATTGATGAGGTGCAAACAATTGAGCCTTTACTTTTAGTGAGCACCTCAGAAGCCGCTTCAACAATGTTCGTCGTACTCCACAGATTTACTGAGAAAACTCGCTGCCATTCATCAAAATCTTCATAACCCGGCGACACAGAGCGGCCGCTACCCACATTACAAACCAGACCATCAATACGGCCATGTGACTTCAATGTTTCATCAATGAGGCGTCTTGCTTGATCAGGGTCAGAAACATCAGCAACAAAACCAACGGATCCAGGAAGTCCTGAAACTGCTTGGTCAAGTTCGTATGAGTTACGACTATTCAACACAACACTACAGCCTTCTGCATAGAGCAATTGAGCAATTGCTAAGCCAATTCCTCTACTGGAACCAGTGATCAACACAATCTTATTATTGAGTCGTAAATCCACCAAGAACTCTCAAATGTTTTATGTCCATTCTTTAGAATGTTTACTTTCAGCAACCCAGTCCAAAACCATGTCACGATATTTAGCGATAACCCCTGCATGATCTCCATCTCCAGCACGCGCTGATTGTAGAATATAGTTACCAAAGTATTTGGCGTTCTTTAATTCTGAAAACACAAGCTCAAAATCTGCACTACCCGAACCAAGCGGCACCGTAGTTCCGCCTCGGACACGATCTTTAACATGAACATTTACTATCCTAGATCCATAAGCAGCGAACTCATCTCTCGGCTCAAACCCCAGCGCAGCACTATTTCCAATATCGTAATTAATGCCAAAGCTATCACTCGGCAGGCGATCAATGAAGCGCTTTAAATTTAGAGGCTCAAAATCTGACTCGAACAAAATTTTTATACTTTTTTGCTCGAAAGACTTCTCATGTGAGAGAAGGAAATCAACCAGTCGATCTTCTTGTTGCTTATTTTCTAGACAACCATTGTCCACTAGGGGAACAACAATCATCTCTATTCCAACAGCTGAACAAGCATCACAGACTGCCAAAAAATCCCTCTGCAATTCAGACTCAAGATTAGCGCTTGCCTTCCAAAATGGCGCTTGCATAAAGCAGTCACCCGTTAGTGATGGAATGGCGATATGATGGGTAGAACTGAGAGCGCTAATCTTTTGTTGACCCTCTTTGATCATAAGAGGGTTTTCATACAGCTTTTCTTGATCAAGCGTCCACTCCATCGCGGACACGCTAATACTCTCAGCCACAGAAAACTCATGTTCCCAGTCTTTCCAAGGGAACGCCTGAATCTTGCCATCAACTTGATCGCATAAGCGACCTTGCATGAATCCAATTTTACTTGTCATTTGCTCTTGAATCGGTAAGGTGTCGGAGCAGATGATTCACCCAATGATGCTCTGTCGGAATCCCACAGAGTAATCTGCCCAGAGATATCAACACCCGTATTCGAACTCCACTGAGCCAGGATTTGGTGAAACCCATCTCCAATCGATCCGGCACCGATAGGCGAGCCGTTAATTGATGTGACTGGCAACATGCAAAAAGGCGTTCCCGTCATAAAAGCTTCATCAGCCGTGTAAACATCATATGCTTCAATATTTTTTTCGATAACAGGCATGCCCAGCTGAGGACACAACTCTTTCATAACATACTCACGTGAGATGCCTCGTAAAATATTCCGACCCTCTGGAGTAATCACTACGCCGTCCTTGATAATAAAAAAATTATCTCCAGTGCCTTCGGCAACAAAACCATCAGTATCGAGCAACAGGGCCCAATT
>Ga0181589_10004654_pt1 | contig 10977 bp, 7 predicted proteins | sample 071ome_25_FD_132444 | JGI IMG/M metagenome (GOLD analysis project Ga0181589, IMG submission 132444) | Coastal salt marsh microbial communities from the Groves Creek Marsh, Skidaway Island, Georgia - 071410BT metaG (megahit assembly) | ecosystem: Environmental > Aquatic > Marine > Intertidal zone... | reverse complement strand
TCTCCGTTTGCCTGGGCAGCCAGGCCTACATCTGCCCTGGTCAGGCCTACTTTGAGCAGATCTTTGTCTCGGGGGACAACCTGCAGTTCGCTGGAGGGCATAAGGAAATTGGAAGGGTCGGGGTTCACGCTTCGTTGTCCAAAATCTCCAAACAGTGCAAACATCACTGCCTGGGCGGATGCATTTACAGCTTCCAATTCTTTTCCTTTGATATCGATTTTGATCGCGGAACCTGTGTTTCCGCCTTCCCGGAAAAGTGGCATCTGAAACGCGAAGGCAAAAGTATCCGGGGCGTTGTGGCCACTGGTGGCATAATTGAGCAGGGGCTGGAGGTCTTTTACCTTTTTTTTGTCTGCCGAGATGGCACCGTGGAACATGCGACCTTCAAAACTGACCAGGAAATAGTTTTCAATGGGCGGGGGTTCCACCTGGTTTCCTGTCATAAAGTCTATAATCGGCTGGCGTTTGTCTTCCTTGGGTTGATCTCCTCTGGCGACGGCTTCCACTTTGAATTTGTCTGAAGCGGCTTCCCAAAAAGGTCGAATGCCGGATTCGATGCGTTTGCCAATTTTGTCGAGTTGATCCAGATTGTAGCCCGGAGGCGGAATGATAAGACCAAAGACGATGTTGCGGTTGCCTTTGGGAAGATAATCCAATGGGGGCATCAGGAGCTTGATTCCGACAATGGTTCCAATTGCGAAGGCGGCAATGACACCAACCCGTAAGCTCCAACTTCGGTTAATTCTAGCGACCAAGTCAGCCACAAAATTTGGAAGCATGTGGACAATGTGCTGTAGCCATCCGATGGGGCCCCAGCTTTTTCCTGGTTTCACTCCTTCTTCCGCCCAGTCCGCCTCTTTGGCATCTTTGCGGTGAAGAAATCTGGCGGCGGCGGCTGGAATGACGGTGAGAGAAACCAGTAGGCTGAGAGCGACGGCGGCCATGATGGCATAGGCGATGTCCTTGAAGAGTTGGCCTGCGGTTTCCTGAATCAGAAGAATGGGGAAGAACACGGCCATGGTGGTAATGGTTGAGGCCACGACGGCTCCTCCCACTTCAGTGGCTCCATCATGGGCCGCGATTCTTGCCGTTTTGCCCATTTCCAGATGCCGGAATATGTTTTCGATGACCACAATCGCATTGTCTACTACCATGCCGACGGCAAAGGCCATGCCTGCCAGGGAGATGATATTTACAGAGCGGCCAAGGGCTACCAGCACCACGATGGCTGCAATGACTGAGACTGGGATGGCCAAGGCAATGATGCCGATGGTGCGGAAGGATTTGAGGAAGAAGAGCAGGGTCAGCGTGGCGAGGATGCCTCCGTAGATGATATTGCTGCGGACGAGTTTGATCGCGTCCCGGACGTAGGTCGTGGCGTCGTATACCTGTACGAGTTCGAGCTGGCCGTTGATGCCGAGTTGGCGGGCCTGTTGGTCGAGCAAACCATCCGGAGCATTCATCGCGGCGATCTCTTCCTTGATCAGGTCCATGGTTTCAATGAGGTTGCCGCCCCGTTGAAGTTGGAAATTGAAGAAGGGCATTTGGTGGCCTCTGGATCGAGCCCAGTCCGTCTTTTCTTTGTAAGTTTCGATGACTTCTGCCACATCCCGAAGGTAGACGGGGCCTGCTTCATCCCTGCGGACGATCATGTTCATCACGGCCTCGGTATTCTCAAAACGTCCGGTGGCTCGGATGCGGATGTCGGATTTGCCTTCCTGGAGTTTTCCGCCGGAAAAGTTGCGGTTGGCGGTGTTGATGGTCTGTTGAAGCTGAGCCCAGGTGATTTTTCGTGCGGCCAGGGCATTGGGGTCTACCCGGATTTGCAGTTCCGTCAGACGACCACCCCGAACTCCAACTTCCGAGACGCCCTTCAGGCGGTTAAAGCGGGGTTTTATTTGCCGCTCCATAAAGTCAAAGAGGGTCGTGCCATCAAACTCAGGGTCCATGCAGGCCAGGCCCACCCAGGCGATGAAATCGACGGATTCCGGGTCGACATCCTTCACCACAGGCTTTAGGACGGCTTCCGGATATCCCGGGACTTCGTCCAGTTTCTGGAGTACTTCGGCTTTGGCTTTTTCCAGATCGGTGCCGGTTTCAAATTCGAGCCGAACCACGCCTTGCCCGGCCTTACTGTTGCTGGTGAGGGAAATCAGACCGCTGACATCACTTAGTGATTTTTCCTGCTCTTCGATGATGTCACTTTCGATTTCTTCAGCAGAGGCACTTTCCCAGAAGGTGGAGATGGAGATGACGACTGAGTCGACCTCCGGCTTCATTTGGACGGGCACACTGGTCAAGGCCATGGCTCCCGCCAACAAGGCCAGGCCAATCCCCACAGCTACCGAGATCGGTTGGCGAATGCAGTAGTCAACTAGCTTCATTTTGCCGGTTTTTGAGGAGGTGTGCCAGGTTGGTTTTTGGGTTTCACAATCACCGATTGCCCTGGGATCAAGCGTTGGTTGCCTTCCACGATGACTTGGTCACCAGCTTTGAAACCGGCATCGGTAGCATCGATGAAGACGTGGCCTTCCCTTTCAAAAGAGATGCTGATGGGAATGGCTTTGCCAGTAGGCAGGGGTTGTTCTCCTTTGGGAGGCTGGACAATTTGTATTACGGTGCCCCTTTGGGAATGTACGATGGCGTTGACTGGAAGGCGCAGGTATTCAGTTTTTTCCCCGATTGGAACAATGCCAGTAATGGATTCCCCAGGAGTCAGCTCCCCGTTTACATTGGGTATCGAGGCGATAGCCGTGTACAACTGGCTCCGACTCTCTACTTCTGGAATGTAGGTGATTTTTGTAGGATGAAAGATTCTTCCCGTGGAAGATTGGCGGACTTTGAAATCTTCAGTGTCTGTGGAGGCTCGTCCGAGGTATTTTGCCGGCACTCGTAACCAGGCCTCAATGGGATCTACGGCGACCAAGGTGACAACTGTTGCGCCAGATGCTACCCACTCTCCGGTTTCTGCGTGTCGGGCGACTACAATTCCGTCGAAGGGGGCTTTTACGGTCAGGTCATCCTGTTGAATGTTCAGAAGATCGAGGCGACTTTTGGCCTCGGTGATTCCATCAGTCGCCACCTTGAGTTGAGCACTGGCCACCGTCATGGCTTTCTCTGCATCCAGTACCGCACTTTTGGAGACGGCTTTGGAGGCACTGAGCTTTTGCTTCATATCGAGGTCGGTCTCGGCACGGGTGAGTTCGGCCTGGCGTTGTTTGTGCAGATTTTCCGAAGAGGTGAGGCGGGCTTTGCCTTCCTGGAGCTGTGCCTTGAGGCGACGTGGGTCCAGCAGTGCCAGTGGATCACCCTTTTTGACTTCATCGCCTTCTTTCACCAGTATTTGCAGGACGACGCCTTCTTCCTGAGCAGCCACATCACTCTTGGAGATGGACTGGATAACCCCAGTGACGACGACTTGTTCTCGGGTCAATTCGACTTCTGCAGGGACCGCATACACGGAGGCGGGTGGCATTTGCGGTGGGCCGCCAGCAGGTGGTCCTTTTCCACCGGCTCCAGCTGTGGGTGCGTCCCGAATCAACTGGATGACCACAAAGGTCACCACCACCAAAAGTACGACTAGGACAGTGATAACTTTGGCTTTTGATCCGGAATTAGGGGATTCTTGGGGGGTATCCATAATAGAAGGGCGAACAGCTTTCAGTTCCTCTTCTGTTTCGCAAGCTGAAATCTACCATGTGGAGAAGATGTGGCGCATGCTTCCAGCTTGCGATTAGCCGGTATCGATATGGTGGAAGTGGGTTCCACTATTTGGCAAAGGGCTTGAGTCTCTCAATAATTTCCGTGGGTGAGGCCGAATCCTTTTGAGTGAATTCGCGTAGTTCGGGCAGGGTTGCTCCGAAGTGGGTGGCAATGGGCGGGGTAAGGGCTTCATTGTGATCAGAAGGTTCCGGCAAGCGATGGGATATGGCAAGAGACCTGGCAATCTGGTGTATGGCTTCGAGCAGTGGCGGGCGGGCTTCTTCCAGGAGTTCTGCGGAGGCGAGGACATCTGCCATTTTGAGGCGACGTGCGGCTTGTTGTTGGGCGTTCTCCATGGCGGCCTGTTCTTCCGCTGTCAGTGGAGGCGGTGAGGGGGCTTCCGTTGCCAGTTTATCGGAAAGGGGGCGACTGGAGCGAAATGTGGAGGCAATGAGTCCGCTGCTTTCCATGCGTTCGAGAGCTTTGGCAGTATTTTCATCAATGACTTCCAAGTGGACGGGGGCACCGAATTCGGCATTTTTACCAGTGAAAAGTTCTTCATGGAGATCTTCAATGAGAGGGCGGTATTTCTCTGCATCTTTGGCGACAACCAAAACCACCGTGTGATCACCTTCTTGTGGAAAGCGTTCTTCACAACGGATCAGAGCATCGTCCATGCGTTCCTTGAGACGTTGCCCAAAGGCAAGTGGGCGATCTGTGGGGAGTTGTTCTTTTTCGTTAGGAGATTTTTGGGTTTCGGGAATTTGGGTAACCAGTTGTTCCAGTTTCTCCAAGAAGACTTGGGAGCCGCTGGTGAATTTGATCTCCTCAAGGTTGCCAAGGTTGTCGAGCACTCCATCTGCCAGAGCCTTTTTGTTGGCTAACTTGCCGAGCATGGCGTGTTCGATGGTTTCTTTGGCAACCAAGTGGTACACGGTGACCGCATTGGTCTGGTGTTTTCGCCATGCTCTGGCGATCCGTTGCTCCAATTTGGCAGGATTCCAGGGGAGGTCACAATTGACGACGATGCTGGCGTTCTGAAGATTCAACCCAGTGCTGCCACTGTCTGTACTCAGGAAGACTCGGCATTGGGGGTCACTCTTGAAGGCGTTGATTTCTCCGCGGCGTTTCTTCTGTGGGACCGAGCCAGTATGCCATGCGTACCCGAAGTTTAGTCGTTGGCATAGATCCCGGACGAGTTCGAGCATGCGTTCCCATTCCGAAAAGATGATGACCTTGGCGTTGTTTTCATAGGCATCGGTCAGAATGTTTTCCAGCTCTGCCAGTTTCGGGCAGGAGCGGTCTTCCCGGTCCAGAATGAAATTGGTGTCACACACCATCCGCATACAGGCCAGCTTCCTCTGGAGAATTTCCATCTCCTCTTTGCGAAGTGGGCGTTGACGTGCGGCAGAGAGTAGGCGTTTGGCGATGAAATTGTGCTCTTCGTAGGCGACGGCTTGCTTTTGATTGAGTTTGACGAATCGGGTGTGGTCAGTTCGTTCGGGAAGTTCTGTTTCTACATCAGCCTTGCGTCGCCGTTTCATGTAGGGGGCGACCAGATCGTGGAGCACGTCGAGGTTTTTGTAGCCATCCGGTCGGCCGTCTTCATCCAATTGATAGAATTCACGGTTGAAGCGGAACAAGGGTCCCAGTAGATCCGGATTCAGGAAATCCATGAGGGAATACAACTCATCAATGCGGTTCTCAATGGGGGTTCCGGTCAGGACAAAGGCGTAGCGGCTTTTGAGCCGTTTGATGGCTCGGGCGGTTTTTGTGTTCCAGTTTTTGATCCGTTGAGCTTCGTCCAGTACAATGACATCCGGTTTCATGTGCTCATTGACGTCCAGGGAATCTCGAAGCATCTGCTCATAATTCACGATGGTAAAAAAAGTGGAGTGGGTGTAGTGCTGGAGTCGCTGCTCTTTTAAACCATAGACGATTCGGTAGGGTAAACCGGTAAACTTTTGAATTTGCTCTTCCCATTCGGTTTTGAGGGATGCAGGGGTGACGACAAGTACGCGGCGAGCTTGTCCAAGCCGGTGAAGCAATGCACAGGCGGCAATTGCCTGAATGGTTTTGCCCAGTCCCATTTCGTCAGCAAGCAGGGCTCTTTCCGTGAAGGCAAGGTGTAGCATGCCTTCACGCTGGTAAGGGTAAAGTGCGACAGTGGTTTCCTGTGGCGGCCATTCTCCGCTTTGTACCTTTTGTTCGTACTCACGTCGTAGTTGGGTCCGCTCCTCGGATTGGCGGCGGCTTGTCATCCACGGGATGATTTCCTGGGAAATCCCTACTTTTGCTCCGAGCTTGATGGATTTTTCCACCTTCTCCAGTGCCTCTTCCGGAGAAACAGTGTTCAGTTGTCCGGATTCGTTGAATAATTTGCGAATGCCCGGTGAGGCCTTTCGGTCCTTATCCCGAAGTCGAAGAGTGGAGGCGTTCCGGTCCAGCTCAACCCATGGGCGTTGGGCTCCCTGTTGTTGGGCAGTTTTGTATTGGGAGCGAAATCTGCGTTGCAGCAGCAGCAAAGTGGCTTCCACATGTTTGCAGGTTCCCAGATTGTTGGTGCGGAAATCTGCACAAGTGCAAGCAAAGGCCTTTTCACGGATGTCGCGGATCTCCACATCGTACGACTGCCCGCTTCCTGAATCGATCCGGAAATGGGAATGTATGGGGTGCTGCGGGTCATGGTTGGTTATGGAAAAGGCCTCCTCTTTGCCCCTGACCTTTCGTCGGTTCAGCTCATCCTCATCCGTGGTCCTCCAGTTATGCATGGGAGGCACATGAAGCTCTGGCTTCTTTTTTCTAGTGGTTTTCTTCTTTTTCTTTTTGGGAGAAGCTGCCATATGCGGCATGCAAGAGACATGGGGAGAGGGGTCAAGTTTTGCGTGTTGGTTTGTGCTGTTTTTTGAGAAGGGTGGACGGAGTGGACTGGATGGACGAAGTGGACGGGGTGGTTTGTTGGGTTGCCATGTCTAGTCTATGGCCAAATCCTGCCTTGTTCACTAGGCTTACTTCGTTCACAAAGTTCGCTCATTTGTCTTCCATGAAAATTTTTTTCAAAAACAGCTTGCCAAAGCTTTTTGAATAACCATTCTCTCCCGCTTTCCAATGTTGTCCCGTTCGTCTAGTCAGGCCTAGGACACCGGGTTTTCATCCCGGCAACAGGGGTTCGAATCCCCTACGGGACGCCATTTTTTTCTGAAGAGCGGAATTTTTTCCATTTAGCTGTTCAGCCACCCATTCCAAACGGCTCCACCGTATACGAGTGTAAAGTAGGCAAAGGCCAGGGTTAACCCATGGAATCCCAACTTCAGCCAGTAGTTGGAGAGGTGTGGCTTGGCGTCAAAGCCAAAGAATTGGATGAAGAGGCGAATCCCCCAGAAGATGGCGATAAAGCCACTGATGGCGATTCCGAGTGGATGGTTGCTGACCAAGTGTTCCGGGAAGAAAACGGAAACCAGCCCAAATGTCAAAATGGTTAGCCAGACGTAGCCGCCGTGGGTCCAGATGATGTGGCGGGAGAGGTCATTGAGTTTGGTCAACTCGGTTTTCCAGTTCAGCACTTTGGTCATGACGGCTCCGGCGCTGAGGATGCCCAGGTGTGTTATGCCGCCGAGGAAAACGGCCGTTTCCAGGTTTAGTCCATAGTTCATCTTTTTCTTCTTTCTATACACCCACTCCCAAGGTTTGTACAAATGGCAGAATCACGGTCTTCATGAAGGGTGGGTGAAACAAGATGAAGGCCGGTCCTGCGATAATTCCGTAGGTGAAAACTTGTTTGGCTGTTTGGTTGAGCTTCCGGTAGATTTTCGTACGTTCTGCCAGCATTCCCAGTGCTTGGATGAGGAAGTAGAGGGTGGGCAGCCCCCAGCCTGCTTTGGCAGGAAGAGAGATCACGATTTCGTGAATCAGGCCCGAGAGCAGAAACGTGATGAACAGGCCGTAAGATGGGCCAAGCTTTCGCTTTAAGGGTGTATAAACGAATGGGTAGACGAGTTGGTTGAAGGCTTTGTTCCATCTGCCTCCCCAAAACTCAGAGATTTTTCTCGTGACAGCGGGAAATTTCATGATGGGCTCTACATCAAATCCTCTGCAGCGGAGTACCCAGGCATTGATTTTAAAGAGTCCAAAGTGGAGGACGAAGATGATGCCTGCGCAGGCTACCCAACCTTGAAGTAGCCAGTATTGGTTTGGGATGTGTCCAGATGCATGGAGGAGGAGAACACCAACCAGGAAATTAAGGGTTCCTCCCCGGAGAATCTCATTTTTTTTGTTTATGCATTGAGGGGCTTTTGATCGAAATGGGGTTGGATCCATGCCGATCCAGCCCAACAAATAGGTCGGAGCATTCTTTGTACTGCTATTGCCCACCGGGTGATGGATCCATGTCAACCACTTGAAATTGGCAAACATCAGTGTGGCCAGAGTCCACATGTAAACCCAGGTCTCCATCTGATACCCCGTCACTTCATCGGCAATGAAGGCCAGCAGGAGGGAGATGCTTATGGTGTCATGGAGTTTCATTGGGCATCGCAACCAGGTGAAAAATTTCGACGAAGCTTTTGTTGAAGCCTTGGATAAAGGGTAATGAGGAGAACCCCAGAAACGTGAAAAGTAGCTTCAGGAGCTTGTCGGTGAGGGCTTTTGTGTGGGTTTGATTGGGGGACTCGTCATGCAGCCAAAACAAGAGCAAACCCATTTGAAGGTACCACACCAGCGATCCCAGTATGGGGCGGATTTCTTTGCCCACTTTGAGTCCGTCTTCCTGAAAGGCGTTGTCCAGGATGTTGATGATTTTCTCTTTGATGGGCCGGTTTTGTTCGCTGAAAGGGGAGGTCGGATTTGAACGATCCAGTGCGGATCTGGAAAGAACTTTGAGGAAATTCCGGTTGGGCAACAACTCCTTGAATTTGGCTTCAAAGAAATCAGCCAGTTGTTGTTCCAGTGGTTTGTGCTGAACAAAGATTTGCTCCACGTAGCTCAGGGTTTTTTCAAGAGAGGACTGATAAAAGAAGAGGACGACTTCTTCTTTGTTTTGAAAATAGTAATAAGCCGAGCCCAGGCTGACTTTTGCCTCCTTTGCGATCTCCCTCATCGTCGTTTTCTCGTATCCTTTGGCTTTGAACAAGCGAAGGGATGTCTCCGTCAGGTGATTCTTGGTGGTGAGGGCTTTTTGAGTACCCCGACTGCTGTCTCCTTGGTTTTTCATAAAAATTGAACATGTTCAAAATAGTTCATGGGAATTGATTTTGTCAACTTTGATTGGTTTCTTTTGGTTCTGATTTCTTTCCGCTCCCTGCCGCGGTTGTTGGCCGTATCTTCTCTCCAGGGGAGGTTTTTTTGTATTTGGGTGGAAAAATTTCTCGAAATTCGAGCCGATCCGTTAATTGTGTGGGCTACATGGTATTACTGAAAATTCAGAATCTCGTGAAATCATACCCATCACCGGATGGCGGAGTTGTCCGAGTGTTGGATGTTCCGGAGTTTTCCATGGAGAAAGGGGAGCAGGTGGCCTTGCAAGGGGATAGTGGTTCCGGGAAAACCACGTTTTTGCATTTGCTCTCGGGTATTTTGCAGCCGGATCAGGGAACCATCTTTTTGAATGGAGAAGATATTACCATGCTGGGTGAGGCAGAGCGGGACCGTCTGCGTGCCACCTCCATCGGGTACATTTTTCAGACGTTTAATCTGCTGCAGGGCTTTACATGCCTGGAGAATGTGTTGCTCGGGATGAGCTTTGGCCCTGGAGCTGATGAAACCAGGGCGAAGGAATTGCTGGATCGGGTTGGGCTATCTGATCGCTTTCATCATCATCCGCGGCAGTTGTCGATTGGCCAACAACAACGGGTTGCTGTAGCTAGAGCCTTGGCGAACAAACCGAGCTTGGTTCTGGCCGATGAGCCCACAGGAAATCTTGATCCGGAAAACACGCATTTGGCCATTGATCTGATGCGGGAGCTATGTTCTGAAAATGATGCAGGATTGTTGCTGGTGAGTCACGATGTTAAGGTCGTAGAGTCATTGCCGCGAAAAGAAGTGTGGGATGACATGAATGTATTATTATCAAAGGGGAACCAGAAATGAAGGGTTCAGCACTATGGATTGCGTGGAAGAGTCTTCAGCAGCATGCTCTTTCGACTTGGATTGCCGCGGTTTCGATTGCTTTGGCTGGCGGGTTGCTGATGTCAGTCTGGACTTTGCGGATCGAGGCGGAAAATACGTTTGCCCGGTCTACCTGTGGGTTTGATGCCGTGTTGGGACCCCGTAGTTCAAAATTGCAGCTGGTTCTAAATTCTATCTTTCACCTGGAGGCTTCACCTGGCACAATTCCTGGCAGTACAGAGATGCAGTTGAAACGTCATCCGATGATACGAAATGCGTTTAAGCGGGTCATCCCGATTGCTGTTGGTGACAATTACAAAGGCTATCGACTGGTGGGTACGACGAGTACCTTGTTCACAGAACATGAATATGCCGAGGGCAAAAAGTTTCAAATTGCAGGGGAGGGGAGTTACTTTTCAGCCGATGCCAAGGAAGCGGTTGTCGGAAGTTTTACCGCGAAAAAGCTGGGGCTGAACGTTGGGGATACGTTTCAACCTTACCATGGTCTGACCTATGTGGAAGGTACACAACATGAGGACATTTATACTGTTACGGCGATTTTGGAGACGACTAGTACTCCCGCGGACCGAGTCATTTGGATTCCAATCAAGGGAATTCAGACCATGGAGGGGCATCGGGAGGATTTGCAAAATGATGTCAGTGCATATTTAGTGAAACTGAGATCCAAGAAGGCCATCGCGATGTTGGACCCCATGTTCAACAAGCAGGGAAAAGAGTATACCTTTGCCTCCATTGTTCCCGTCATGTCTCGTTTCTTTCAGAAGTTTGGATGGTTTGAGAAGATTTTGGAGTTGGTCGCGTACCTGGTTGGCATAGCTGCTGCGGGGTCCATTTTAGCTATACTTTATAATATAATGAACGAAAAGCGTCGGGAGATTGCGATCTTGCGTTCTCTGGGTGCCCGGCGGAGAACATTGGTTTCCATGGTTATCTACCAATCCACGGGAATTGCGTTTCTGGGTGTTATTCTTTCCTTCGCATTTTATATCATAGTCGCATCCACTGCGGCTCAGATCGTTCGGGAGCAGACGGGGGTCGTCCTTGATCTTTTTGCCTTTCAGCCTATCTTTGTGTGGGTGCCTGCCGGGATGTTGGTTTTGGGGGTGATCAGTGGTTTGCTTCCAGCCATCGTCGCTTACCAGACTGAAGTTA
>Ga0181589_10004651_pt1 | contig 10982 bp, 9 predicted proteins | sample 071ome_25_FD_132444 | JGI IMG/M metagenome (GOLD analysis project Ga0181589, IMG submission 132444) | Coastal salt marsh microbial communities from the Groves Creek Marsh, Skidaway Island, Georgia - 071410BT metaG (megahit assembly) | ecosystem: Environmental > Aquatic > Marine > Intertidal zone... | reverse complement strand
GTGTGATATCGAGTAATTCCGAAGCGAGTTTGGCGTCATCGTAAAACAGCTCGTAGAAATCTCCCATACGATAGAACACTAATTCATTCGGGTGTTCTTTCTTGATGGCAAAATATTGCTGCATCATTGGAGTATGCTGAGATGATTTATCGGTGCTTGCCTTGGCCATGAATTATCCTGAAATACTGATCTCAATTTGGGGCAAGTATTCTATGATAATCCGATGGGCTTGGTCGAATGCAAAAATGTTAGTTCTCTTGAATATCGTTCTGAGATGGATGGTTTAGAAAGTCTTCAACAATTTTTTGATACTTGCCGGAAGATCTAAGGCGTTTCAGAGCCTGATTAAATGCTTGTAGGGTTTTGAGTTGTCGGCTGGATTTAGAAAAAGCGATATAGGCTTTATTTTGAATGGCTGGCGGTGAGATACGCTTTACCTTCTGATGTAAGTCGTGCCTTGTCATGATTAGCTGTGCAGCGACTTCGTCCATTAGTGTGTAATCAATTCTGGGTAATGAAATCAGCTTGATTAGATTGGAGTGGTTATCTCCGTATTCTTCGATAGTGAATACTCCTTCAGCACGTAATTTGTCGAATTCTGCGCCATAACTCCAGCCTAAATTAAGGGCTGCACGTTTACCTTTTAGGTCGCTTAATTGTTGAAAAGTAAAATTTGAATCTGGCTTGGTATATACCCAAAGTTGTTCTGTATAAATGGGGTCTGAGAAATCATAAATTGATAGGCGTTTTTCATTCTTGTACAACCCGCCAATGGCGCGAGAACTTTCCTTTGAGAGGATGATGGCACGCTTCCATGGAATGGTTTTGATTTCAGCGGGGATTTGCGCTTCTTCAAAAATGGCTGCTACCAATTGTGGATATAGGCCTTTGTTTTGGGAGTGCTCTTTGTACATATAAGGTGGATAGGTATCATCCATGAGTACAGTCACTTTGTTGTTATCAGCCCAAAGAGGTTTGCTTAGCAAGGATAAAGCGACGCATAGTACGGTGAGTAGAGTAATATTGAATGGCTTTGGCACTTCTGTGTGATCCTGTGAATTCCCTTATTAAAGAGTATAGTTAGTCATTCAGAAAAATCTGTTATCTATTGGAAGTATATTAAAAATGAGTTTGAGTACGGATCAACAAAAGATCATAAAGGAACTCTCTCAAAAAGTAGGGGGCGAATTAGCTCGATTGAATCAGTGTCTAATCACTGCAGAGTCATGTACAGGGGGCTGGATAGCTCAGGCCATTACGGAAACAGCAGGCAGTTCGAAGTGGTTTAATTCGGGCATTGTGAGTTATTCCAATGAGGCTAAACAGAAATTACTTAATGTAAAAGCCGCCGATCTGGAAGCGCATGGTGCTGTCAGTCAACAGGTTGTAGAGGGCATGGCGGAAGGGGCAGCGAATCTGGGCTTTGGCGACGTTGCTGTTGCTGTTTCCGGTGTAGCGGGTCCTGATGGCGGAACGGCTGATAAGCCTGTGGGAACTGTTTGGATTGGTTGGAAGGTTAATGAGATAATCAGCAGTCAAAAGTTTTTGTTTGATGGCGATAGAGAACAGGTGCGTTATCAGACCTTGATCAAAGCTCTAGAAGGTTTGATTGAGAGATTGAAAAATTAATTTTAAAAAATACTGTATAAAAGTATAGTAATTTGAAAAATGCTATGCTTTAATCTGTTCAAATATACAGTATTTGATTAAGGACTTTGAACGTGGACGATAATAGAAAAAAAGCACTTGATGCAGCACTTGGTCAAATTGAGCGCCAATTCGGTAAAGGCGCTGTTATGAAGATGGGCGATGCACCGAGAGAACAGATTCCATCCGTTTCCACTGGTTCTCTTGGATTGGATATTGCGTTAGGTATTGGCGGCTTGCCATACGGTCGTATTGTTGAAGTGTATTAAAGATACATAGATAAGTGGTTCGCATTGAGTGAGTGAATGAGTATACTGGTTCATAGAGGATAGCGTTTTAGTGTACCAGTACATGTAAAGTATTTTGGAGAGATATGATGGAAGATGGCAAGCAAAAAGCTTTAAATGCGGCGTTAAGTCAGATTGAAAAACAGTTTGGTAAAGGCGCCATTATGAAGATGGGCGACCAACCAAGAGAGGCTATTCCGGCCATCTCTACGGGGTCTCTCGGACTGGATATTGCGCTTGGAATTGGGGGGATCCCCCAAGGTCGCATTATAGAAATTTATGGCCCTGAGTCTGCAGGAAAGAGTACACTTTCTTTACATATTTTAGCGGAAGCGCAGAAGAAAGGTCAAGTCTGTGCCTTCATCGATGCAGAGCATGCTCTCGATCCTTTGTACGCTGAAAAGCTAGGTGTAAACCTCGATGAATTACTGCTTTCTCAACCAGATACCGGTGAGCAAGCGCTGGAAATTGTCGATACTTTGGTGCGCTCCAATGCAGTGAATTACATCGTCGTGGACTCGGTCGCTGCGCTCACCCCGAAAGCGGAAATCGAAGGCGATATGGGTGACTCGCACATGGGTCTTCAGGCGCGACTGATGTCTCAAGCTCTGCGTAAGTTGACCGGCGCTGCAAAAGCGGCGAATTGCACCATTCTCTTTATTAACCAGATTCGTATGAAAATCGGTGTGATGTTCGGCAACCCTGAAACAACAACGGGTGGTAATGCGCTTAAGTTCTATGCGTCTGTTCGCTTGGATATCCGACGCACTGGTTCTGTTAAGGTGGGCGACGAAGTCGTCGGTAACGAAACTCGTGTAAAAGTTGTCAAAAACAAAGTGTCGCCGCCATTTAAACAAGCTGAATTTCAGATTACGTATGGCAAAGGTATTTACCATATGGGTGAAGTCATTGATCTCGGCGTAAAGGAAGGTCTAGTTGATAAAGCGGGCGCATGGTATGCCTACGACGGTAACAAGATCGGTCAAGGCAAAGCAAACGCGGCGAAGTACCTTGAGGAGAACCCAGAAGTTGCAAGCGAAATCGAAGGGCTCATTCGAGATAAGTTGATGCCGAAACTCAAGCCGGCCGAGCCCGAGTCAAAGGCTGAAACTGAGCAAAGCGAACTTATCTAAGGAATGCAAAAGGTGGAAGTGGTTGTTGGTAAGAGAGTTAGAGATTTTTCTCAATATGCGGAGCCTTTAGGTCGCGACTTTGTGAGTAAACTGGCTGACGGCTGGCGAGCGTTTGCCGATCAATGCTCTGAGGAGAGCGAACGCTCCTACTGGCACCACAACAGTCGCTTCCTTAACTTTCTTTCCAATGATGATCGACTTGAGGCGCTTAGAGAGTTTTTTCGCAAAGAGCAAGATTTAAGTTCTGCGCAGGAGTACCTATCTTTGCAGAACGCTCTGTCGCTCTATCGAGACACGTTATCAAAAGATGAGTCACTCAGTGGTGTGTCGCGCAACAACTTAGTTGCAGGTGTTAGTAGCTTTTTCGTCAAGTGGTGCGCTGATCAAGGCGTGGTTCCGCAAGAGCTCTATCTTGCTGGGTTTAAGATTAACACTGGATTGCGCGGCGGGACGACGGTTCTCGACGAGCGACTGCTTTCCTTGCTTGCCGTCACGAACGAAGACCTCGAAAAGACTCTCAGTGTGATTGAAGACTCAGATGCTGGTCTGGATGAGGATGTTGTTCAATTGATCCTGTCATTATCAAAGGGTCGCGAGTCGAATGGCGCTGCTAGTGGTTTCTCGCTTGAGTTGGCCGTCAGAACGCTTAATGGCCGGGTTGAAGCGCTGTGCACTGCATCGCGCCAACTCTACTTCGAGTATATTCAGGCGACTAAAGAAGCTAAGCAATGGCTTCAATCTCCTGAGATATGCGAGCTTGCAGATGCGCTCCAAGCAGCGCTTACAAAAGACTGGGGCGCTAGCGGCGCTCAAGCGGCTGGCCGCGAATATACGCGTATTCTTGGGTCTAATCCGACCGCAGTTATCACCACTTTCTTGCATCGACACAATGATTCAAGAATGTTGTTGGACTCCGACCTTAGAAGCAAGCGCTTGTGGAAGCCAGATAAGATGAAAAGGCTTGACTATGACCAAGATACTATTCGCCTGCATCTGGGTGTCGATCCACTTCGAATGGTATCCGGCTACGCTTTTATCCTGCTTGAGACCGCAGGTAACACGTCCTCGATCTGGAATCTCAGTATTAATGATCTGAACAATATGGAAGGCGGTTATCAGCTCAACTGGATTAAATGGCGTTCGCAGGGAGATGAAGCGAAATACAAGTTATTTGCCGAACGAGATCCATCTGCTGAACTGACGGCAGATACGCTCACGGTGAGAGATGTATATAAGCATGAATTGGAGCAGAGAGCACGTTTTATAGGGGATGTTCGCCCTGAGGATAAAGATGCGTTATTCCTTGCTCACTACAAGAATCATACAAAGGTTGATGCTACAAGAAGACGGCAGTATGTCCCGAGTCGGCCGAGCGAGAATTTTGCTCGATCTCATTTTCAAACGCTTTGTAATATCGCCTCCAATGGACAGTGGACGACCACGCCCAAGGCGATTCGAGGAAGCTTGATGTTGTTGACTGGATTGATGACGCGAGACGCAGGCGAAGTAGCACGACTTGGTCAGCACAAAGGGCTCTCCATGGCAGCACGCTATACCTTTGAGCTGCCCGAACTGATGCGCCGAGAAAGCGCGGTGCGCGAGTTTTTGAGCTGGTTTGAAACACTGCTAACCATTGACATTCAGGATTTCGCGTTGCGAATTGGCATTGATCCTGTTAAGTGGGGCGAGTCACTCGACGAGGTCAAGGCGCTACGAACTGCTGAGCTCAATGAAGCCGTCAATAACCAGTTTGGCGGAGTTCACTGTATTGATCCGAAGGCAGGGGTTCAGCCGGGGACTGAAAAAGGTGAAGTTTGTGATCGAGTGGAAAATTGCCTCACGTGTCCTCACAGGCGCTCCCTGTTTGTGCTTAGCGATGGTAATTTGGTCAACGTCATACATTGGCATGCTGAACTCAAGGCAGCTAAAGAAAAGTTGTCAGAAGAGGCATTTGCGCCATGGTCATTATGGTTGCTCTTTACCTCAATGATTCTTGATAAGTTCTCCAACGCCAGAATTCATGCGCGATTAGTTCGTCAGGCTCAGGCGCGCGCGGCGAAGGAATCCAATCCGTATGCTGGAATATTTCGGATGAAGGAGGTGAAATAATGTCTGCAGATAATGCCGCGCTAGATACGTTTGCAGCACTCATTGAGCCTGCGAAGCTAAATTTAGCAAAGACCCTCAGCTTGCCCTTTTTTGTTGGTTGTGAGTTCGATTCCGACGAGTGGACACTTAAAGAAGATAAGAACAAGTCTACGGAATATGTTCTTAAGCTAGCCAATGAACCTGTCGCTGAGGGCGGCAGACGCTTGCGAGACTATCCGGGGTTACTCCAGACGGTAAAAATCTACCTAGTCATTGCGTGGTCCGTGCGGTCAAAGGCAGGCAAATGCTCAAACCCAATTGGTCTGTACAAGCGTTACAACAATGTGATTAATCTGATCCGCTATTTGCTCTATAAATTTAAGATTGAAAATCTCTCAAGCATCAACAAGGCCGTTGCGGATGAGCTTTTGGATGCTTATTTGCACAAGACTCTTGAGGAACGGCTTGATCTTAGTAAGCGTGCAATTGGAGCGCTTGGAGCCATTAAGAAGTCAAATTTGGAGAAATTCACTGTTCCGAATGGTCATGCAAAGACCCCTGACTTTAATCATACTTTGTTTTGTGCCGAACTTGGGTTAAATCCTCGAGCGCTTCAGCCTTTAGGCGACTATCAAAATGAACTTGCTATGTTCAAATCTAAACACGGATTTCGACAACAAAGCAGAAAAAATGGCGCTAACCGGTCATCGGGTGATGATCGGACAGAAGCTGCAATCCGCAAGCCGCTGACGGCGATTCAGCATTTGTTCTCGGTCTTGCACATCATGGCTGATTTGTTTCCTGAGGAGCATCGCGTCCAGTCTAGCTGGCTTAGCGACGTCAATGTGGCCCCTGAAGCTAAAAGGCGTGCACCTAAGGTTTTGAGAAAGACTAGGGATATTCCGCGGGTCGTTTTCTATCCACTGATGGACCAAGCCATTCGATGGGTGCTTGATGCGGATGAACTATTTGGGTATTACGAACAGGCCAAAGTCCATTATCAATCCTTGCTAGATAAGTCTTCTAGGATTAGGGCCAAAAAGGCCTCTGAGAAGGACAGAGCGCACTATGCAGCCAAGCAAATGACGGAGTGGTTCAAGGAGAATCAGCCGGGAGCATTTCCGTTCCCAGTGTCCGGTTTTGCTAAGAATACCCACGGCAAAAGTACTGCCGTAGACCCAAAGAAAGTCGCTGAAGTCAAACGGCTACTCGCACAAGATGGAGTGAAGCATAGAGATGTTGCTAAGGAGATGGGTGTTCATAAGAGCACTGTTAGCAGGTGGCTTAATTGGACGCCACCGATCGCGGGAGAAAGCCTAGACGCTATCATCAACAAGCACCTTGCTTCAGCCTGCCTACTTGTGCTCTTTGCGTTTTCTGGTCGCCGGCACGCGGAGATTGTCGGCCTGAAATCTGACTGCATCGTGGAGCGCGGGGGGTTATATTTTCTGCGCGTTCATCAGCAAAAAACGAAAGAAGGCATGCGAGATCTACCGACGACAAAACTCGTCGCCAAAGCGGTGTCAGTGCTGAATAAAATTTCAGAACAAGCTAGAACGTCTAGCGGTAGTGATCGTCTTGTGATCGCGACTAATGTGTATGGCAAGGAGCAGCAAGTCTGGCATGATTTCAATGATTTCTGTACCTATGTGGGAATCAAATGCGAGGACTCTGATGGTGAGCGCTATTCGTTTGCTGATCACCAATTCCGACGATTCTGGGCCATGACGTATTGGTATAAGTATCCTGATCCCGATCTGCCGTCATTATCTTGGTTTCTTGGTCATGAGAGCGTTGACATGACGATGGAGTATATCACCGATGCAGATGGCCAGTGGGCGATGAAATCTGTGAAGAACGAGCGGATCATTGATCTTATGGAAGAGGAGCTGAAGCCAAACACAAGTGTAGTCGGGAACGAGATCTCTGCGCTACTTGGGAGCCTAGAGGGTCAGCCAGCGTTGCGCGCGGATCAGATGGCTATGAAAGGAGATTTGGTCGATAAATATGTGCTCAATTTCGTACGTGACGGGGCTTGTTTCGGCGCATCTCCTGAGTTAATTGCACGCAGTAAATGCGTCGAGGATGGAGCGATTCAGGTGTCCTCTGCTTGTGTAGGTTCTTGCGATGGATGTCCAAACCTCGTGCCGGTCGACAAGCCTTTTGTGCAGTTAGACACGAGTGATATCCAAGCTCATTGCTCATCCATCCTTTTAGCAAAAAGGGGCGAACAGCATGTCTGATTTTGAAAACCGCAATGGGAAGAAGGCTGATGCGGAGCAAAAGATTGAAGCCAAGCTGGAGCAGATCGACCGTTACATTGCTGGGAAAGAGTATTGTTTTATTGAGCCTAAAACATTCTCGTTTAATTGGTTTTGTGATCTGGCGGAAGGGGAACTCGAAAAGAATTCCAAGTCAGCAAAAGCCATTCGACGCGGCACCGAACTCAAGCAAAGGGTGGATGATGTTTTGCGCCGAGCTGCGGAAGCTCGCGAGGCGAAAAGTAAGCGTGGTAAGGGTAAAACTGCTGAACTGGAAGCACTGATTTATCGCCTGAAGGGCGAACTTAAGCGTACAAAAGCTCAACTGGACGCACAGGTTGATGAAAATACCGAGTTAAGGCGAGAACTGAGCGACCTCAAGCGGCTTGAAGGTATTCGGCAAGCTCAGTGGAATGACGCTAAAAAAACTGTTCGTAATATTGGTGGTGATTAATGTATTTGTATTTTAGTGCCCCTAAATGCCCAGTTATAATGGACGATAAAGGGGCTACGTTTGAAGTGCTGACAGAATACCTGATTGCGCGCAGGTTCACGCATCGACTTGACTATTCGACAGTCGAAGCGGACGCTCGGAACCTTGCTAAATATGCGAATTATCTTGCTGGACTCGATGTTAAGTTGTTTGATGCAACAAGCCTCAACTTAGAGAACTTTCGGGACGACCTTGAAGGTGAAATCAGTCCGCGAAATGTTAACTTACACCTCGCTGCGGTATGCGCATTCTACTGGTGGGCGCAAGAGCAAGAACACTGCAGCAACATGATTGGATGGAACGATAAAGCGACAAAACTTAAATACCGAATCGTTGTTAATCGCTCCAAAGGGCAAGGTTCTGCCCCATACGATATTCCATTCAAATTGCCAGCACCTCAGATGCAGCAGAAATATGTGCCATCTAACACTGAGATTAGGGGTTTAGAAGATCATATCGCATCCGGGACGGAGTCGTCCCAAAGCGCTAAAAGCGATGAGGTGAACAACGCGAGGGTGATACGTGATCTCCTCATTTTCCATTGGCTGACAACAGTCGGGTTGCGCCGGGAAGAGCTTGTCTCGTTGAAAGTAGATCAGATTCCTCAGGTTAGGGATTCTGATTCGTTTCTTGTCAGTGTTGTGGTCGACGATGGAGCCAAATTTAATAAGTCTCGTAGGGTTGAAGTGCCTAAAGACCTTGTCGCGGAAACACTTTCGTATATAGAGTATGAGCGCCCAATATTGCTTGAGGCGCACGGCAAAAAATTTGGAGACCCGTGTAATATTTCTACCCTATTTGTAAACGGCGGAAACGCGGCACGACAACCAAAAATGAATGCTAACACGATCTACCAAAAATATACTGATTACAATCCGGTGCTGACACCTCATGCGCTTAGACGCTATGCGTTAACTAAGTTTGCCACTGTACTGTATCGCGTAGAACGCAAATTAAACGAGAACAAAAAAAATCAGGGTGATGTAATCCGCCGTGATTTACTGTATCGCGTTGCAAAACAAGCAGGCCACCAAAGTCCTGACACTACGATCCGATTTTATGTGGATCTGGCTGAAACCTATGCCTTGAGTGATGAGGAAATCGAATCCCTAACAGAGCGCGAGAAGAAGTTAGAGCTAAGCATGATCAAGGACCGAATTGAGAAGGCAAAGGTGCTGTCGTCTACAATCTGAATGTCGCGGAAGGTCTTTTGGTGGTGGTAGGGCTAAATCTGGAGTGTTCTAAGGGGTTTTGTGGCGTAAGACTGCTTGCTAGAGGGATTCTGTTTTTTGGCGCTTAGAATGGCTTAGAATGGCTCTCGGGGAATCTGGTCAGCAATAAGTTGCGGGAGTTACAAAAATGGTACGGAAAAAAATGCCTTATGCGCGTTCTGAATTCGCTGATTTCTGCGAGAACTCTCGCCACAAGGAGATCAAGCAACTGATCGATCTAGTATTTGGCTGCGACGAGTACTGCTTCGTAGCCGCGGATATCATGGAGGATATTGCATGGAATGGCGATCGAAGCGGCGGATGGCTTTATGCGTTGGAGTATGTGCTGGCGAGTTTTCCAGCGCATCCATTAGTTAAAAATCGACCTCTTGACGCCGAATACTTGCGCTATTTTGAGGCGGAGGATATTGAAGCCTTGAAGCTCTGGCACGCCGCTGGTCGCCAAAATCCCTTTCACTTTAAGCCTTAAGTTGTTAATAAAGTTCGAGCTTTTAGGCTCAAGCTAGGCAAGAGTACTCGAATATTTCACTGCAACCCTGCATCCCAAATAGATGCTCTAATTAAATTGATTAGTGTCTGGAAAGGAATTTTTGACGAATCGGATGAACTCTTTTGCTTCATCCGCCGCAAGCAGACCTGTCACATGTCCCTTTGAACCATAAACTCGGGTATCTGAATTCTTTAACGAAAGCTGCTGGAACTCTTCAATAGATAACTTGATCCAGCCCAGTTCTCTTATCTGGCACCCAAGAGAGCCATTGCATAAAGATGTTGTGTCTCGCTGTGAATCGCCGCTAGTTTCTTAGACTCCTTTCAGCTAGATATGGACTGCCCCAGAATCATCGACGACTCTGATCTATTATAAAATAGCACATGAATAGAGTTGCGCATGTCCGCTACTCACCAACAACCGTTGTAACTTTGGCTCGACTGGCGTCGATGGGATGACGATCGATGAGTTCCCCGCTTGGGTGAAACAAGGCAACTGGATTAAGGTGGCAACTGCGTTAGAAGTAGGCCAGTATCGACCATCTCCCGTCAGACGTGTTGAGATCGATAAACCGGATGGCGGCAAGCGCCAACTGGGCATCCCAACCATCACTGACAGAGTGATTCAGCAAGCCATTGCCCAAGTCCTTACGCCTATTTTCGATCCGGACTTCTCGGACAACAGTTTTGGGTTTCGTCCAAATTGTAATGGGCAACAAGCGGTCAAGCAGGTGCAAGGCATCATTAAAACGGGACGCCGTTTTGCAGTCGATGTCGATCTGTCAAAGTTCTTTGATCGGGTAAACCACGATCTACTCATGTCGCTCTTGGGTCGAAAGATCCAAGACAAGCGATTGCTGAAACTGATCAAGAGCTACCTCAGAGCTGGGGTTATCGATAACCAGTTCTTCCAAGAGAGCAGAGAAGGTGTCCCGCAAGGAGGGCCTCTATCGCCACTACTCGCAAACATCATGCTCGACCCTCTGGACAAAGAACTTGAGAAACGAGGCCACTACTTCGCCCGCTACGCGGACGACTTTACAATACTGGTAAAGAGTCAGCGAGCAGGTGAACGAGTGCTTCAAAGTATCAGCAGGTTCTTGCAGAATCGCCTGAAGTTGATCGTTAACACGGTCAAAAGCCACGTCGTTAAAACCAATGAAAGCAAGTTCCTTGGATTCACATTTAAAGGAAGTCAGATTCACTGGCATCCGAACTCGTTGAACACGTTTAAACAACAAGTTCGGAGACTCACGAACCGCAATTGGGGCGTGTCCATGCACTACCAACTCTTTAAGTTGAGCCAATACCTTCGGGGATGGATTCACTACTTTGGTATTGCCAAAGGCTAT
>Ga0181589_10004638_pt1 | contig 10991 bp, 7 predicted proteins | sample 071ome_25_FD_132444 | JGI IMG/M metagenome (GOLD analysis project Ga0181589, IMG submission 132444) | Coastal salt marsh microbial communities from the Groves Creek Marsh, Skidaway Island, Georgia - 071410BT metaG (megahit assembly) | ecosystem: Environmental > Aquatic > Marine > Intertidal zone... | reverse complement strand
AGTTGCTGATGGGTGATCCGAAGGACCGGTATCCTCTGCTTGAGCGATGGTAGGTGTACCTGCTACGGCAGCGTCGAGGCGATGACAAAGGTCAGCGAAGTCATCACTGCCTTCCTCTCGGGTGGACTCAATTGAGCCCAGGATCACCCGAATAGCATCAGTCATGTCCAGCAGCAGGGATGCCAGTTGGTCATCAAACGAAAGGCTGCCATCTCGCAATAAACCCAAAAGGTGCTCGCCATGATGGGTCAGACTGCCGAGTTTGCTGAACCCAAAGAAGCCGCAGGTGCCCTTAATTGTATGGACAGTCCGGAAAATACTCGCGAGCCGATCCGGATTGCTCGGGTCGTTCTCCAAGGCAACCAAGTCTTGATCGAGTTGATCGAGGTTCTCGATGGCTTCAATTAAGAACTCGGCAATAAATTCTTCGTTTTCAGCCATGGAAGCGGGGCGAGGGTGATTGGGTATGAGTTTGGCCAGGCTCGGGAGATCCCTCCATGACCAGTCCAATCAATAATGCTTCCTGAATCAGCGCAGGCTACCAGACAGAAAGTTTTTTCCGTGCTTCCGGATCCCTTCTGATCGGGAGAATCGGTCCAGCTGTTATGACCAGAACCCGACGGCGAGATCTGGTTGCTGGGGGTCTGGTTGCGTAGAGACGGCTTGTGGCTAGAGCAGGCGAGCTCGTTTCAGCACGATCGTGAGGGTGACCGTGATGATTGCCGAAACGACCCAGAACATGGCGTAGCTATGCCGCCACTCAAGTTCTGGCATGACCTCAAAGTTCATGCCGTAGACGCCGCAGAGGAAGGTGAGTGGCAAGAAGATCGTGCTGACCACCGCCAAGCGGTTCATGGTCAAGTTTGTGCGGTGGGTCATGACAGTCAGGGAAAAGTTCATTGCACTTTCGAGAATTTCACGGTTGGCCGTGATGTCAGCCAGCAGCCGCTCCAGCGTGTCGATCATCTTGCCCAGGAAGTCAAGCGTGGCCTCGCTGATGAGTGTTGTTTTCCGCGAGACAAGTTCCTCCAGCACCCGCCGTGCCGGCAGCACCCGCTTGCGGAGAGCAAGCAGCTGACTGGATACATCGGCAAGGCGAGTCAAGGTTGCTTCGTCAGCTGAGCGGCGGAGGGCCAGCCGAATGGCCTCGACTTCCTCGTCGAGTCGTCCCTGAGCGGAGAGGAACTGATCGATTTGCTTGTCCCAGAACTCATAGATCAGAAAGCTTGGTGTGGCAGCGTGACGCTCGAAGTCACTGATGTAATCACGACGGACCGCCTGAAGGACACCGCTGTGCCCATGCCGAACGGTCGTTAGCAGACCCTCGCCAATAACAATATCAAGCTGTTCACTCGATAGCCCGCTTTCCTGTTGCCGGACGCCAATCAGACAGATTCGTATGGCATCATCAGTACGGGTCAGGGTGGAAACTCTCTGGCTTTCTGCCCCCTGCCTTTGATCATCCTCAGAGAGAATCTGATGGACTTGTTCATTTTCAAGAACGCAGGCAGGGATCAGGTCGTGAATTTCAGCAGGTTGAATTGCGGTGAGGTCGATGTCGATCCAGATGAAGCGGCCCGCTGCTCGTTGTTCCGGAATTTCGCCGAGTGCCACAGCACCATGACTGCGATCACGGAAATCAAGAAATTCAGCCCGGACGGCAGGATGAGAAGGCATGGTCGTGAGCGTCGGTTCGGTAGCGGAAATCATCAGAAGCATGTCTCGGTGGAGCGTTTGTCGTACCCATGGAATACCATGCCCAACACCATACCCCAAGTTTAATCTAGTTTAATTTAGGGGCTTTGGGGTGCGGGCGATTCTTCGGCGAATGAGAAATTGCTGTCCCGTAGGACATCGGTGGCTCACTATGCTCTCCGGCCAATCAATGTTCTGCCGCGATTGGGCCGGTCTGCTTGTTCGTCGCACATCGGTACAGGCTCGTTCCCGTTCGTAAAAAGAATGCCTTTTGCACCTCAGGTCAATCGTTCTGGGCTCCCGTTTTTGGGTAGCATCCACCAGCAGGAAGAAGCTGGTTCAGCCCATCAAAAGAGGTCAAGCATCTCTCATGAGGAGCATTGGGCGGGGTATAACGCCGTCATCTTGTTGATGAGCCTCATTGCCATCGGCATGCTTGCGGTAGGGGTTATTGTTGAGTTGACTCCATCAGCCCGCTCGCTCCTTGCGTATGCAGACCTAACCGTTTGTGTCGTCTTTCTCATTGACTTCGTGGTCAGCCTCGTGCGGGCTGAGAACCGCTGGCGGTATCTGGCGACCTGGGGATGGATAGACCTGCTCTCGTCGATACCGGCTCTTGACATCGTGCGCTGGGGACGGGCAGCCCGGGTGGTTCGTATCTTGCGGGTCATTCGTGGCGTTAAAGCAACTCGGTTTTTGGCCTCGCTTGTTTTTCAAAACCGTGCCCGGAATGCCTTGCTGGGGGGTAGTTTTGTCGCTGTAACCGTGATCTTTTTCAGCAGTTTTGCCATTCTGCATTTCGAAGGCGGGGCCGGTGGCAATATCACCTCAGCTGAAGATGCCGTCTGGTGGGCAATCTGTACGGTGACCACAGTGGGCTATGGTGATCTCTACCCGATCAGCTGGGAGGGGCGGGTGGTTGCCTTCATGCTGATGGTGACAGGAGCCAGTTCATTTGGGGCCCTTTCGGGGCTCATCGCCGGCAGTTTCGTGCAGAATGAGGACGATCATCAGGATGAACTACGGGACCTGACGGCAGAAGTGGCTAGCCTCCGACAGTTGCTGGAGATGCGGGGGCTGACCGGCCCCAATCAAAATACCACTGAGGCAGGCGAGACAGCGGCTATGGATCGGCGGCGTGCTGCCTGACGGCAGGTCGGGCAGCGGCCAGACGAGCGTCATGGCTGCCGTGCTGGGACGCGTGAAGACGTCCCAGTGCCGTGTAGAGATCTGGCTGACGGGCCAGGCCCAGCAGCGAGTGGGCAGCCAGATAGGCAATCGAGATTTCAAGCAGACAGGCGTACGCGCCGGTGATCTCCACGGCCATGATCGTCGCCGTCAATGGGGTGCGAAACAGCGCACCGATACTGGCAGCCATTCCGGCGACAAGACAGACTGCGTGGAAGTCAGCATCAACGCTTCCGAATAGCAAGGCATAAGACTGCGAAAAGATCTGGCCAGCCAAGACTCCAAACAATAAGGCAGGTACGATCAGCCCGCCCGGGGCACCGGTGGAATAACTGATCGCTGTCAGTGGAATTCGTGCCGCCAGTGCCAGCACCGCCAGCGTCAGTGGCATGGTGTTCTCAATGGAAGCCTCAAAGAGCGTATGCCCGATTCCCAAGAGTGCTGGCTGCCACAACAGCACCAAGCCAAGCAGGCAGCCCCAGAGAGCTGTTGCGGCGACGGCTCCTCCCGGACGGGCACCAACCTGCTGAAATCGTTTGGCGGCAGAGAGGAGGAACATCTGAAAAACCAGGGCAATGACCCCAGCCCAGAGTCCAACCAATGCAAAAGTGGGCAATTCTTGCCAGTCACGAAACCCATCGAGAACAATTGGCAGCTCAAAGATCGGCCCATGAAAGAGTCGGCAGACCCAGTCAGCAATGGCGCAGGCCAGAATCGTCTCGAAACAATTGTGGGCGTGAAACGGCTGCTTGAGCAGTTCAAAGGAAAAGACAACACCCGATAATGGGGCATTGAAGGCAGCTGCCAAACCGGCTGCTGCGCCGAGTTCGACGGCCCGCCGTCGATAGTAGACAAGCCTGGGACCATAGTGCCTCAGGGCAATGGCCGACATCGCTCCGATTTGCACACTCGGCCCCTCTCGGCCCAGTGGCATGCCAGATGAAAGCCCGCAGAAGCCCCCCAAAAACTTGACCCAGAGGATTCGCAGGGCCCGTCGCCCGCCAACGGTGCGGTGGGCTTCGAGCACGGCGGCAATGCCACTGCCCTCGGCTTCTGGAGCATAGCGGTGGACCAGGAAGATCGCGGCTGCCGCCAACAGGCCGCAGGTCACAACAACCCCACACTGGGCGAGAAGTCCATGGCCAGTTGCCAGCACCGCCAACTCGGCACGTGTCTCTTCGGCCAGATTCATCACCGCATGGAAGGCAACCGCGATTAGCCCCGCGACGGCTCCGATGACAATGGTGCCAAATTGCTCTTGGAGCGGGGGGACGTCGTTGGTTGAGGGACGGTGATGCTGGGCCATGGAAGTCAGGGAGCGAGGAGTCGACAAGAAGAAAAAGAGAGGCTGATTTCATTGTCAGCCTCTGCTGAGTGTATCGCGGGAGGAGAAAACTGGGGACGTCAACCGCACCGGCAAGGGCTGGTGCGGTATGCTGCCGACATGAAGACTCGCTGGCTCATGCCGATTGTTTTTGTTGCGATTGGCCTGCATTTCTTTGGTGGTCAACCGCTGGCTGTGTTCGTTTCTTCATTGGTGGCGATCGTGCCACTAGTCGAACTGATGGGAACGGCAACCGAGCGGTTGGCGAGACGCCTTGGAGCAGTCGTTGGTGGCCTGCTGAATTCAACTCTGAGTAACGCTCCGGAATTGATCATCGGCATGGCCGCCTTGCACAACGGCCTCGGTCGAGTGGTCAAGGCTTCTCTGACTGGCTCGATCATGGTGAACCTGCTGGTCGGGCTGGGCTGCGCCCTGGTGGTCGGGGGACTGAAATTCGGTCCGCGTCCCTTCGACCGGAAGCGACTGCGTGCCGCAGGGCTGATGCTCATGATGTGCGGTCTCTGCTTCATCGTGCCGGCGGTTTTTCGGATTGGCACGCCAGAGGGCACCCGGGATCTGTCATTTGAACTGAGTTGTATCTTGTTGGTGCTCTATGTGGGGAATGTCCTTGTCAGTCTCTTTGGTCATGAGGGTGAAAGCCTGACTCCGGCCGGGGAAATGGGTTCGGGGCGAACGCAGACAGTCCTTATGAGCCTTGCCACTCTCTTTGGCAGTGGTGTGCTCTTGGCGATTGTCAGTGATGCCCTGTCAGAATCGTTGGGTCCAACAGCGAAAGCACTTGGGCTGTCAGATACTTTTAGTGGCATCGTGCTGCTCGGCGGTGTTGGTGGCATTGGGGAGGTGCTCACCGCCATACGGTTTGCCCGCCAAGGACGCCAAGAGTTGGTGATGGCGGCAACGGTTGGGTCAACGATTCAGATGGTGTTATTGGTTGCGCCTCTGCTCGTGTTCACAGGCCTGCTCCTCGGTGAGCCGATGAACCTCGCGTTTTCAACCTTTGAGGTGGTTGCCATCTTGTTGGCCATTCTCGTCGCCCGGGAGGTGATGAACGCCGGAAGTGCAAACTGGATGGAGGGCCTTGTTCTGCTGGCAACCTATCTGATGCTCGCCATTGGCTTTTTTCATCTTCCCGACGAGCTGGTGGCCCGTGATCAGGTTGCCGCCGAAGGTGGGCAGCTGCTGCCGCTGCTTGAGGAGGGGTTAAAGCAGCAGGCGGATTAGCCTGAAGAGAGCGTCAACGCATTCTCGATCAGGCCGATATGCGAGTACGCCTGTGGATGATTGCCCAGCGTGCGTCTGAGGAGCGGGTCGTATTGTTCTGGCAGCAGGCCCTCGGGGCCGGCCAATTCAATCATTGACTCAAAAAGTTCCTCGGCATCATCTCGTCGACCAGCCTTGTGGAGCGCGTCGACCAGCCAGCTGGCACAGATGAAAAAGCCCCCTTCGCGGCCTGGCAGGCCATCATCGGCGAGGTAACGAAATACCGTTGGGCCCATCCGCAACCGTTTTTCGATGGCATCAACCGTGGCAAGAAATCGGGGGTCGGTGCAGTCGATCAGGCCGCTGAGGCCGATCATCAAAGTGGCAGCATCAAGGTCATCATCGCCATAGGCGGCAGTGTATGCGGCTGTCGGTTCATGCCAGGCTTTTTCCAGGATGTCATCAGCGATCGTCTGGCGGAGTTTTTCCCAGGCAGGCCGTTCCCGGTCGAGAAACCGTTCCGAAATTTTGATACCCCGATCAACAGCCATCCAGCCCATCACCTTCGAATGAACGTGATGACGACGGGGCTTGCGAATCTCCCAGATCCCGTGGTCAGGTTCATGCCAGCGAGCTTCGACGGCACCAACCATGGCCTCGACAAGACGCCAGTGTTCACTCGATACGGGCGCTTCGGCAAGGAGAAGTTGCCAAACGAGTTCCGCAATAGGGCCAAAGACGTCGAGCTGAACCTGCCCTCGGGCGGCATTGCCCACTCGTACCGGCCGTGAACCGGCGTACCCGGCCAGTTCGGCGATTTCAGCTTCGGCGCCGACTTCGTGACCGGTCACGGTGTACAGCGGCATCAGCCGCTCGGGAGCCGCGGCCCGATCGATAACCAGTAGCATCCAGTCGAGGAAGGCCATGGCTTCAGCGAATGAGCCCAGTTTGACCAGTGACGTTGCCGACATGGCGGCATCTCGCAGCCAGCAGTAGCGGTAGTCCCAGTTACGGATGCCACCGAGATGTTCTGGCAGGCTTGTTGTGGCGGCAGCAGCGATACCACCGGTCGGCCCATAGCACAGCCCCTTCAGCACCAGGGCACTTCGCCTGACAAGGGGGGCTTCACGCTTGGGCAGAATGAGCCGATCAGCCCATGTTTCCCAGTAGGCTCTGGTGCGTCGGTACCGTTCCTGTGGCGAGATGGTCTGCTGTTCGCGAAGTGAGCCCGTGCCGTAGCGGAGCTCCATTCTCAGCGGTTCACCCCGTAAGGTGACGGTGCCCACGGCAAACTGATGAGGCCCCTCCTCGTGTATTTCCCAGCTGACCCCGGGAGCCCGTAACACGATCGGGTCAATGGTGTCATCAATCTCCAGGCCGTCCTCACGAACGATCAGCTGGGTTGGCTGCCGACCAAAGTCGAGCCGCGGGGCAAAGGTAATGCGGACTTCGCCTCGTCCTTCAATCTGTCTGATCAGATCGGTGCGGCCAGCCCGTTGAGTCGGCTTGCCGGCTGTACAATCGAGGAAATCGGTAACAGACAGTTTTGACCAGCTTGTTTTGAGAACCAGTGAGTTCCCGTCGTACTGTTGCTGCGGTGGTTCGTCAGCTTGAGCAGGCTCAATCGTGAAATGCCCGGCCGCAGGGCCACCCAGCAGTTCTGCGAACAGGGCCGGCCCGTCGACTCGCGGGGCACACATCCAGCAGACTTTTGCACCAGGGGCAACCAGGGCCATGACCCGGCCATCAGAGAGCAGGGCATGCCGCTCAATCGGCACCGCGTCAGCTCCTGCCAGAAATGCCTCGCGGGCACTGGCCAGCCGAGCCAGCCGTCGAGCAACCTCGGTGGGGTCGCTAATTCGGAAGGTCGCCGCACTTGCGCCACTGCCGACTTTGACAGAGACATCAGGCCCGTGCAGTCGTACAAAGGCGTCTTCGTCGGTGACATCATCCCCAAAGTAGACCACCGCAGTTGCTCCGACGCGGTGGCGGAGGGCATCAATGCAGTCTCCCTTCGAGGTATGGACGACAGCCAGTTCAAGCACCTTTTTGCCTGATTTGACCTGCACATCGTTCCAGGTGGCTGCTCCACCAAGTAGTTCTTCAACCGCCGCGTTGGCGCGGCCTTCGTCAACATTGCGGTAGTGGAAAGCAATCGAGGCTGGCTTGGGTTCAATATGGAAGCGATCATCCTGGGCCGCAATGCGGTGCATTTCATCAAGCACTTTTTGCCGTGTGGCGATCTGTTGTTCGGTGAGGGTGCGAACAAAATCCTGGTCAAACTCACTGCCGTGTGAACCGACGAGCATGATCTGCCCGTCGAGAGCACTCAGGTTTGCCAGATCAGAAAGAGACCGGCCAGAGATGACCGAACAGTACGTGCTCGACAGTGTCGCCAGGGCTCGCAGCGCAATAATTGACTCACGGATGGGCCGGGCATCCTCAGGGTTGTCAACGATAGGCGAGAGCGTGCCGTCATAGTCTGTCGCGACCAGTAGAATCGGGACACGGGCAATTGCCTCAAGGGCCTCGTCAAGTTCGTCTTCAGCCATCAGTAGTGGGGCAGCAGATTCGGGTCCGGTCAAAGCGTTCTCCAGAGGCAAAAGCAAGAGGGGTGGTTCATCAGGATGTAGAACGATTCAGGTCGACGGTGTCAGGCTGGGATCCAGTCGGTTGCTCAGCGGTCAGGGCACGGGTGAAGTCAGAGGCCCACGTATAAACCGTCCGCTTGCGAACCCGCTGCCGGAGGCTCCGCATGCGGCGGGCCTGCTCAGCGGGGGGCATGGCAATGGCCCGTTCGATTGTGGCAGCCATGCCGTCGATGTCATGAGGATTCACCAGCACCGCCCGGTCGAGTTCAACAGCCGACCCAGTGAACTCAGAGAGGACGAGGACGCCAGTATCATCACGGCGGCAGGCGACATATTCCTTCGCAACAAGATTCATGCCATCGCGAAAGGGCGTGACCAGCATGACATCAGCTGCGAGGTAATAGGCAACGAGTTCTTCAATGGGCAGGCTACGGCGGAGGTAATGGACCGGCACGGCACCGACAGTGCCAAACTCGCCGTCGATGTGGCCGACCAATTTCTCGATGCGGTCTCGAACCTCGATATATTCATCGACGCTCTCTCGAGAGGGCACGCTCACCTGCACGAGCACGAGATCTTTGACGGTGTGACGCCCTGCTTTGAAGATCTCGTAGACGGCACGGAGTCGCTGGTCGATGCCCTTCGTGTAATCGAGTCGGTCGACACCGAGCATGATCGTGCGATTTTCGCCAAGCTCCTTTCGGATTTCCTGAGAGCGGGCCACAATCTGTGGGTTGGTAGCCAGTTGCTGAATGCGGTCGTAGTCAATCGAAATCGGATATTCACGAGCCATGACTCGGCGGCCATTGACCAGAATAGTCTGGCCACTTCCGCGATGGGCGGTGTAACGGTTCACCAGCCGCACAAAGTTTTGGGCCCCGTGTCGCGTCTGAAAGCCAACCACATCGGCGCCCAGCATGCCCTCCAAGAGTCGCTGCCGCCAGGGAAGCTGGGCGAACAGTTCCACTGGTGGAAACGGAATGTGCAGGAAGAAGCCGATGCGAACGTCAGGCCGTAGTTCGCGGAGCATGCCAGGCACAAGTTGCAGGTGGTAATCCTGCACAAGAACATGACCATTGGCAGCTGTTTCGCGAGCTGCAACTTCGGCAAACCGTCGATTGACCGCCACATAGGGAGCCCACCACGCCCGGTTGTATTGCGGCGTCTGGCAGGCGTCGTGATAGAGCGGCCAGAGCGTGCTGTTGGAAAAACCCTCGTAGTAATCTCGAACGTCTTCGGCTGACAGGCTGACGGGCACGTTGTAGAGCCCGTCATGCTCAAACGGGCTGCAAGCTGGCTCAGAACTACCTGCCCAGCCAATCCAGACCCCTTTGCGTTCACGCAGAATGGGCATGAGAGCCGAGACCAGCCCACCAGGACTGGTCTCCCAGGGGCTGTTGGGCGTGGGCCTATGAACCGGCAGCCGGTTGGCAATGACAACCAGTTCTCCCCGACTTTGGGTAACTGGCAGCGAAGCGTCGGGCAGCGTGTTCAAAGGATTTTCCCTCGATAGCGAGGTTATCGAATTGAGGACCATCGGCGGTGTCCGCTGGCTTGCTGGCTCAAGCCGCTGGTCGATGGTCGATGGCGTGCCGCCTTGAAGGACTGGTGAGTATACACCAGATTAGAAAGCTCAGGGGGCCCGGAGTTCGGCCGCGATTCCTGCCGCTGGCCGCGGTGACTGCGGCGACGTAGAACAGAAGACAGAAGGGCGTTTGAGTAGTCGTGCCGCGTCACGGTAATAGAGCCGAGGCCCGGTTGTGCAAGGTTGTGCGAGGTTGTGCAAGATTGCGCACGATTTTGCAGCGAGCAGCACGGTGCCGACAGAAAACGAGCGAATGGAAAGGGTGAGCGAGAATATGCGGGCGAATGAGTTCGTAGAGCCGTTGGGGATGCGGGTACTCATCCGTAAGGATGAAAGCCGCAACCAGACACGTGGCGGCATTGTGCTGCCCGATCAGGCTGAAATTCCGACCATCACAGGGCGGGTCGTTGAGGTCAGCCTGCAGATCGAACGGGACGCTGACTTTCCAATCGAAAAATATGACAAGGTCCTGTTCCATCCCCGTAATTCGATCCCGGTCGATTTTGAGCAGGATAACCTGCTCTACGTCGTTCCGATCGAGGATGTGGTTGCAGTCTTCCGGCGTCAGGAGCCAACCGTCTCGCGGCGGCGGGGGAAAGGCGAGCCAGACGAGGAGTGAACGGAGACAATTGCGTCACCCTGCCAACTATGACTCATCGCTGGCGAAGTAATGAAGTGCTTGCCAAAAAGCCGGTGCGACAGAAATTGAGTTGTGGTCGGTGTCGGGGATGACAGCGAGCGAGGCAACGCCATCCGGAAATGCCCGCAGGAGGCGGTCGGTATTGGCCGCAGGGATGAGTTCATCATCGCCTGCCGCCAGGATGAGTGTGGGGCAGTGAACCTGGGGAGCGTCGTGCACCGATTCCCAGCGGTCACGCAACAACAGCCGCATGGGTAGGAAGGGAGCGATCTGGCTGGCAATGGCCAGGATGCTGTCAAAAGGGGTGATCAGCACGAGCCGCTGGGGGGCATGGTTGGCCGCCAGTCCGACAGCCAGGCTGCTGCCGAGGCTTCGGCCGACAAGGGTCACATGGGCGTGACGGCTGCGGACAAACTCAAAAACAGCTGCGGCATCCTCACGCAAGCCGGCCTCTGTTGGCCTGCCGGAACTGTCACCGTAGCCGCGATAATACAGCATGTAGATCGCCCGGCCGGGAAAGGCCGCCGTTATCTCAGGCAACGTAAGGGAAATGTCCTCAGCATTTCCTCCGAAATAAATCAAACCACGGGGGCCATCGTGTCGATGGGAGGCGACGCGAATCGTGGTCTGATTCCGGTGAAGCGTCAGGCAAGTGACCGCCGGGTTGAGGCTGGGGCGGGGGCAGTAGATGAAAGACCGTTGAGCCAGAAGGAAAAACAGGCAAATTCCGGCGTAGGCGGTCAGGGT
>Ga0181589_10004631_pt1 | contig 11002 bp, 7 predicted proteins | sample 071ome_25_FD_132444 | JGI IMG/M metagenome (GOLD analysis project Ga0181589, IMG submission 132444) | Coastal salt marsh microbial communities from the Groves Creek Marsh, Skidaway Island, Georgia - 071410BT metaG (megahit assembly) | ecosystem: Environmental > Aquatic > Marine > Intertidal zone... | reverse complement strand
GGAGGGGGGAGAGGAGGTCCACTGGATGGACCTGCTGAAGGTGGAAGTGGTGCAGGTTGTGGAGCATTAGCAGCACCAGGACTTTTTTCGTTAAAAGGCGACTTAGTTACATCAAACTGCGGTGTGGGACCGCCTGGTGGTTTGACTGGCATTCCAGGCTTGGAAGGCAATTTTAAGGATGGGCGAGGTGGAGGGTTCTGTTCAGCCATAAATTACCTGCTCAGCTTGGTGTATGTTTAATGATAAGCTCGGAAATTTCTTCCATGGATGCTTCTTCAAGGGTTTTGCCTTTTTTGGATAAATCCTCGAAGGTCTTGCATAGAGTCTCAGTCACGTTGTCATGTGTTTTATCTGAACCACCTAAAATCGAGAATTTATCTCCCTCAGTGATCCTCTTATGTCCGTCCGTGCAATCCAAACCTAAGCCCATGAGATGTGATAGAAATTTTGGGTCTTTAGTTTGCTGGAGGTTTTTGTTGGATATGCGATTTTTCATGCTTTTAATGTATATATATTCACTGAATCTTCAATTAGTCAATATCTCTTGAGTCATTTTAAAAACTAAAAGCATTAAACTTTAAAGCCCAACGAGTCTCCTTCCTTTTCTCTGAATTGTAGTTTGATACTACGGCATTAATCTTCCATCCATTAATAATTTTGGATTGAAAGCTGACCACCCAATAGGGAATATCTCCACCATCAGGATTATATCGTAATCCATACTCCACAGAATTTTTGTTTCGAATCAAATGCCTGCTGAAATATTGGATATTCTCAGAGCTATCATCAAAATCTAAATAGGAAATTGAGAATTCATTTATATTCCCGTCTTTTAATAAAATATTTAAATTATTAGTAAGCTGCAGACCTGATTTGGTATCTATTTTAGTGTAATAATTAAAAGCCAAATTGGGGTGGGGTGCTAGTTTCAAGATTCCGTAAAAATACTTGGATAGAGTATCGTTTGTATCTTCGTTAACCCAGAGGTCTTGGTATATGAGAACCGAAGCTATTTCATTCATCCCTTCTCTGGCGGTTAAACCGGTCAAAGAATTCTCCATCCCAAGCCTCACAATATCGATCTCTTCGAATTCGTCAGTCTCCCTTAATTCAAAAAGGTCGAAATTCTCTAAGTAAGGATTAATCAAGCGATCATTTGATACAATTATTTCATCAGTACTCGTGGCACGCAATTCTTCCATGTGACTATGCTCTAAGCTGACTTTCAGGAAATGGAAAAAGTTGTCTCCACGGGGAGATGGGATAAATGAATCAACCGGGGAGAATGCGTCGTATGTGATGGTGTTTTGGAATTCAAAAAAGTCCCTATGGCTTCTTTGTGTATCAAGTCTTTTGAAATTCTGGCTCCGATAAGTGGCGGATGGTGAATATTGAAATAAGTCTGTGACCTTGAATATGCCGCCGGATCTATATGAAAAATCATAAAGTTCAGTGTTGGGAGTCAGTTCGAGGTCATCACCTTCGCTTCCTAAATGACAAAGTTCGACTTTGATCGTGTCGTGGAAATTTTTGTGCCACCAGGAGCGTGGTCCCCCCAAAAGTTCCAGGCTAGGCTTTTTTTCTAATTGGGATTCGTAATTATTAACCTGCATATCCGCAAGAATGGACATCGAAAGAAAATCCCCGTCATATGTTAATTCAGCAAAGTTTTCGACCCATTGATTGTCTGCAAACAAATCTCTCTCGTAATTCTTATAAAACTCTGAGTCAGTTGTCGGGTTTGCCATTATAGCGAAATGCCAGTTTTCATCTTTGTTTAGAATAGAAGATATTCTGGCAAAGCCTCTGTCTACGTTAACGCTATCACCAAACGAGTCTTTTGTTTTATCTCCATGATCCCTTATTCCCCCAAGCTTAATTGAGTAAAATTGGTATTCAAAAGCACTGGTTTCAGTCATTTCAAGTTCCAGTTCTGGTGTAACATACAAACCATGATCAAAATAGGATTGTAATCCAAGCGAAGACTGCAATTGATCCCTTGGAGATAAATGGATTCTAGCGCCAGCAAACCATCCGAGTTGAACTTGCTTGCCTAAAAGGAAATCAATTTGTGGGATATTTTGCTGAGTATTTAAGGTTATTTCAGGGATCCGCATTAAAGTGAAATCTTTCAATTGTAAGCCAAAGTCCGTTACGGTGAGTTTACTATTGTTCGTGTCGAACTTGACTTCCGTTGATGACAAATAAGGTGATTCTGATGTATGGTTCTCGTGTTTTATTTCTGCAGAAGTCAGGAGGGTTTCATCCTCATTAGCTTTAAGTTCATTAGCAGTAACAACCCAGGGATATTTACCGGTCGTGATTTTTTTGCCAGTAAATGTACCTTTTGAAATGTCTATTATCGCATCCTCAAGCAATACTCGATAGTTAGAGTTTGATATAATAACTGAGCCATCAGCAAATATGAATGAGTTTTTCTTATCCCATTTGATTTCATCAGCCTGAATCAACAGGTTTGGTCCCCGAAGGACTGCATCTCCCTTCGCGGTAATAGTTTGGGCGTCACTGCTGTAAACAAATGGTTCAATGGAATCTAGGGTAAATCGATCGCTTCCGTTATGATCGACTCCCATTAGGGTATGGCAAAGGAACAGAAAGGAGTTTACAAATAAATTACGAAACAAAGATAGATTCACAGAAGCTTTCGATCCTATCAATTATTACTCTCTCAAGAAAGAAATTTATGATTTCTTTCTTGAGATGAAGGCTCGCAAATAATTTAAGCGAATATAACTTAACCTTATCAATGATCATTCATCAAGATGAACTAGAGGCCTGTATTGCAGGAGAAATTGGTGAACCGCATAGTTTCCTTGGTTTACACCCTTTGGCAGATCGTCCCGGTATGGTTGCTCGAGCATGGGATCCTGCTGCTCGGAAAATTTTTTTAATTAATGATAATGATTCCCAATCATGGGAATTGATAAAAATTGATCAGCGAGGTTTTTTTGAACTTCATCTGGCTAAAGTTGACTCCCTCTTCCATTATTCGCTTCTTTTCGTCTATGAGAGAAACCAGGAAATTAGGAAGGATCCTTACTTTTTCAAACCAACAGTTCTTAATGATTCGTTTCTCGATTTTAATAAAGGGCTTGATCGTCGACCTTTTACAAAGCTTGGTGCTTTTCCAAAGACCCACCAAGGTATTGATGGGGTTTCCTTTGTTTTGTGGGCACCTTCAGCCAAAAGCATTCACCTTGTCGGTGATTTCAATAAGTGGGATACGCAATCATTACCAATGAGAGCATTGGGTTCATCCGGTTGCCATGAACTATTTGTGCCTTGTGCAAAGGTCGGGGATAAATACAAGTTCAGGGTTCTTGGTTTTGATGGAATTTTGCGTGAAAAAACTGATCCATTTGGCTCTCGGTTTGAAGGTCCAACAGGGAATGCATCAATTATTGAAAATTGTATAGAAATAAAGAAAAGGAATAATTCATACCAGGGAAGTTCTCATTCTAAACCTCTCTCCATTTATGAAATTCATCTAGGTTCATGGAGATTTCATTCTAATGAGCACCGACCTCTTTCCTACTTGGAATTAGCAAAAGAGTTGCCTGAATATTTAAATGAAAATGGATTTTCCCATGTCGAATTCTTACCCGTAAGCGAATATCCGTTCGGTGCATCATGGGGGTACCAGGTTACCGGTTATTATGCTCCAACATATCGGCACGGGACACCTGAAGATTTTTCCGCTCTTATTTCATCTATTCAATCTGCAGGAATTGGTGTGATTATTGATTGGGTTCCTGCGCACTTTCCTTCGGACGAGTTCGCTCTTTCTCGCTTTGATGGAACCTGTTTGTTTGAGCATGAAGACCCCAGGCAAGGTCAGCATGCAGAATGGGGAACGTTGTGTTACAATTACGGCAAACCGGAAGTTCGTAGTTTTTTAATTGGGAGTGCCATCGCATGGTTGGATCGATTTGGGGTTGATGGGTTTCGGGTCGATGCTGTTGCCTCCATGCTTTACCTGGACTATGGTCGTAGGGATAATGAGTGGATTCCCAATAAAGATGGAGGTAACTACAATCTTGAAGCGATTGATTTCCTGAAGCAATTTAATCAAGCTATTCATCAGGAATATCCGGGTGTCATTAGTATCGCAGAAGAGTCCACATCCTTCCCTCAAGTCACGCACTCAGTGCCTACAGGCGGCTTAGGTTTTGATTTTAAGTGGAATATGGGATGGATGCACGATGTGCTAAGCTATTTTTCAACACCACCCGACAAACGAGCCGATTCTTACAATCGTCTTACTTTTGGTGCAACTTATCAATTTAGTGAAAAGTTTATTCAGGTTTTTTCGCATGATGAAGTGGTTCACGGCAAAGGCTCACTTGTGAATAAGATGAATCTGGACAGTGAAACTGATCGTATTGCAAATCTTCGGGCTTTAATTTCCTTACAATGGACTTGGCCTGGCAAAAAGACCCTTTTTATGGGATCCGAATTTGCTCAATGGAGGGAATGGGATTTTGACTCTCCACTCGACTGGGAATTACTACAATTCCCGAAACATGATGGAGTCAGGAAACTAGTGGCTGACTTAAATAGACTTTACAATAATCATGATGCCTGGAGCAAATATGATTGCAGTTTCGAAAAGTTTAAATGGGTTGATTGTGATGACAGGGAAGGGCAGACCCTGTCATTTCTTAAATTTGGAGAATTACCCCAGGAGACTCTGTTGATTGCATGTAATTTCTCGGATAGATTACAGCATCATGAATGGGGCTGTCCTCATCCGGGATTGTGGCATGTGATATTTGATTCTGACTCTCCTCATTATGGTGGTGAGGGGGCGTCAGGCGGCACCGAGTTTACCGCTTATAATGGCAATCAATCCGAGGAAACTCACTCTATATCTTTCTCGGTAAACTGCTTCAGTGTAAGGATTCTTGCGCTTCGCTAAAAAGTCTAGATAACACCGGCTTCGGAAAAACTATAGAAACCCAGACCGTTCGGGCAATTTTCGGGTTCGCCGATAATAAGATGATCGAGCAACTCTATGTTAACTATAGTGGAAGACTTTAATATCTCTTTAGTAACGCGTAAATCAGCAGTACTTGGAGTAGGGTCACCACTTGGATGATTATGGGCAAGAATGATTGCAGTTGCACCGTGTCTGATAGCAGGACGAAAAACTTCCCTTGAATGCACTAGACTGGCAGTGGCGGTACCCGACGTTACAAGCTCAGATCGAATCAATTTATTTTTTCTATCGAGGCACAATACCCAAACTTTCTCTACACTGCTCGTTCTTACTTCCGGATAGAGGTATTCCCAAACTTTTTCGGGTTCATCCAAGATGGTATCAGCACAACGATTCCCATGAATCATTCTTTTAGCAACTTCGACCAGGATACTTAATTGCAATCCTTTCACTTTCCCTATTCCTGTCGTTTGCATAAATTCGGGGGCACCCCACCTTAATAGTCCGGCAATAGAACCAGCTTCCGAAAGCATATCGTCCGCAATCTGTAAGACATTCTTCTTGGCGGTTCCGCTCCGAATGAGCATCGCCAGAAGCTCGCGATCAGAGAGTGCTTCAGCACCAAGCTTCTCTAGTCTTTCCTGAGGTCGCTCACTAGGCGGGATATTACTAAACACATTTAACCCTCCTTTTTGTCTGGTTAGAAGCGGATTTTAGTACTTCAATTTGGAAGACTGATTTTAACAAAAGATCTCTCTTTTACCTGTGAAAGCCACTTTCTTTGCTCCTGAGATTCAATATCCCTGGCTATTTGAGATTCAATTTCACTTCTCACCTCGGAAAGAGGGCGGGTCCCTGAGGACTCTTTCTTAATTAACTGCATTATGTAGACAGCAGTATTACCAGATTTCTCAACCGTAAATGGCTTGGAGACTTCACCTTCTTTCAGAGAGAAAGCCTGTTCTCGAATTTCGGGCGTACTAATTTCGCGTTCAGAATACAGATATCCCCAGTCACCACCCTTCTCACGATATCTACTTTGCCCATAAGACTTGGCTAATTCCTCGAAGGGTTTTCCGCTTTCCACTTCTCGAACGATTTTATTCGCTTGCTGTAATAAGACTGAAATCGGTTCGTCGGCAATCGGAATAAGCATAATTTCCCTTAGTCTGACCCTTGTGTCAGTTTTGAATTTCAATTCATTTTCCTTGTAGTAAGATTCTACTCGATTAGGGCTGACATCAGCCTTGAGTCTCTTTCTCGATGAAAGCATATGCTGGTAAACAATTTCCTCCCTGATCTCATCCTTATATTCTGAGACTGTTTGGCCCTTACTGCGGAGAAAATCGCGGAAAAGTCTCCGATCTCCGTTAAATTCTGAAATTAATCTTTTGCTGTATTCTTGCTCAATGTACGAATCAGGGATAGCCATGCCTTTGCTGTTGAAGGCACTAATTGCAAGTAGCCTATCCACTTTTCCATCTATAAATTCAGCCGCCCTGGTTTTTTTCTCTGTATCAGTGAAATTAAATTGCTCCATTGATCGCTCGATTTCACCCCAAGTGACAATGCTCCCGTCTACTTTTGCTGCAATTCTATTAATTTCAATTAGTTGATCATTTGCATCACAGAATGATTGCAAGCAAATGAGTGGTAAGAGTTTTTGTAAGCAATGCTTATAGACTTTTATTCCCATGAATATGCATTTTGAGGAATTGTATTATTTCATTCAACTTTAAAAGGCTTTTTTTTGCCCTTAGCCTAGGTAGTCGGCCGGCCACTCGGTGGTAAGTTCGCTCGCCATTCTTTCCCTTCAGTGTGTGACGAAGCATAATTTCTGCACCTTTCGTTTCGATTAAGTCAAAATTAGCTTCCTCCGTGAGGCAGCGTATTCTTGCCTCCTTAAGTACTGCAACTACTTCATCTGGGGGTAAACCAAAGCGATCATTTAGCTCCTCCTCATATGCATCAATAAGTTCAATAGTCGCAAGTGAAGCGATCTTGCGATAAGCATCAATTCTTAAACGAGGTTCAAGTATATAATCTTCTGGAATATGCGAATGGATTAGCTCACTTCCTTCGCTAGCAGTTTCGTTCTGGAGAAAATCAAGCCTTACGGATGCCTTTGGTCGAAGACTAACCTCATCTCCTTTTAAACGTGAAACGCTTTCCTTGAGGAGTTTGCAGTACATTTCAAAGCCAACGCCGGCGACATGTCCACTTTGCTCACTGCCTAGAAGGTTTCCAGCCCCTCGAAGTTCCAGATCTCGTATGGCAATCCGGAACCCAGCTCCAAAATTATTGATTTGCTTGATGGAGGAGAGTCTTTTCCTCGCCGTATCAGTGATCCCTAGGCTTTGATTAACTAGAAGGTAGGCATAGGCCTGCCTTTTAAATCGACCTACCCGTCCACGCAATTGATACAATTGGGAAAGGCCAAATTTATCGGCTCCCTCTATGATAATCGTATTGCAATTAGGGATATCAAGTCCTGATTCAATAATCGTGGTGCAAACAAGGATATCATACTCTCCTGCAACAAATTGTGTCATCACCAATTCAAGTTCATCTTCATTCATTTGCCCATGCCCAACTGCTATGCGAAGGTTAGGAAAAAGAACTTGCAGTTTTTTTTCCACCGAATGAATGGTTTTGACACGATTATGGAGGTAGAAAACTTGCCCATTACGCCTAATCTCCAAGCTAATTGCCCGCTTAAGCAAATCATCAGATCGTTGCACTACTTCTGTGCGAATTGGGCGACGATTCACGGGAGCTGTCTCAATAGCACTTAGAGAACGTGCGCCTACCATTGCAAAATAGAGTGTCCGGGGAATAGGCGTTGCGCTAAGGGTAAGCACATCGATACTGGCACGTAGCTTTTTGATGGCTTCTTTATGTTGCACGCCAAATCTTTGTTCTTCATCAATTATCAGAAGCCCCAGATCTTTGTAGGAAATATCTGCACTCAATAGGCGATGTGTACCAATTAATATATCAACACTTCCATCAGCCGTTGCTTGCGCAATTTTTCTTTGCTGGGATGATGTGCGGAAGCGACTCATCATCTCGATAATTACCGGAAAGTCTGACATTCGATCACGAAAGTGATTCAGGTGCTGCTGGCAAAGAATGGTGGTGGGGGCAAGCATAGCCACCTGCTTTCCATCCATCACTGCCTTAAAGGCAGCCCGGATGGCAACTTCTGTTTTACCAAAACCCACATCTCCACAGACTAAGCGATCCATTGGCTCGCTATTCTCCATGTCGACCTTTACCTGATTGATGGCTTTCAGCTGATCAGGCGTTTCCGTAAAAGGAAACGCGTCTTCAAATTCTTTCTGCCATTGATCATCAGGCGAATAGGCAAACCCTTGGTTTGTCTGACGAGTGGCTTGCAGTCGTAATAAATCAGCAGCTAAATCAAGTGCCGCCCGCTCGGCTTCGCTTTTGGTTTTGGCCCAGGCCTTCCCGCCAAGCTTGGCAAGTTTGGGTTTTGCTTTTTTTAAGCCGACATAACGGGAAAGTAGATGAGACTCTTGAAGAGGCAGATGAAGGGTGATGCCGTCATCAAACTCAAGGGTTATTGCTTCTTCCGTAGAATCTCCTTCCTCAATTTTACCCATTTGGCAAAATCGGCAAATCCCATGCTGATGGTGCACGAGGTAATCGCCATCTACAAGTTCAGAGAAATCCAAGGCCTGGTCCACTTCCTTTCTTTGGACAAACGCTTTCCTGGAGCGCATAGGTCGGCGACTTCGCTCTCTCCCTAAGATTTCGCGACTCGTGGCTAGCACAATCCCTTTTCTCTTATCTCCAACGAGCCCACTGAAGTATTTGCCCGCCCCAGGTGAAGGGCATGAGAACCCTTCGGTTAAGCCAAGTGGAATATATCTCGGTTTGAGTCTAGCCAATGATGACTCCTCCTTGATAATTTCCTGGATTCGATTTGTTTCTGCATCTGCACCCGCAGCGATTATAATTTCATAATTCTTTTCATTTTGAATTTTGAGCAACTCAAAAAGTCGACTTACTCTCTGTCCTTTCTCGTTTTCAAAAGTTTTATTTATTTCGGTTACGCTCGAAGAAATATTCCTGCTTTTGGAAGAGGACTGGACCGGAAGCTCTATCCTTTGACTTGCCTCGAAAATTCCACTGCCTGCATCAATTTCACTGAGACCTAAAAATTTATCCTTACCTATTTCTCGCTGATTCCACATTTCTGATAAAGTGACCTTACCTGATGCTGCATTGCTTGATTCATGAAAGCATAAAGGAAACTGGGAGATCATTAATTCCGGTTCCTGTATGGCCCATGTGGTTGGTGTATTGGCATAACTAAAGAAGGCACCCTCCTTTAAGTCTTGGACCTTTTCTCTCGCAGAGGAGATTCTGAAAGATTCGATTTTCTCCTTTGTTCTTTGCGTCGTTGGGTCGAAATCTTTTATTTCCTCAATTTCATCTCCAAAGAAATCAATCCTGTAAGGTGTAATTGCGTTAACTGGATAAACATCAATAATTCCACCGCGAGTCGCAAACTGCCCAGGCTCTTCGCAGAGAATTTCTGAGGAATATCCAAGCTCAGAAGCAAGTTTTTCTGGTAACTGTGAAAAGTCAATTTCTTGCCCAGTGCTGATCTCAATTTCTACTTCTCGATTTCGTTCGAAGATCGGGCAGGGGGAACGCAATGCTTCAGGGGTGCTAGATATAATTAGATATTCTTTTTCCTTGTTAGTCTTGCAGTTGTCACCGAGTAGCGAAAGAACGCTTACTCTTTCGCACATTCTTTCGAAAGAATCCGGGTGAGAGCTGTCAGGCATTTCGTCGAAGAGATGGAGTCGGATAGAAGCTTCTGGTAGAAACTGCTCGGTGATTCCTGCTACATCCTCTCCCCATAATTCGGCTTTTGTTATTGATTCGGTTAAGAGAAGCAGGCACTGATTGCCTGATTTTAGCCACTCGCTTGCAATGAGTGCTGCATGTGCAGATTCAGGCAGGGATGGATAGAACTTTGCATTCGCAGATGCAGGTAGATAAATCCTATTCACTTGCCTGATTTAGCTTTCCCTTCGCGATCCTTGTCACAAAGCAGTGCAACGGCTGCTTGAGCCGCATTACTTTCAGCCTCCTTTTTGCTGTTTCCTGCACCCGTGCCATAAGACTTATTGCTAATTAGGATTTCAGACTCAAAATGCCTCGCATGATCTGGACCACTTTCCCCGATTATCCTATATTTAATTCTGGCACTAGGCATATTTTCCTGTACCCACTCCTGAATCTTTCCTTTGGGGTTATGATTTGAGAGATTTTGGGTCAAGTCTCCCCATAAATTTAGCATCCAGTCCAGCACCAGTTCTTTGGTTTTCACAATTCCACCATCCAGGTAAACAGCGCCAATCAAAGCCTCCATAGCATCTTCCAATGTTGACTGCCTTTGGTTTCCCTTGTTGTTTTGCTCCGAGGGGCTCAATCGGATGTAGTTTTGTATTCCTAGGTGTCGAGCAAGTTCAGCAAGACTTTCACCACGGATCAGGCTAGCCCTGTACTGAGTTAATTCGCCTTCATTTGCATAAGGTAAATTCGTGTATAATTCATCAGTAAGAAGTAGACTGAGAACAGAATCGCCAAGGAATTCGAGGCGTTGATTGTTTGGCTTGGTCTTGTCGTGTTCATGAAATGAAGGATGAGTCAAAGCAAGAACCAGTAACGACTTGTCATTAAATTCATAAGAAATATTTTGCTGAAATTCGGGGACATCCTTTTCAGTAAACATGTATTTCCCTGTCTCCTTGGGTGGAAAAATAGGTTGAGTTTTAAGCGGGAGACCGAAATCTACCGATGACTTCCTTGGTCAACGCTTGATATGCTTGGGCTCCCAAGCTCCTGGGGTCATATTCAAAGATTGTTGTCCCAAAACTCGGGGCTCCACTGAAGCGAATAGTTCGAAGAATTGCTGTCGTAAAAGCCTTATCCGGGTATTGGGTAGATACCTCTTGCCAAACTTCATAAGATAAACGGGTGCGATTGTCATACATGGTCATC
>Ga0181589_10004630_pt1 | contig 11002 bp, 11 predicted proteins | sample 071ome_25_FD_132444 | JGI IMG/M metagenome (GOLD analysis project Ga0181589, IMG submission 132444) | Coastal salt marsh microbial communities from the Groves Creek Marsh, Skidaway Island, Georgia - 071410BT metaG (megahit assembly) | ecosystem: Environmental > Aquatic > Marine > Intertidal... | reverse complement strand
TTTCAATAAAGCTGGTGCCTGTTTCTTCAGGCTCTTCCAGCCCAAGCTCGCCTGCCCCGATAACCATAATTCCCAATGCAGAGAACAATTCTGTGATTTCCCGCACCTTTCCCATATTATGGCTGGCAATCACAAGCCTATCTTGTCTGTTAAGCTGGCGCGGTGATGTCATATTCAGCCTCTAATATGGGTATAATCTGACATGGGTTAAGCAGCTGTTCTGGCGGCTTCTAGCTGTGCGGTAAATAAATCTGCACATCCCTGCTGGGCAAGTGTCATCATTTTGTTAAATTCATCGGGGCTGAAGGGGTGATGTTCTGCAGTGCTTTGAATTTCAACAATACCACCAGTTGCAGTAAGCACAAAATTAGCATCTGTATCAGCCGAGCTATCTTCTTCATAATCAAGGTCAAGCAAAGCTTCACCATTTTTAATGCCACATGAAATGGCGGCAACCTGATCTGTTAGCACCTGTCCGGCTATCTGGCCTTCAAGCATCAGCTTTTCAATCGCCAATGATAATGCAACCCAAGCGCCTGTAATTGAAGCGGTACGAGTGCCGCCATCTGCCTGAATTACATCACAATCTATTTTAATCTGTCTTTCGCCCAAAGCAGATAAATCAGTGACAGCCCGCAATGCACGTCCGATCAGACGCTGAATTTCCTGCGTGCGGCCAGATTGTTTTCCTTTTGCTGCCTCTCTGTCCATGCGCGAATGTGTTGCGCGAGGTAACATGCCATATTCTGCGGTCACCCAGCCTTTTCCTGTGTTGCGTAAAAATGGAGGGACACGTTCTTCAACTGAGGCTGTACAAATTACATGGGTGTTGCCAGAGCGAATAAGACACGAACCTTCGGCATAGGGTGAATAATGGGGGGTAAAAGAAAATGCACGCAAACTATCAAAGCGTCTATTATCCAGGCGCGAGGCTGTCATCATCTCAATCCGTTTTCCTGAAAATTGTTGGTTTTGTCTTTTTTATCACTTTGCATATACTATAGTCTATGTCTATGTGAAGGTGAAAAGAAGTCTAGCCTGGCGCTACTATCTTAATGAATGAGAATACGACATGAGCGTAGCATCACTTGATGAGCTGACCAAAAGGTCACAACATATTTTTAACCGCATTGTGAATAGCTATCTTGATGCGGGAACAGCAGTTGGCTCGTCTGTGATCGCTGAACAGCCAGATGTAAATTTATCTTCTGCCTCGATAAGATCGATTATGTCCGAGCTGGAAACAGCTGGTCTGTTATTTTCGCCTCACCGTTCTGCTGGCCGTATTCCAACCCAAGAGGGGCTGAGGCTGTTTGTAGACGGGCTGATGGAAGTTCGTGGCGAGCTTACCAAAGCTGAACAGGCACATTTCGCAGGCATGCTTGCCAAACAGGGCATGAGTGTTGAGCAGTTGCTGGAAAATGCCAGCCGTGCTTTATCGGGTCTGTCACGTCACGCATCGCTGGTCATGTCACCAACTGAAGAGCTTGCGATAAAACATATTGAATTTGTACCTGTTCACGATAGCCGGATACTGGTTATTCTGGTTTATGATAATGGTCATGTAGAAAACAGGCTGATCAGCCTGCCTGAACGTCTTTCCCAGACAGTCATAGATGAAGCGGCAAATTATATGAATCAACGATTCAAAGGCCGCACAGTTTCACAGATTAAAGAGCTGGTTTCAGACGAGCAGGGAAAATATAAAGCAGAGCTTGATACGCTTACGGCCGATCTTGTGGCACGAGGCGTGGCCTGCTGGTCAGATGGGGAAGGCGGGGCAGAGGCGTCCCTGATTATTAACGGGCAAGGCAATCTGCTGGAGGATGTGCGTGCCATTGATGAAATTGGCCGTGTACGTGTACTATTTGACAAGCTAGAAATGCAGCATCATGCCGGACATCTGATGGAAGCAGTAGCAAAAGCAGACGGGCTACAAATTTTCATTGGCTCAGATCATGATCTGTTTGCCCAAACAGGCTGTGCAATGGTGCTTAGCCCTTATCGAGACAGTGAACGCCAGATTATCGGGGCAGTTGGCGTGATCGGGCCGCGCCATATGAATTATGCAAAAATAATTCCGATGGTTGATTATACCTCTAATGCTATCCAGCGTGTTCTGGGGATGGGCTAGTGCCATCTGTGCATGTTATGACGCTGGACCAGCCATCTTAGCAAGCATCTGAAGAGTATGGGTTATTTCGGGAAAAAGGGCATAGAGCTGGTCAAGCCAGTTTCTGTCAATTACCCCTTCCTGTGCGGCCAGAATAGCGGCTGTTGCAAACCCAAACCCGATCAAAAGATAACGCACCATCTCACCAAAGCTTAGGCTACGAGCAGGTGCTAGGCTGTTCTGGCTGGAGCTGTGATGCTGTGCGGCAACCATAGCCGTGCTGTCTTGTGTAAATTCGGCATCTTTCACTGCGACAGCTTCGGTTAAAATATGGGTTATTTTGGTAATACCGTCGGTTAATGATTCGTGACATTGCGTGCAAAGCAATTCAAAATCTGCTTCGGTAATTTTGGTAAAGGTAGTGAAATCGAGCCGTGATACTGTCTCACATTGATGACAGTTCAGCTCAACCTGGCGTTCCATCGTTTCTGGTCCTGACAGGACAGGCGCATAATAATGCTGATGACAATAATGACATGAAATAGGCCAGTCGCCTGCCCGCATCAGCAATTCAGGTACAACACCAATATTCTGACAATGAGGACAGGCAAGTTTAAGCATTACTTGCTATCCTTCTTTTTACGTGATTTAGATGCTGTTTTTTTACCTGATGAGAGGGCAGCTTTGCTTTTTTTGGGCTTCAGGGGAGCTGTTTCTGAAGTTGGCATGGTGTGCTGTTTTGCCAGCCTGTCTTCAACTTCATCTTCGATCAGCGTCACTAGTTTGGTAATTAGGCTTTGTAAATCCTGATGCAATTGGCTTTTTTCTGCAGGCATCGCCGGTGATGTAACAGGCTGGGATTGCGTATCTGCGGCAGTCATGACGGCCTGTCTGATAGCGGTCATCGGGTCCTGTTGGGCCAGTTCTTCACTATTTTCAGTTTCTGGTTGTTTATGTTTGATGATTTCAGGGGTTATTTGCGGTTCTGCATGATTTGAAATCGCTGTTTTGATATGCGCCAGATTGAGGCTTTTGGGCAAGGCGCTATCCTGTTCTATGGCTGGATATTTCAGCCCTGAAAGCACCAACCCTTCCAGACCTTCTGCTTCTGTGTTGGTAGCAGATAAAAAGCTGTCAAGCGGCTTGCTGTTGATTAATGGCAGCTTGAATCTTTCCCGTCGTCTCAGAGAATGGCGGGGGGTTTCAGGCTGGCTAACCTTTAAGGTGCGCTCTACTTCGGATTGCTGATATAATGCTTCGATTGACAGCATTGTGGCATTATCATTTTGGTGATGCGCTGCCATCTTTATCCTCAATTCCAATATCTGGCTGTGTGTGACACCAGAATTATAGCCTGTATTTAGAGAAATAAACCAGTTTATTGGTCATAAAATAAAAAAAAACACCTATTTGGTCTTGGCATATTGCTCTGGAATGCCCACATCTGTGGCTAAGGGCTGAAAACCGGCCCTTATTTATCGACGGATAATGGTCCGGAACAGGTGAAATATGATGGCAGAGGATTCAGACAAGATGATGAGCCCGAGTGCAGAAGATAATGCAAAAGAAACGCTAGGCACAGAAGAAGCAGAAATGCAGCCTAATGCAGATGTTGGCCCTGAACAAAGCCTGTCTGATAATGATAGCGCCTCAGAGCCGAATGACGAACATTCTTCAGAACAAATAATTTCAGAACGCGATGAGCTAAAAGACCAGCTATTACGTCTGATGGCAGAGACAGAAAATCTGCGCAAACGCACAGATAAGGAAATAGCCTCATCAAAAAAATATGGTGCAGTTGGGCTGGCGCGTGACCTGCTGGCCAGTTTTGATAATCTGGAAAAAGCTGTTGAGCTGATTCCAGAAGATAAATCCGGACTTGATGAAACGGTAAAAAATATCCTGATCGGGGTTGAGATGACCGCCCGCGAAATAAATACAACGCTAGAACGTCACGGCATCAGCGTAATCGCCCCTCAGGATGAGAAATTTGACTATAATTTGCATCAGGCCATGTTCGAAGTGCCAACAAATGAAGTAGAGGCTGGTATGGTGGTGAATCTGGTGCAAAAGGGCTATCAGCTACATGACAGGCTGTTGCGCCCTGCGATGGTAGGTGTATCAAAAGCGGCAGAACAGGCCAAAAATGAAGATAGCTCGCAATAATTCTTGGCATCTAGCCCTTGTGTATGCGCAAACAGTACTTATATGACAAGTGTCAGTTAAATTGGGCTGGGCTGAACAGCCAGCCAGTTTTTTGATAGCCCCTTTATGGTAGAAGGACAAAAATCATGGGAAAAGTAATTGGTATTGATTTAGGAACAACAAATTCTTGCGTTGCCGTAATGGATGGTAAGGATACCCGTGTTATCGAAAATGCAGAAGGCGGGCGCACAACTCCGTCAATGGTTGGGTTTACAGATGATGGTGAAAGGCTGGTTGGCCAGTCTGCCAAAAGACAGGCTGTAACAAACCCCACTAAAACCATTTTTGCGATGAAGCGTCTGATCGGTCGTCGTGCAGATGATCCTGCCATTAAGGAGTTTTCGAATCTGGTACCTTTCAACGTAAAGGCAGCCAAAAACGGAGATGCATGGATCGAAGTTGACGGTGAAGATTATTCGCCTAGCCAGATGTCCAGCTTTGTATTACGCAAGCTCAAAGAAGATGCAGAAGCCTTTCTTGGTGAAACTGTTGATCAGGCAGTGATTACTGTGCCTGCCTATTTCAATGATGCACAAAGACAGGCAACCAAAGATGCTGGCAAAATTGCCGGTCTTGAAGTGCTGAGAATCATCAATGAGCCAACAGCCGCCGCGCTTGCATATGGTCTTGATAGAAATGAATCAGGCATCATTGCTGTGTATGATCTTGGCGGTGGTACGTTTGATGTGTCCATTCTGGAAGTTGGCGATGGCGTCTTTGAAGTGAAATCAACCAACGGGGATACCTTTCTTGGGGGAGAAGATTTTGATCAGGCAATTATTGATTATCTAGCAGATCAGTTCAAATCTGATCAGGGCATTGATTTACGTGGCGATACAATGGCGCTTCAGCGTCTTAAAGAGGCCGCAGAAAAAGCAAAGATTGAACTGTCAAGCACAACCCAGACAGAAGTTAATTTGCCCTTTATTACGGCAGATGCATCAGGGCCAAAGCATCTTAACATCAAATTGTCACGCTCTAAACTAGAACAGCTGGTTGATTCGTTGATCAGCAAATCACTAGACCCATGTCGCAAGGCGCTTAAAGATGCAGATGTAAGCGCAAGTGATATTGATGAAGTGATTCTGGTTGGCGGCATGACCAGAATGCCGAAAATCATCGAAACTGTTCAGAAATTCTTTGGCAAAGAACCTCACAGAGGGGTGAATCCTGATGAAGTTGTTGCCAGCGGCGCTGCCATTCAGGCAGGGGTGCTGACAGGTGATGTCAAAGATGTGCTGTTGCTGGATGTCACGCCATTATCATTGGGTATTGAAACACTTGGCGGCGTATTTACACGTCTGATTGACAGAAATACCACCATTCCAACAAAGAAAAGCCAGGTTTTTTCAACCGCAGATGATAACCAGTCAGCCGTGACAATTTCAGTATTTCAGGGTGAACGCGAAATGGCCGCCGATAATAAGGCACTTGGCCAGTTCAACCTTGAAGGTATTCCTTCTGCCCCGCGTGGTACACCGCAGATCGAGGTAACCTTTGATATTGATGCGAACGGTATTGTCAAAGTCAGCGCCAAAGACAAGGCAACTGGCAAAGAACAGGCCATCAGCATCAAAGCCTCAGGCGGTCTGGAAGATAGCGAAATTGAACAGATGGTTCAGGATGCCGAAAATTTTGCTGAAGAAGATAAAAAACGCCGTGAAGTGGTTGAAAACCGCAATCAGGCAGAGGCACTTATTCACGGGGCACAGAAATCTATCAGCGATCTTGGTGACAAGGCAGAAGACGGGCTGAAAGCAGATGTCGAATCTGCCGTAACCGAACTTCAGGCCGCGCTGGATGGTGATGATGATGCCGCTATTAAAGAAAAGTCAGAATCACTTTCATCAGCATTGATGAAAATGGGTGAGGCGGCCTATCAGGCAGAACAGCCATCGGCAGATAGCCAGACCGAAGATGATGATGGTGTGGTAGATGCTGATTTTGAAGAAGTTGATGATAACAAATCAGCTAAAAATGGCTAGAAATAACATTTAGGATATGACAAGAGCCGGCTGGTTTAATCAGGCTGGCTCTTGTTGTTGATGGTTGGGAACAGGTTCAGGATAGCCGATGGCAAAACGTGATTATTATGAGGTGCTTGGGGTTAGCAAATCTGCAGATGAAAAGCAGATTAAATCTGCCTATCGAAAGCTTGCTATGGCAAATCACCCTGATAGAAATCCAGGTGATGACGCTGCAGCTGAACGCTTTCGTGAAGCAAGCGAAGCCTATGAAGTGCTGAAAGATAATGATAAGCGTGCTGCCTATGACCAGATGGGCCATGCCGCGTTTGAGCAGTCTGCCGGCGGCTTTGGCGGCGGCGGCTTTGGTGGTTTTGGCGGTGGCGGTTTTTCAGATATTTTTGAGCAAATGTTCTCTGAATTTTCAGGTGGACGTTCTGGCGGCGGCGGTGCGCAGCATGGCGCAGATTTACGATATGACCTAAGCATCACGCTAGAAGAAGCTTTCGCTGGATGCACAAAAGATGTGACAGCCTCTATTGCGGCTAGCTGTTCTGACTGTTCAGGCACAGGCGCAAAAAAAGGTTCTTCACCTGAGACATGCAGAGGGTGTGGCGGGGCTGGCAAAGTGCGCGCCCAGCAGGGATTTTTCACTGTTGAACGTACCTGCCCATCATGCAGGGGGGCTGGCCAGATGATCTCTGATCCCTGCACCAGCTGTCGTGGACAGGGCCGTGTTGAAGAATCACAAACCCTGAATGTAAATATCCCAAAAGGGGTTGATACTGGCACGCGTATCCGTCTATCAGGCAAGGGTGAGGCTGGTATGCGTGGCGCACCTCCGGGAGATCTCTATATTTTTGTCAATGTCACAAACCACCCGCTATTTACCCGAGATGGCCAAAATTTATATATTTCTGTGCCTGTGCCAATGGTCACAGCGGCACTTGGCGGCAATATCGAAGTGCCCACTTTGGCGGGCAAAATGGCAAGGCTAACGATTGAAGAAGGTACCCAGACAGGTAAACGCTTCAGAATGCGTGGCAAAGGCATGCCTGCATTGCGCGGCAGCACATCAGGGGACCAGATTGTCGAAATTCAGGTAGAAACACCTACCAAATTGAATAAAAAGCAAAAAGAGCTTTTAACAGCCTTTGGTGAAACAGGCGCATCCAGCCCACAGTCACAAAGCTTTATCGATCGTGTGAAGCAACTCTGGTCTTAGCCCATAAATAGGCTATACTAGCGGTAGATTTAGTCTATGGGCAATGTTGTTGCCCAAGCGATATGGCTGGCTTGATGGTTTAGAAAAGGGAAGAAATGAGCGCGCAAGATTTTACAATCGCCTTGCCAGGTGCAGGCGGCAGGATGGGGCAGATGATTCTGTCTTTGCTGACAGAACAGAATATTGCGCTGAAAGCGGCCACAGAACATTCTGCCAGCCCGATGCTGGGTAAACAGGTAATGGGCATCACCATCACAGATAATGCGCAAGCTTTAGGACAAGGGCCTGGCTGTGTGATTGTAGATTTTACGCGTCCTGAGGTAACCATGCAGCATCTGGCAGTTGCCCGCGCGACAGCTACCCCGATGGTGATAGGCACAACCGGACTGACAGCAGAAGATGAGCTGAAAATAGCAGAAGCGGCAAAAGATATCCCGATTATCTATTGTGCTAACACGTCTGTCGGCGTGACATTATTATCTCAGATTGTATCCGAAGTGGCGCGCATTTTGTCTGATGACTGGGATATTGAAATTGTCGAAACCCACCATCATCACAAAATTGATGCCCCATCTGGTACTGCGCTGGCATTGGGTCATGCGGCGGCCAAAGGGCGGGGTGTTTCGCTGGATGCGGTGCGCGATAGCGGACGTGATGGCGAGACAGGTGCTCGTAAAAAAGGTGATATTGGTTTTGCTGTCTTACGTGGGGGCGATGTAGCCGGAGAGCATACGGTAAGCTTTTTTGGCCAACAAGAGCGCATTGAGCTTACCCATAAGGCAACAGGGCGGATTATTTTTGCCAGAGGGGCTGTTCAGGCCGCCCGCTTTGCTGCTACGGCGCCAAAAGGTCTGTATAGCATGAAAGATGTGCTAGGGCTGAAAGCTGACTAGCTGTGCGTGTGCTGATGGCGCATCCGCAATAAAGAATCATTTAGTGCTTTTGCCAGTGCCGGTTTTTCAATAGGCGGCAAAAAAGCCCCTATTTCAATATTTTTACCATGAACAGTCAATATCAGCTTGCGCCGTTTTCCGCTATCAGCAGGGGTAAGCTTGGCAACCACCCAAGGGCTATCAATATGCTGATGTGTGGGATGTCCCCGCCAGTCTATTGTTTCAATGCTGACCCCTGATTTATTGATAGAAATGGTTTCAATCAGCCTGCCTGCCCGATAATTCAATTTGAATGCTACCCACACAATTGCGATTTCCAGACCTAAAAATCCGATAACCGGCCATGCGCCTATCAGCATAAACCCGATACCAACCGCACTAAGTGCTAGGGCAATCAAGCCGATAACAATTCTGAATCCGCGCACCGAAAGAGAACGGTAGGGCCAAAGCGAGATGGTAATCACATCATCTGTCTGTGTTGACTGTGTGTAATAATATCGTGCTGGTGCGGGTGCCATGATGATAAATTGTTCGCACTTATGACTAGAATTGTTATGATGAGCGTACTCTATGCATCTTAATATAGGTCACGGGAACTAAAATGGCCAAAAAAATGAAACTGGCTGATGTTATTTCAGTCTTTGAGCATTTATCAAAAACACAGCCAAACCCCCAGACAGAACTTGAATTTACCAACCCCTTTAGTTTGCTGGTTGCAGTGGTGTTATCTGCCCAAGCAACAGATGTCGGGGTAAATAAGGCCACCAAAGCGTTGTTTGCACGCGCAGATACGGCCGAGAAAATGGCTGAACTTAGTGTGGAAGAGATAAAAACATATATCAAAACCATTGGCCTGTTTAACACCAAAGCAAAGAATGTGAAGGCACTATCTGAAATTCTGGTATCTCAATATGAAGGAAGGGTACCTCAGAATAGGCAGGCACTCGAAGCCTTGCCGGGCGTTGGCCGTAAAACGGCAAATGTTGTGCTGAACGAAGCGTTTGGCGAGCCGACAATCGCGGTAGATACCCATATTTTCAGGGTGAGCAACCGGACAGGTCTGGCACCTGGAAAAAATGTTGATATTGTCGAAAAAGAATTATTAAGACGTGTGCCAGAAACCTATAAAAAGGGCGCGCATCACTGGCTTATTTTGCATGGACGCTATATTTGCAAGGCCAGAAAGCCAGAATGTAGCACATGCACTATTCATTCTTTGTGTCTGTTCACAGACAAGACAGGCTAGCTCTGTTTAAGATTTTTTATGGGGTGCGTTCTGCTATCTGGTTCTCGCATTGCTGGATATCAAGTTGACGCCCAAAAATACGAGGGCGCATATCCCAGCTTAGCACGCGGGCTTCAGCTTCTGTGCTATCTGCTGGAAAATAAAAATCCACCACACAGTCTGGCTGGTGATATTGCCAAATTTCAATCTGGCCTTCCTGCCTGATAAAATCAGCGATTCCTATAGCCGCCATTACATCATCTTTTAGCTTGCCATTCTGAGATGCTGGTCTGATACGTGGCAAGGCAGGTTTAGCCGGCAGGCTTGGCGCAGGGGTAATGGCGATGGTGGCGACAGTAACAGCCTGTTCTGGCGCAGAGACAGAAGCATTATCTTCAGCGATAATAGCTGTTCCAGCTTGATTAGTGCTTGTACCTTCAGACACGGTAAGGATGGATTCATTCTGGTTATTTACGGCAGAGGCAATATTAATTTGATATTCTATATTGCTGGTGGCTGGTGGCGGCGTAACAGGCTGGCATCCACCAAGACCGATCAAAAATAAAATGAGCATCGCGCAAGGCTGAATGACATTGTTGCCTGTTGACTTGCGAAACATACCTATCCTCTAAGCAATATAAACCCCTCCTAATATGTGAAGCAGTACTGCCACAATCTCAAGTAAAATCGGTATATAACAGGAAGTTTAGCCTGATATCAGCCAGATGGTGCTTCCAGAGAATATCCCATTGAACGAACGGTACGGATCAAATCAGGGCTGCTTTCCACATTAATTGCCTTTCTAAGGCGCCTGATATGGACATCTACTGTACGCACTTCGACATAGACATCATGCCCCCATATCTGATCAAGTAGCTGATCACGTGAAAAGACACGTCCCTGATTACGCAGGAAATGTTCAAGAAGCCGGAATTCTTTAGGGCCAAGTTTGATATCTTTTCCGGCACGTTTTACACGTTTTGTTGTCAGGTCCATTTCCAGATCGCCACAGCTAAGCCGCTGTTGATTTGACCCTGAACTGCGACGCAATAATGCTCTGGTGCGGGCAAGCAATTCGGCCGGGCTAAACGGTTTGATTACATAATCATCTGCCCCTGTATCCAGCCCCCTTAGCCTGTCTGTTTCATCTGCTTTAGCAGTAAGCATGATAATCGGAATTTCAGCCGTAGCTTCACGGCCACGTAATCTGCGCAAAAGCTCTAGCCCTGACATATGCGGCATCATCCAGTCCAGTATAATGAGCTGGGGCTGACATTCACGGGCCAACATCAACCCTGCTTCGCCATCTGAGGCCATTACCACAGTGTAACCTGCCTGTTGGAAATTAAATTCAAGCAAAGTCTGAATATCAGAATC
>Ga0181589_10004626_pt1 | contig 11005 bp, 9 predicted proteins | sample 071ome_25_FD_132444 | JGI IMG/M metagenome (GOLD analysis project Ga0181589, IMG submission 132444) | Coastal salt marsh microbial communities from the Groves Creek Marsh, Skidaway Island, Georgia - 071410BT metaG (megahit assembly) | ecosystem: Environmental > Aquatic > Marine > Intertidal zone... | reverse complement strand
CAACGGAACACGTACCGGCTCATGATGGCCCGAGCATCGTCCTTCTGTCCGCATATATACAGCGCCGCCGCGAGGGCCTCCGCACAGCTGAGCTTGCACGGCTTGCCGTAGTTGACAGGATTCGCGGCGAGCATCCATGGCAACAGCCTCGGCGCCCGCCCTTTGATCCTCCCGAACGGCACGTCGTCGAGCTTATTCCACGAACAGTCGACCACGGCCAGTCCTTTAGTCCTGATCAACTCGGCGTCCTCGACGCTCACGCTGCTCCGGCCCATGGGCGACATGATCACGCCCGGAAAGTGCTGGCCGAGCCGTAGCTCTTGGATCACGCCCTGCCTAACCAGCCGCGTTCCAGTACATCTCTTCTTGTCGCACTGGCCCAGGTCCCACATCGCGAGGGGAAGCGACACCTCTTGGCGCCCCGTGTGGTGCGGGGACTCGGAACCGGAAGAGGAGGACGACGACGAGCCCGCCTCCTCCTCCGCGCCCTCTCGTCCACGGAGGAAGGCGTTCTGCAAGGCTCGCTCGCTCCACATGTCCGACTGCTCCTGGGGCTTTGCCCGGTGGCCCGGGCGGTGTGCGCGGGGCATCGCTGAAGTGGTGGGTTGAGTGAAGGAGAAGGGAATGCAATGCGATGCGACACCGAGCGAGAGGGGGGGGAGACAGACCGCGTGAGAACGTGACCTGTTATTGTCTTGCGTGTCGTTGTCAGTTGCGAGATTGATCTGGTTGAACTCGTGAAGTGAGTGACTCGTCTCGGTTTTGGGCACTTAAGAGAGAGAGATCGAAGCAGCTTCACAAGATGACTCGGCTAGACTCGCCGTTCTTACCCATACCCATGCCTTTGTCGTCATGGAGACGGCGGCCGGTGGGGCTTCTGGCGCGCGTCTTCGACGTCCAGTCAGTAAACCGATTGAACCGATTCCTAGAGTCGAGATACTCACCCGTCCAGCTCGTCGTCGGGACGCTGGCCGTCTTTCTGGCGTGTCAATGGGCGGTCCGCGCCGTCGCGTCACTCAGGCGGCTCGTCGCGAGACAGTCGTCAGGCTACGGGAAGAGACAGACGGCCGTTCGCGTTGTCGCCACGATCGTCGCAGACCTCCCCGTGGTCAGGGGCATTGTCGCGCGAGAGCAGGCCAAGGTGATCACGAAATTGCGGGAAGACATGCGGGCGTCTCGAGCCGAGACGGGGGTGGAGCCGATCCTGTCGCTGCCGACGCGGTCGACGAAGCGGCAGCGCGAGCTCCTGCGCATGATCGATGCCAAGCGGGAGGCGCTCGGGGAGACGCGGACGCGGGCCGATCGGACGAGCAAAGCGTCGGGCGCCGTCTACGTGGGTGACGCCGAGCTCTTGAAGGTGCTGGAGAGGGTGTACAGCATGTTTAGTTCGTCGATGACCTCGACCGCCGTGCGCTCGCACCCCAACTCGCTCACTCGCTCGCTCACTCGCCAGGTCTGTCGAATCCCATGCACTCGAACATCTTTCCGACCACTCGGCAGATGGAGGCCGAGGTGATTCAAATGACTGCGAGTCTCGTGGGCGGCAGTGGGACGTCGACAACGGCGCCTGAAATCTGCGGGTCGATGACGTCCGGCGGGACAGAGTCGATCTTGACAGCCGTTAAGGCGTCGCGGGACCACGAGAGGCGCCGCCGTCGGATCACGAGGCCCGAAATGGTCATCGCGCCGTCGGCGCACGCCGCCTTCGTCAAGGCGTCGGAGTACTTCAATATCGACATCGTCAAGGCTCCCTTGGACGGCGGCCACCGGCTTACCGCGGCCGCCGTCCGGCGGTGCCTCTCGCGCAACACGGTCCTCGTGGTCGCAAGCGCCGTCGGGTACCCGCACGGCGTCATGGACGACGTGGAGGGAATCGCCGCCCTGTGCAAGGAGCGGGGCGTGCTCCTGCACGTCGACTGCTGCTTGGGCGGCTTTGTGCTCCCGTTTCTGAAGTTCGTGCGCCCCGACATTGGCGGCACGATGGGTCGAGCCGACCTGGCGTTTGACTTCAGGCTGCCTGGCGTCACCAGCATGAGCCTGGACGTCCACAAGTTTGGTGGGTGGTATTCACGAACGACAGGCGCTCGCTCGCACGCCCCGACTCTCTCTCTCTCTCACTCTCTCTCTCTCTCTCTCACTCTCTCTCGCTCGCGCCACACTCGCCAGGGTGCTCCCACAAGGGAACCTCGGTGGTCCTGTATCGCTCGCCAGAGATACGGCGGCACCAGTACACGAGCATTTGCGATTGGTCTGGCGGTCTGTACATTTCCCCCGGCTTTGCTGGCTCGCGGAACGGCGCGCTGATCGCCACCGCCTGGGCCGCAATGGTGTACCACGGGGTCGAGGGCTACACGGAGAACGCCTCGCGCATGATGGAGTGCGCCTCCCGGTTCAAGGTTGGTATTGTGACGAGCTGACGTCGACGACCAACGCTCCTGCGTCATCCATCTCACTCTGCCCGACTATGTCTCTCTCTGTCTCACGCGCACAGGAGGCAATCACGCACGGCGAGCTCGCACCCTACGTTGAGCTTGTCGGGGACCCCGTCATGTCGCTCGTCGCCTTCGCGTCCAAGCCGGGAACTCGCGACATCTACGTCGTCAACGACGCGCTCGCGAAGAAGGACTGGAAGATGAGTGCCCTCCAGAGCCCGCCGGCGCTCCACATGTGCTTCACGCCGGCGCACTCGTTGGACGTCGTGGACGCGCTGATTCGAGACCTCGTCGCCGCCTACGAGGTGAGCGTGGCCGAGAAAGGCGGCGGCGGCGGCGACGACGGCGACGACGAGGGCATGGCGCCGCTCTATGGCATGGCGGCCAAGGTCCCGGACAAACGAATCGTCGGCGAATTTCTGGTCGCCTACCAAGACCTCTTGCTCGAGTGTTAGGTCGGACGTCAATGTTTTACCTTTGAGCAATAAATCACTTTGTTGTTATGAAAACCTACGCGCTGGTCCTCTTCTGCCTGGTTGAAAACGAGCGAGCGAGTCAGTGAGCGAGTGAGCGAACTGCGGTGGGTGGGCGGGCGGACGTAAACCAATCAATCGTACGTACCAGTTCTCGATCCATTCGGCCGCCTCCTTGGCGTTGTCGGCCTTGTCGGCCTCCTCGACCTTCTCGGCGGCGGCAACCGCGGCAGGCACCTCCTCGGCCTGCTCGCCGTCGCTGTCATCGACCACGGCCGCCGAGATCTTCTCGTCGACGATCGCGGAGATCGACTCCTTCTCGGCCGACGCCTTCTTCGAGCTCTTGTCGTTGAGCAAGAGTCCCAGTCCGAGGTTGGCAGCCGCGGCGAGTCCCGCGACCTCGACGAGGACCTCGGCCCCGTTCACCAGGAGCAGACCGGCTCCGGCGATGGCGCCCAGGCCGACGACGGCCTTGTTGGCGCTCGGTGCCTCCTTGAAGTCGTCGGCCATCGTGTTGAGGCTCGATCCGAGGCCCTTGAGGTTGGGCAGGCTGAGGCCCTTGGACGGCTCCTTCCACGGGCCGGTGGCGGCCCAGGAGGCGGCTCCTCCCTGCAGGATGTAGATCTTGTCGACACCATCGATCATACCGGCGGCTTCCTTGGACTCGCTGCCGTCGGCGTCGATCAGGATGACGATGCTCTCCTCGTTGATGCCCCTCACCTTGGCGAGCTTCTCTCCAAACTGCTCATCGACCTCGTACTCGCCCTTGACAAGCTTGGTGAACGGCAGAGACACGGCAGTACGCTTCACGGAAGAAAGATCCGGCTTTCCCTGGGCCTTGACCTCGTCCCGGGAGCGGATATCGACCAGGACGACGCGGCCGTCCGCGAGCGCCTCGAGGGCCTTGCCCGGGTTGGTCATCTTCACGCCCGATCCGGCGGAACCCCCGTTGGCGATCTTGGTGATCAAGTTGATCGCCACCGGCACGGCCACGAGCCCGGCCACGCCCACCAGCAGCAGCGGGTTGTCGGCAAACAGCGACACGCCTTCGTCAGACGCGGCGGCGGCCGCCGGTGCGGAGGCCGTGGCCGGCACGTCCGTGGGCGGCACGAACGTGGTCACGTCGAGGTCGGCGAGGGCGACGCGGGCAGCGAGCGCCTGGGACGCCAGGGCCGCAAAGGTGGTGGGGACGATTTTGGCCTGCACATTCTGGGCAGAAGAAATCCTCGCGGCCTTGGCCGTCTGCGGCGTTTGGAGCTTCATAGCCGGCATTCTGAGCAGGTCTGGGCACAGATGGACGTTCTGTGATGAGTAGATCTTAACAAAACAGTGGAGAGGACAAGCTTGCTAAATTCCTACCTGGCAATCTCATCCTGATCATCGGAGTCCGATGCGGTGATCACTGACGAGTCGTCCTGGGAGGTGTGACGTGGGCCCGGGTGGGGTGGCACCCCCGCACCCACCCACCCACGTCGTCACTGCTCCTGTCATTGCTGTCGGTGTTGTTGCAGAAACTCAAAATCTTCAAAACCAGGACACCCTCACCCATCTAGTAGTCCTGCCTGTCGCTGACCGTGAAGCTCTTCTGCACCTTCTGGATCTTCTCCTTCATCTTCCCCCACCTCCTCTCGTTCGACCCTGTCTCCAGCGTATAGAACTTCCCGTTCCCGATCGTCACACTCGCCATCGAGTGCCTCGTGTACCTCGGCGTGGTCGCCGTGTACTCGAAATCGTAGTACAACCTCCCCGCCTCGTCCTTCCTCTCCTCCGCATTCACCAGCTTCACCTCCTGGTTCACCGTCGTCAGCACCTTCCGCACCAGCGTATACGCCACCTCCTTCACGTCCCCATACTCCGAGATGCTCTGCTTCTCCGTCGGAATGTAGCTCACGCTCACACTCTCCAGCGGCTCAATCACGTCCTTGTAGACCGTATCCTGCCCAGAGATGGACACCTCCTGCCATCCGAACGGAAACAGAAACTGATAACCGTCCTGCTGGTCCTTCAGCACCTCGAAGCCCCCCTTGGCCTGCGACGGGAGCGGGACGACGGCAGAGGTCGCCGAGGCGGCCAGGAAGGCCGTCGTCGCCAGCAGGGCCTCGCGACGCGTCGACGACACGTCCGCGGAAAGAGCCGAGCCAGCCGAGCCAGACGAGGGAGCGGACGCCCGGACGGCGACACGGCTCGAGGGCCTGGTGGAAATGGCCTTGGAGGAAATTGTGGCCTTGGAAACAGGCGACGTTGCCGAGACGAGCATGCTGGCGACTGGATGGTACCCGGGGGATCGTGATTATATGTTCAAATGCTGACGATCTCTGTCGACGTCAATGGGAATGAGCGTGTAGATGGGCTAGCCCATGGGCTAGCCTTAAGGCTGGCAAGCTTGCCAGCGCCTCGGAGGGCGCGGGTCGTTCGTGGACAACCCAACGACTCGCCATTCGTGCGTACAGTCCGTCAGTTCATACTCTACGATACATTCATACGTTCACACGTCATACCTACCGGGACAAACCACTGCCGGGAGAGACGCGACCGAAAACACGACCGGATCTGGCATCCGCAACGACCCGTTGCGCACCGAACGATCTCATTTCCGGAAGCATTCGGCGACCATGGCGTCCAACTCGAATATACCGGTCCAAGTGCCGTTGCCAAAATCACTGGCGCAGTATGCCGGCGGCGAGAACCGCAGGGACGACGGCAAGTCGAAATTGCTCCAGTCGTTCCTGTCCTTCTCCAACTCGAAAGGTCTGGGCGGTCAGGACGGGGCGGCTGCCGAGTATAAGCGTGACTTGGCGGAGTTCTCGAAGAACAAGGTGGCCTGGAACGTGTGGAAGACGATGTTCGTGCTGGACGCTCGCTACCAGCCGATCAAGGCAGTCGGGAAGGGGGCCTACGGGGTGGTGTGCTCTGCGCAGGATCGCGTGGCCGGGAAGAAGGTGGCCATCAAGAAGATTACGAATGCGTTTGAAAATATTATCGACGCCAAGCGGACGCTGAGGGAGCTGGTGCTGCTGCGGTGCCTGAAGCACGAAAACGTGGTCGGGGTGGAGCGGGTGGAGAAGACGCCCGTGCGGTTCACGGGGCCGGGGAGGCTGGACAGGGACAGGTCTGGGGACAAGGAGAACTCGCTCTCGCTGTCGTCGAGCGGGGCGTCGACGTCGTTCCATAACGACGTGTACATTGTGTACGAGCTGATGGACACGGACCTGCACCAGATCCTGCGCTCGTCGCAGCCTCTGACGGAGGAGCACTTCCAGTTCTTCACGTACCAGATCTTGCGGGGGCTCAAGTACGTGCATAGCGCGAGCGTGCTCCATCGCGACCTCAAGCCGTCCAACGTGCTGCTCAACGCGTCGTGCGACCTGAAGATTGCCGACTTTGGGCTGGCCAGGACGGCGGCCGACCAGAACAACTTTATGACAGAATACGTGGTCACGAGGTGGTACAGGGCGCCAGAATTGCTGCTGTCGTGCGACACGTACGACGAGAAGATTGACGTGTGGAGCGTCGGGTGCATGGTGGCGGAGATGTTGCTGCGCAAACCGCTGTTGCCGGGCAGGGACTACTTGGACCAGCTCAAGCTGATCATCAAGACGCTCGGCAGCCCGTCCGGGTCGTCCCTGGACTTTATCACGGCGCCCAAGGCCAGGGCGTACATCGAGGGACTGCCCAAGTCCCCAAAGCCGGACCTCAGGCGGACGCTCGGCAAGGGGTTTAGCAGAGACGCTGCCGACCTGGTGGAGAAGATGCTGGCGTTCGACCCGAGGGAGCGCATCAGCGTCGACGAGGCCCTCAAGCACCCGTGGCTGGCCAACCTGCACGACCCGACCACCGAGAGGACGTTTGGCAAGCCGTTTGCGTTTGACTTCAAGGAGGACGGGCTGAACGAGGCCGAGGTCCGGGACCTCGTGTGGAAGGAGATGATGCAGTACACTTGATCTCGACCTCGACCTCGATCTCGACCTCGATCATCATGATCATCGGAGAGGCGTATACTATACTATGATGTGTGATTCTTACCACCATTCATTCGTCCTGCTGGGTGGCGTAGGCCGCCCCGAGCCGCTGCGTGCTGAAGTCGCCGAACGACAGCCCGCTCGACCCGAGGACAGTGTCCCACCTGGGCTGCATGAACAGAGCCATGGTGCATCGCGTGACGTCCTTCGAGTCACTGGCATAGACGCAGTGGGGCGTGGCTTCAAACGCCCCTTCGGAGATCTTTTCCAAGGCTTCTCCGACCTGAAATGCCAACGAGTCCTTACGGATCGACGCGCGCAACAGGGCGCCCCGTCGCGTCCGGATGTAAAGCCCCGGCGGCTTCGACGGCGACGGCGACGAAGACGCCGGCGTCTGCGTCGAGCCCGCCACCTCGCGGTCGGCCGCGTCCAGGTACATCGCCGGACACAACGCCGTCAGCGCCCCGTGATCGACGTGCCAACCGCACCACATTCGAGTCGTCGACGACGACGACGAGGGCGACGAGGGCGACGAGGGCGAGGACGCGACTGCCGCCGCTGCCCCGGCATCGTCCCCTCTCTCTGGGAGATAACAAAGCAGCCGCCCGCGGCTGCACGTCGGGTCGGACACCTGCGCGGGATCAAACCGCGCCTCTCCGACGAGGCCCGCGCACGCATCTAGCAGCTCCATACCGACCCGATACATCAATCCACCTAGCTCTTTGAACGCCCCTTCCAGCCCCTCGAGCCCCTCTGGGCAGCCGTCCTGCGCTGGCCACACGTTCGGACGACAGTAACACGGGTACTTGGCGACCAACTCCTCGTCCTCCGTAGGCTTGTCCATATTCGGGTTGCCATAGTAGCTCCCCTTCCTCGTATCCACCTGCCCGTCCAGCAGCTCCCTCCCGAACGACCAACCGACGTTGTACTGCGATGCCTCGTCTTCCAGCCCAACCAGCACCTCCCGCGGCTGGCTGGCCAGCCGCTTTGCGATGGGCAAAAGGCGCTGTCGCATCTCTGAAAACCCCGGGATGTCGGTGACCGACACGATACCCAGACCTGTCGATCGGGTGATCGGGTGATCGGGTGATCGGGTGAGCGTCGAGCGTCGAGCGTCGAGCGTCGAGCGTCGAGCGTCGAGCGTCGAGCGTCGAGCGTCGGTCCAGGTCAAGGAAACGAAACGCACCGTTCTCCCCCAGCGCTTCCGTGAGGATCGCGCTCGATCCCTCGTCTGCCCGTCCCAGCGCGCCGTACGAGACCGTGGGGATCTCGGTCTCGGTCCACGCCTCCTCCATGTGACTGTATGTATGTACGGTATGACACACGTCGTCGTCGATCAATGCGGCCACGAGCGCGCTCTCCTCGTCAGACAGTCAGACGGGGCCCTTCGAGTCGCAAGACGGAAAACAAAAACGTTCGCGGGGAGCACCTCGCGTTTTTGCATGCATTGTTCATCCACCATCATCCACCATGGCGGCCGAGCCACCCTCCGACACCAAGTCTGTGCTGGACGATAAGACGTTCAAGCACGCCATCTTTCGGCGTGGGACGAAGGAGGAGCTGTTCCGAAGCGACGACGGGCAGTCGGACGACGGTGCCATTCCCGAGGACGTGTCTGGCGACGAGAAGCTGCCGCAGCTGCACCAGTTGTGGTCGCTTGAGCGGAAGGGTCGCGATCTCTCGGCGGCCATCTGGCGGCCAGAGCGGTGCGCCGCCGAGTTGGTGATGCAGAAGGGCAAGTTGTTCGCGCACATTGGCATCTTGTGCGGGGGCAAGACGTACCTGACGATCGAAGAGGCCGTCTACATGGTGGATCGGGGGAGCATGTTGTTGTTCCGGGAGGATGAGAGGGACGGGAAGAAGGTGCTGTTGAGCGTGAAGGAGTGCACGAGTCTGATGGCGAGCTGCGGGGTGGGGTTGGACCACCTGGGATGTTATGCCAAGCTGTTGAGGGCCGGGTTCTGCGCGCATCGGTTCGGGCTGCCGATGGCCGTCAAGGATCGGCAGGAAGCGCGTGACATGCAGTTTGGTTTCAACAGCGGTGGCGAGAACGGGGGGAACAAGGGGGGGAGGAAGCGGCGGCATACCGGCGCGCCGGCGTCGGTGCCGGCGTCGGTGCCGGCGTCGTCCGGGAAAAAGGCAAAGACCGGAGGGACAGGGGCGAGCGCGAGGTTGAGAGAAACCGAAACGGAAACGACCGAGACGACGGGGAGTCGCCACACAACACAGGATTGGTGGCCGGCGCAGGCGTTCACCGCGGGCACCGCGTCCGCGCCGTGCGTGGTCGTCCCCAACCATGTCGAGAAGAAGGAGGCCAAGCGGAAGGCGTTCCCGCATCTCCGGCCGCTGCGGACTCGTGTCGAGGGAGACTTTGTGGAGAAGCACGAGGACAGGGTGGGGGAGTTTTTCTTCCTGGACGTGTATCCGCCGAACGCCAACTTTTCCAGGAAGAATCCGGGGAAGAAGGCGGCGGTGGTGTCGATGATCCCAAACGGCAAGGCCGCCGTGCCGCATCAGAGCTTGATCCAGGACGTTGACGCCGCGGCGCGTGCGGCAAACGTGGACGAGGAGCAGCCGCCGACGAGGTACTGCACACTGGAGCACGGAGACATTGCTTTTTACTCTCTGCTCCGGACCAACATTCGGGATATTCATTAAAATTGTTGATGTCTGAGACATCATCATGATCTGAATCATCATCTTGTTCGTTCGTTCGTTCGTCCCCGTTCCCACCTCCTCCCCTCAGAGCTTCAGGGTGTGGAGATGCTGCATGGCGTCGCGCATCTCTTGCTCGCGTCGGTACTTTTCCCCATGCTCTACCTGGCCGTCCAAGTACAGCTCCTGGAGGCTGGCCCCGAGCGACTTGAGCGCCGCCCACGCCGCCTCGTTCATCACGAGTCCGGGGTTCTTGTCCAGCCACAGCTTCTGCAGCGACGTCAGATTGGAAATATCCGTGTTGAGCGAGGTGAGCCCGCAATCGTACAGCCACAGCTCGCGGAGGCCGGTCATCCCGCAGACGCCCGGCGGCACGTGACCCAGGGAAAAATTCTCGTATAGAGATAGGCGGAAGCACGCCTTGAGGTTCGATATGGCGTCGGGCAACGTCTCTAGCCTGTTGTGGTGGACACTGAGCGCCTCCAGCTCCGTGCACTCGCCGATGGCCGCGGGCAACGTCGTCAACAGGTTCAGGTGGAGCGACAGGCGCTCGAGCGCCTTGAGGTTGCCTGGCGAACGGACGATTGCGGAGCGCGATGGGAGTCAGAGTCAAGATCAGAGGCAGAGGCAGAAATAAGAGTCCAATACCCACCGATGCCGTCCGGCAGGGCCGACAGCTTGTTCATGTTCAGGGATAGCCAGACGATCTTCCTGCATTCGAACAGGCCCGAGGGTAGGACCGAAAGCTCGTTGCTGTGCAGGCCGCAGTGCACGAGGTCGGCGCAGTCCGAAATGTCGTCCGGAATGGCCTTGAGAGCACACGAATAGGCGTCCAGCCGTTTCAGATTTGGCATGGACCCGAACAGCCCGTCCGGGAGCTGTTCGAGCTTGATGTTCCCCGACAGGTCCAGCCACTCCAACGCGTGCAACGTGATTGGCCTCGGCAACGGCGCCGCGACCACGTCGATCGACCGTATCTTGTTCCTGCTCAGATCAAGGTGCGCCAGGCACTTGGATACGCCCGCCAACGCCGTTGGAGGCCACTCGACGGCGCGGATCATGTTGGAGTCGACAAAAACCTCTGTCAGGGCGGCGGGGGCGGCGGCGGCGGCAGCCTCGTCGTCATCTTCGTCGTCATCTTCGTCGTCATCGTCATCGTCGTCGTCGCCATCATCGTTCTCGACGACGAGCCACTCGAGCGCCCCGTCGAGCGTCCGGAACGCGTTCCCGCTCAGGTGGAGTTTGCCCAGGCCGTGCGCGTAGACGGCCTGGCCCAACGCCTTGCCGAGCTTCTTGTCGACGCGGTCCAGCGAATACCCGCCGAGGTTCAGCGAGTCGAGGTGCTCCATCGTACCGCCAGGCGTATCGTCTTGACGCACGTGGCAGCGACGGTTGTTGACCATAAACTCGAGGACCTGGGCCTGTTGCGAGGTCGACGACGGGAGGGAGACGAGCGGTGCGAGCGCGTCGTGCGCCTCGCTGAACT
>Ga0181589_10004611_pt1 | contig 11026 bp, 9 predicted proteins | sample 071ome_25_FD_132444 | JGI IMG/M metagenome (GOLD analysis project Ga0181589, IMG submission 132444) | Coastal salt marsh microbial communities from the Groves Creek Marsh, Skidaway Island, Georgia - 071410BT metaG (megahit assembly) | ecosystem: Environmental > Aquatic > Marine > Intertidal zone... | reverse complement strand
AATTTCCATTTTCTCAGCTCGGCAAACTTGGCATACATCCTCAGCAAGTCCGCTGCGAAAAGTGCTGATTCATCACCACCAGTCCCTGCTCGTATTTCAAGAAATACATTTCGGTTGTCATTTGGATCCTTCGGCAATAGCTTTTTCTGAAGCGAAATCTCGAGTTCTGCTTTACGCTTCTCGGCATCAGATAACTCCGCTTCCGCAAGTGCCTTCATATCTGGATCATTAAGTAGCTCTTGTAAATCCGAAATGTTTTTGAGAGCCCCTGTGTATTCCAGAAAATCTTCTACTAATGGCAATAACTCTGAGTGCTCTCTAGTCCATCGAGTAAAGTTAGTGATATCGTCAGTGGCGGTCTCATCACTTATCAGTGCTGTCAACTCATCAAAACGAATTTGTATTCGCTCGAGTCTGTTAAAAGTCGTTGATTTCATAGCTTTGGCCTAATGTCATGAAGAAGCACGAGAGCATCGACTAAGGTATCTAAATCATCACCATCGTAGTTGTTAAGTACGTGGCACGGATTATGTATTAACTTTACGACTATTGATTTTGCTAAAGATCGGACGACCTCTTTCGGATCGTCATGCTTAGATAATGCCTGTAAGGCACGATTCATCTCCTCCTCAGCTATTCTTCCACTCTCTGCACGATACGCTCTAATGATCGGAATAATATTTTTTTTCTTAAAGCTTCTGTCAATTTTTGAAACCGAATCACATATATACGAAACTGCTTCTTTGGCGGCCAACTCGCGGTCTTTGCTACCGTTTTTCACTATCTCGCCTAAATCATCGATTGCATAGAGAAAAATATCGGAGACGTCAGCCACCTTCTGATCGACATCTCGAGGAACCGCAAGATCAATAAACAACATTGGCTTTCGCTTTCTATCTTGAAGGCTTTTTACAACCGGCGATTCACCAAAAATCGGTGTGCTGCTGCTCGTGCAAGTTACGATCACATCATAACGGCTCAATCTCGTCGAAATATCTTCAAAAGCAATCGTCTCGGCATCAAATCTCTTCGCTAACTCATAGGATTTTGAACTAGTTCGATTTGTGAAAGTTAACGTACCAGTTCCCGCTGAGGAAAAATACTCAGCTGATAAGCGAATCATTTCTCCAGCGCCTACGAATAAAACAGACGTACCCTCGAGATTACCAAAAATCTTCCTCGCGACCTTCAGCGCTGCCGAAGGTAAGGAAATCACATTAGTCCCGATATTAGTATTGCTCCTCACTAATTTCGCAGTCGTGTAGCTCGTATCTAATAGCTCTCTAAGGATTGGGCCCACCAACCCAACGTTTTCAGAACTTCGCGTAGCATTTTTTATTTGGCCCAGGATTTGCGTCTCGCCAAGAACCATCGAATCAAGGCCACTGGCAACGCGAAAAATATGCTCACACGCTTTTAGTGCATTGTGTTGATATATGTACGGCGAGAGCGAAGTTCTGTTGAGCTTCGTCTCCCCCTCCAGCCATGCCATCAGGGATTCACGATTAGCCCCAACAGTGTACAGCTCCGTTCGGTTGCACGTCGACAAAATTAATGCCTCGACGGCCTCGCTATTTTGTTTAAGGCTTAGTAAAGCTTCATCAATACGGTCGGAAGGGAAAGACAAAGTCTCCCGGATATCAACAGGACAGGAGTGGTGGTTTACCCCCACCAAAAGAAGGCGTTCTAGTGACAAATTGGATTTTGAGTTAATAATCACTGATTCAGTGGGTCATTATATGATGTTTGTAAATTAGTCTTAATTCTTCTCGAGTGATTTTAAAAAAACTTGCTAAGAAAAATCACCAATGTTGTCGATCTGCCCCATTTAAAGCGTTACCTCCTAATGCTCCAAATGAAAATACTTAGGAAAAACGAGAGCTACGGCAAACTCAGTAAAACAAAACCTAATTATGAACAGCGAACTTAAAAATAAATGAATAAGCGCTGGGACTATAATTAGCGAGCTAAATCAATCTGCTCTAAGTGCAGTAAATCTAAGTTACCGTCAGGTGACGAATATCCCATAACAATATCCCGCAAAAGACGTAACGCATCCTCTGTATTGCCGGCATTAACGGCCAATCTCATAAGTTCAAGATTTTTATCAAAATCCTGACTATCAATTTTCTCGTCTATTGCTCTGGATATTTTCGGGTGAATAGTAGCCATTGAGTCGCCATCAATTAACAACTCTTCATGAAGTTTTTCTGCTGGACGCAAACCGACAATTTTGATTTCTATATCTCCAATTTTATTAGCATCGTCTCTGACACTTAATCCCGACAACTCAACCATTCGAACTGCAAGGTCAAAAATTTTTACCGGCCCTCCCATATCAAGTACAAAAACATCTCCTCCGTTTGAGATCGCGCCTGCTTGTATTACCAGTTGCGCCGCCTCAGGGATAGACATAAAAAAACGGGTTACTGCAGGGTGGGTCAACGTAATGGGTCCCCCTTGGTTAATTTGCTTTCGAAACTTCGGCACAACGGAACCTGAAGAACCAAGAACATTTCCAAATCTAACCATACTCAATTTCGTATGTTGTGCGTCTTTCGACAGTCTTTGAATCACCATCTCAGCCATCCGCTTCGTAGCACCCATAACATTGGTTGGACGGACTGCCTTATCTGTGCTCACTAATACAAAATCTGAAATCTTATTTTCAATAGCAGCTTCGGCTACACATAGGGTTCCAAAAACATTATTTCGAATCCCCTCCAACGGATTACTCTCAACCAGGGGAACATGCTTGTATGCCGCCGCGTGATAAACCGTGTTGGGTTTCCATGTCTCCATGATGCGTCTTATTCGATTACCATCTTGAACAGATGAGAGTAACGGTACTAGTGCGATCTTATTAAGATTGGCTCTCTGTAGGAGCTCTTCATGAATTGTGTAAAGCGCATATTCGCTATTTTCTACCAATAGTAGTTTTTTTGGCATCAAGCCAATTATTTGCCTACAGAGTTCGCTGCCGATGGAGCCGCCTGACCCAGTTACTAAAACGATCTTATCTGTTACGTTCTTGGAAAGAAGAGTTCGGTTGGGAGACACCACCGCTCGACCAAGCAAATCATCGATATCTAGTTCTCCCACATCAGACGATTTGAACCCCTTGCTAACAGAATCAAAAAAAGTGGAGACTGTTTGAACTGCAACACGAGACCTCCTAAGCCGATCGAGGATTTCATTACGTCGGCTGCGCTTGAGGCTCGGCATTGCGAGAATAATATGCGTGACGTTCAACTTCTCTAATAACGAATCTAAATCTTCCGGCGAATACACTGTTCTGCCGTTCAAAACATTTTTATGTAGTCGCTTATCGTCATCTAAATATCCGAGAATTGTTATTTTGGGGTTGCTATCGAGAGCTGCTGAGAGCGAGCGCCCTGAGAAGCCCGCCCCGTAAATTAAAGCACGTATTTTTGGCAAACCGTGAGCACTTTTGCGATGAGCATTCCCCAGCAAAACACGCGCGAAAATTCGCGATAATCCGACCAAAATGAGAAGTACTAGTGGTTGAATCAAGCCGACAGTGCGTGGCACCCCTGTAACGCCCACCACAGAAATAACCGTCAAATATATTAACCCATACACACCTATGGCTCGACCGACGGCCTGCAGCGCTAGCGATCCACTATGACGAAAAATCGCCCTATGTAAACCAAAAAGCGAAAAAACTGGCAGTGCGACTAAAATCGAAACGGACACAGCAATTAAGTGATGGCTGGAAAGTGGAACAAATTCTCCGAGACGGAGATAGAGGGCGAACCAAAAAGCTAAGACGCACGAAGATACATCAACGCCTAATGCGATCCCGCGCTTTAAGGCTCTCGGGAAATGTAGTATGCGCGTGGATAATTCAAGCACTACAGATCTCATATCGGCACCTCTGAATAATGGTCCTCAACGAATATTGAATTAATGTGAGACTCCATTCTTAGTGGTGACACGCACGACAGTCAACCAAAGGATTTTCAGATCCAATAAAAATGAGCGATTTCTGAGGTATTCCACATCGAAACTAACTTTTTGTGTTATCGACTGATCATCACGCCCGTTAACTTGCGCCAAACCCGTCAGTCCAGGCCTTAATTGGTACACGCCAAAACGATCACGCAACGCTATTAAGTCCGATTGATTGAAGAGAGCCGGCCTAGGTCCCACAAAGCTCATTTCTCCCCTGAGAATACTCCACAGCTGAGGCAACTCATCGATGCTAGATCGCCTTATCAAGGAACCAATGCTTGTCAACCACTCGTCTGGAGATTGTAGTTTATCAGTTGCAACCTCGGGGGTTCCGACACGCATACTCCGGAATTTCGGCATTTTGAAGATGCGATTATTTCTTCCAACACGATCACTCCAATACAACACTGGGCCTGAATCCGATGCCCAAATAATTAGCGCCAAACCCAAAAGCGGACAGAATAAAACCACGATCGCGATCAGTGCACCTATAAAGTCAAAAATACGTTTCATATATCTCTGATAACGTCGTTATCAACATTTTCTTTCAAAACGTTTGCGAATCAATCGGCCTTGTTCCAGACAGTTCGATTAACGTAGTTCGTATAACTCAAGACAATCCGTACGATTTTTTTTGAAACAAAATCTACCTCATAATCTACGATCTTAGCCGAGACCTGTTTTCCTTTACTCCTCTGATCCGAGATAACACGAACTGCATCCATCACTTGGGCCGATTTAAGCCCAGTCATAATTAAAGTTCCAGCATCCATACCTTCAGGCCGTTCGTGAACATCTCGAATCGTAACTGCGGGCAGGTTCAATAAAGCGGCCTCCTCGGTAATCGTACCGCTGTCGGAAATGACGCAAGCGGCTTCCATTTGAAGCTTCACATAATCACAAAAGCCAAAGGGTTTTAAGAATGAAATCCTAGAGTCCAAAATCCCTGCATCAAGAGTCTCAAGTCTCTTTTTCGTTCTGGGGTGCGTTGAAACAATTACTGGAAAGTCGTACTTTTTGACCAAATCCTTGAGCGAATTTAACAGATCCATGAGGTTCGCTGGCGCGTCTACGTTTTCCTCGCGATGCACACTAACTAGGAAAAAACATCCACTTTCGAGCTGCATTCGACTTAAGATATCGGAATCGCGAATTTTAGGCATGTAATGGTTCAAAACTTCTCGCATATGAGAACCCGTTTTAATCACCGTCTCCGGTCTAATACCCTCGGCGATTAAGTACCGCCGTGCGTGCTCTGTGAGCACTAGGTTTATGTCACTAAGATGATCCAGCACCTTCCTATTTAATTCTTCAGGAACCCTCTGATCAAAACACCGATTACCGGCTTCCATGTGGAATACGGGAATCTTCAAACGTTTGGCCGCTATGACAGCCAAACACGAATTGGTATCCCCATAGAGCATCACAGCGTCTGGGCTCTCTGACCTCAGCACCTCGTCAGCCTTCTCGATTATGCGTCCAATGGTCTGGGCTGGGGTATCCCCACTAACTGATAAAAAATGATCAGGCTCTCGGATATCCAAATCCTCAAAGAATAATTTATTGAGCTCATAGTCATAGTTCTGCCCAGTGTGCACGAGGATGTGATGAGTGTTGTCATCCAACTCTGCAATTACTCGGCTCATCTTGATCAACTCTGGACGCGTGCCAATGATCGTCATGACTTTAATCATTAAGCTCTTCCTTTATATAATCGAGCTGGAGAAGTAGTGACTTAACTGCCTCAACATCTAGGCGATGCGTATTGTGAGACGTATAGTCATCTTGAGAGGAAATGCTCTCCTCACCCTCATGAAAATACTTCGCGTAATTAAGATCGCGGTTGTCAGCTGGAATTCGAAAATAATTATCTAGGCGTTCAACACTGACCATCTCCTCTCGAGAAATCAACGTCTCATACAATTTTTCACCATGTCGAGTTCCAATTACACGTGTCGGCACTTTGCAAGAAAATAGCTCCTTAACAGCTTTCCCCAAATCACCAACTGTCGAAGATGGAGATCTCTGAACAAATATATCTCCCTGACTACCATGACTAAAAGCATAAAGAACGAGATCTACTGAATCCTCGAGCGACATCAAAAATCGCGTCATATTCGGATCAGTCATGGTTATCGGATTTCCCGACTTAATCTGGGACACAAACAACGGAATCACCGATCCTCGTGAGGCCATCACATTTCCGTAGCGAGTAGCACAAAAAACCGTCTCTCCGGGAAGCTGAGACCGTGCTTTGGCGATCATAATCTTCTCAGCCATAGCTTTGGACATTCCCATTGCATTAATTGGATAAACAGCTTTATCAGTACTCAGTACGAGTACTTTTTTAACTCCCGCCGCAGTCGATGCGGATAGAACGTTATCAGTGCCCAAGACGTTCGTCTTAATCGCCTCCATAGGATGGAACTCACACGAGGGCACTTGTTTTAGCGCTGCAGCGTGGAAAACGTAATCTACTCCTCTTACGGCTTGATAAACACTTTCGTAATCACGCACGTCGCCAATATAAAATCGTAATTTTTCATTATTCAAACCGAGTCGCATATCCTCTTGTTTTTTTTCATCCCTGCTAAAAATGCGCACCTCGGATATTTCCGTCGACAGAAAACGCTTCAAAACGGCATTTCCAAAAGAACCAGTACCTCCAGTAATCATAAGAGTTTTATTTTTGAACATCACTTCCTCTCCCGAACGCAATCCTCGTTCATAGCGATTATCATTTCCTCCCAACTTTGAGGCATGAAACCCGTTTCACAATTAAACCGACTGCCGTCTAACGAACGATCAATAATCACACTATCATCTGGCTCAATGTGGATACACTTTTTGTACACACGAGCCACAATTCTCAACAATGTGTATTTATTAATAGGCTCGGAAGCCACATGATAGAGCCCCTTCAGGTTTTGCTTGGGTATTACGAAATCTCTGAGCAACCTTGCGAATGTAACTGCCGGAAATCCTGAAAAAAAGGCCTTCGTAAACCCTTTACAAGCTTCTTTTTGTGATAAGAACCACTCCAATAAACTATATCGGGATGCGAGCTCGTGCCCAATAAAAGATGTGCGAATTGTAATCGCATCTGGAGATGAAACCACCTCACCCAATAATTTAGATCTACCATATAAGTCGCGAGCATCAGGTGGATCTTTTTCTTTATATTTGCCCGTTAACCCGGAAAATACACAGTCGGTGCTGATATGAATAAAACGCGCTCCCAGAGATTCACACAAATCGGCTAACAAATGAGGCAAAAGCGAATTCAAATGTATGGTAGCAACTCGATCACCTTCAGCCCCTCGATGCTTGGTTACGCCAATACAATTTATAACCACATCAGGTCGGGATTCGTTGAACACTTTGGCTACGGAGGCAGTGTCTAAGATGTCAACATTCGTGATGAGCCTATCTCTCAATCTTGGCTCAAAAAATCGAGCGACAACTCTCGATCTCACAGTTCCTAGTGTTCTATATTCGTCGTTTTGGCTAAGTGTGCGAAAAATAGCGCTTCCGACCATCCCACTGGCGCCCAGGACTAAAATGTTCATTTGCTCCGCCTTTTCTCTGCCACATCTAAAAAGTGTACAAGCAGTTCATCTACCAATTTCCCGTGATCAAAATGGCGCTCATAAAATAGCTTACCGTTACTTCCCATCTGATCCCTCTCAGCTTGAGACATATTCGACAATTTTAGAACGGCCTTTGATAATAAATGGGCATTACCTGCGGGGACAGCAAGACCGGCCTTAGCTTCATGAATCAATCGAGCACCCTCTCCATTTAACGATCCTAGTATTGGTCGGCCCGAAGCAAGATACGCTTGAACTTTTGACGGGATCGTATCAGCAAAAATCTTCTCATCTCTTAAAGTCACTAATAGCGCTCCCGCGTTCTGCAGAGCACGAGGCATCTCTTTTTTAGACAAACGTCCCATAAAGCATAGGTTTATCAGGCCTCTCCGCTGCGCCTCCTCCTTCATCCATTCAAGACGGCTCCCAGACCCGAATATTAGGAATCGAATCTCCGCTTTATCTGAAATCAGATCTGCAGCGTCTAAAATTATCTCCAATCCCTGCGCGAATCCAAGATTGCCAGCGAAAACGATCGTAAATCCACCGCTAGAATTCTCTGCCTTTTTGAAATCTACCTCAGTAAGTACGCTTTTTGAAAATATTGGCGGCGCTGAATTAGGGTAATACTTAATTGGAGTGTCACCCGCTATCGGAGAGATATTTTCTCTAAAAGCTCGTGACTGTATCAGCAATAAATCTGAGCGAAGATATACCCACCTGACAACTTTTTTGACAATAGAAAGTATTCTCAAGTTGGTAACATAGCCAGTCGCAGAGAGACTGTCGGGCCAAAGATCCTGAATCCATAATATAACTGGACGACGCCTTAGCCATGCGATTAGGATCGCTGGAACTGCTTTGATAATCGGGGAGACACCATATACAAAAATCACGTCATATCGGCGATTACGTAAAATCCAAGGACCGATGATCGACGCCGACAATACGAACGAACCGTAGTTAGCGGCTAACCTCCAACCAGCCCCCTTACCCCTTGGGAAAATGGGCACTCGGAAGATTTTTATGTTTTTCCAACACTCCAACCGTGTACCCCACGCAGCATACCCATTGAAAATTTTTCCTCCTGGGTAATTTGGCTTAGCCGTCAGCACGTCCACATCAACGTCTTTATCAACCAGTGCACTAGCTATCTCGTTGATACCAAAGCTTTCTGGCCAAAAATATTGACTTACAATTAGAACCCTCATATTTTTAGTCAGGCTTAATGATATCTTTGTAGAGGCTTAGGTAGTTTGATGCTAGCTCAGGCCAAGTGAACCGATCTCTGATTAGTATCATTAGCTCATCACCAATCATTTTGAGTCTTCTCCTGTCCTGGACCAATGTGAGTATCCCTTCGGCTAGACCTACGACGGTCGCAGGAACAATCAAGTTTTGACTAACCTCTAATAAATCCTCAAAGCCACACTGATCAGTAACTAAAACTGGCTTCCCACGAATCCCTGCCTCTAACGCAACAATGGACATCGCCTCTTGACGCGATGGCACAATCAAAAGATCCGTCGAAGAGTAAAAAGCATTTTTTATCCCGCCTTCAATATGCCCCAAAAAATGCACACGATGCGTCAAACCACATACCTCCGACTTGATTTTCAGCTTCTCTAGCATCCCATTATCTGGACCAGCAAATACTAAGTGATAGGAAGGAATTTGCTCGGCAACCTGAATAAAAGCGTCCAGTAACATATCCGGACCCTTTATTAGATTCAATCTCCCCATGAATAACAGAAACTTTCTTTGCAAGAGCGAATTAGTTTTCTCATCAAAAAACTGCGCCTCCTGTAAGGACATACACTTTGGATCATTTACACCGTTTGGAATAACAGTCACCCGCTTTACAGGAACTCCATAGTCCTCAAAGTTTCGGAACTCGGCACGCGTAATTGCCACACACGCGCGAGCTCGACGAATAATCGAATTACCAACCAATATATTGTATGCGCGCTTCAACAAGGCTGATCTTCCAAAGACCCCAAGGGCACCTGCGGGACAAACCACATAAGGAGTGCTGGTCCTAATTGCAGCAATAAAAACGAGAACGTTCAATATGCTCCAATGCCCCATGAGGTGAACGATATCCGAGGCCTGGACCAATCGCTTTACCCTCCCCCAGACCAACTTTGGGACATAAAACCGTTTCCACAAGCAGGGCAGTAAAATGACGTCAATCGCCTCCATTGAACGGATACGAGTGGAGTTGATATTAATATCAAGAGTCAAAATACTGCATTGCTGGCCCGCATCAACCATCGCACGACTCATCTGAACGGTACGCTCTGCTGTCCCACCGCCAGATTTGAGGTCTATCGTTGAATTTACATTAAGAATTCTCATCTTGAGTAGTACGAGAGGACTCGAATATAGGGTCATGTTTAATAAAATCAGACAAGCCCGCGGAGAAACTTAATGGCTTTCTGTAGCCAATGCCCATCAGTTTCTTACTACTATAAACTACCCTAGGGTCAATGCTATCCTTCCCTGTTAACAAAAGCATTGCGCTTAGCAGCCATCTTGGAAAAGGAATTCTCCGAGTCCTGTATTCCTTAATGCCAAGAGCATGTGACATCGCCCCTTCTACTGACCGGAAATTATTCGCACTATCCTCATCGTCCGAGACGATGTATACCCCAGAACAGCACCCGGGCTCAGCGTTAATCAAATACTCGACAGCCGAAATAACATTTTGAATATGCACCAAATGCATTTTCCTGAATCCGAACAACGACGACCTTAAATAATTAACAAAAGAATTGCCCAACAATAGGTCTTTGGCTAGTTTTTTTAGAGCTTTACCGCCAGGACCAAAAATCGCAGTCGGTCTTAACACTACGACTTCGTACTGACCTGATCTACTCGAAGATATTAACTCTTCAATCTTGAGCTTTGTGTGTGCATAAACGCTTTTGGGTCGACACTTGCTCCTTTCCGTTACGACCAACTCATTCGTTCTGCCGGAGACTACCGCAGTGCTAACATGTATCAATCTTTCAATTCGCGCGGCAACACAAGCATCGACGATATTTTGTGCCATTTTCAAATTTACTTCCATGGTCGCATTGTGATTGAATGCGAGATTGACAACCGTGCAACCAGGATCAATAAACCCTATCAAAGCGCTCGGGTCCAACAAATCACCAACTCCCACTTCAACTGCCATACCACGAGTATTTAGCTGAGAGTCTTTTCGCCTGAAAACCTTAACTTTGAATTTCTCGCAGTCAGAGAGGCTTTGAGTCAGTGCCCTGCCGACATACCCAGATGCGCCCAATACAACAACCGTCTTCATGTTCCTGCGCTATTATGTGGCGGGAAGAATTCGATATTCAAGAAAAACACAAATAACCCTTTACCCGGTTCGCCCAGTTTTTATGGTTAACCTTTTAAACAGGTACCTATAAATCCGAATTAAATAGTAAAAATAAATTCTGGGTGACTTT
>Ga0181589_10004606_pt1 | contig 11034 bp, 8 predicted proteins | sample 071ome_25_FD_132444 | JGI IMG/M metagenome (GOLD analysis project Ga0181589, IMG submission 132444) | Coastal salt marsh microbial communities from the Groves Creek Marsh, Skidaway Island, Georgia - 071410BT metaG (megahit assembly) | ecosystem: Environmental > Aquatic > Marine > Intertidal zone... | reverse complement strand
ATTCAGCATTTTCTTTCACGGGCAACAAACAAGCGCACAGATGAATATGGTGGCAGTCTTGAAAACCGAAGTCGCTTCATGCGCGAGCTGGTGTAAGACATCAGAGACGCGGTTGGCGACAGCATGGGCATCACGCTTCGTCTCTCCCTGCAGGAAGCCATCGATGAGCACAGCTTTACCAATACCGAATTACGCGAAGTGATTGAGATGCATCGCGACCTACCGGATTTGTGGGATCTGGCGCATGGCAGTTGGGAAGATTGTTCGGGCACATCTCGATTCAAGGAGGAAGCGGCGCAGCAGGATCTGGTCACCGGCATCAAGGCGCTGACAGACAAGCCTATCGTGGGTGTCGGGCGGTTCACATCGCCTGATGCCATGGTCAGGCAGATCACCTCCGGCACGCTGGATTTTATTGGCGCCGCCCGACCGTCAATCGCCGACCCATTCCTGCCGAATAAAATCAAGGAAGGCCGGTTCGATGACATTCGCGAATGTATCGGCTGTAATATCTGCGTAACCGGTGACATGACCATATCCATTTCGCGCTGTACGCAAAACCCGTCATTCATGGAAGAATGGCGCAAGGGCTGGCACCCTGAAAGGATGAAACCAAATCGGTCCGACAGCAAAGTCCTCATCGTTGGCGCCGGGCCGGCCGGACTTGAGAGTGCCAGAGCACTTGGGCTACGCGGATATCAGGTCACGCTGGCCGAGGCCACAGATCAACTTGGCGGACGTGTGCATTTGGAACGTGCCCTGCCAAATCTGTCTGCGTGGGGGCGGGTCGCCGATTACCGTGTGGGACAGATTCAGAAAATGGCAAATGTCGAGGTGTATCTGCAAAGTCGTCTGGATGCTGATCAGGTGCTGGAATTTGGCTTTGAGCATGTCTGCCTTGCCACGGGGTCAAACTGGCGGCGCGATGGCGTTGGCCGGGCTCATCTCCGTCCGATCCCCATAGACCCTGAAATGCCACTGTTTACCCCGGATGATATCATGGCCGGCAATTTGCCACAGGGGCATGTCGTCCTGTTTGATGATGACCATTACTATATGGGCGGCGTGATCGCCGAACGTTTGGTCGCCAGCGGATGCAGCGTCACGCTTGTCACACCCGCCGCCTATGTTTCGGACTGGACAAGGAACACTCTGGAACAAGGCTTTATCCATCAACGTCTGGCAGCACTTGGCATTGATATACAGCTCAATCGGCTTGTGACCCGACTTGATCGCGGTGGGCTGACAACGGCCTGCAGCTATACCGGTGACACCACGGAAATAACAGCTGACGCTGCCGTCCTCGTCACCAGCCGTCTGGGCAATGATGAACTTTGGCAGGCGCTCAAAGCCCGAGAGGGTGAATGGGCGGCGCATGGTGTGCAATCGGTCAAATTGATCGGCGATGCAGCCTCACCCGCACCAATTGCATGGGCAACCTATGCCGGCCACCGATATGCCAATGAAATGGATGAAGATGATATTGGCGATACACTTCCATTCAGACGGGAAATTACAAAGCTTGCCGGGGACCTGAATTGACCACAGCAGCGCGTCCGGCTTTACCACAGCTACCCCTGCTGGTGCTGTTGCCGCTGATTTGGGCACTGCATTTTGCCTTTATCAAGAAAATAGGTGCTGATGATGACGCGCTTGCCGCACTGACCGCCCTTCTGGCTGGTCTGTGCGCGCTTTATTTCGGGGCTTTGGTACTAAACCGACAGCTATTTGTCTTTAGCCGGGACCGGGTGATCTTCTTTCTGGTCGCCGGGGTCTTGGCATATGTTGTGCCGCTGGGTGTCGAGATGCTGGCCGCACCAAAAATCGATGCGGCTGTCCTGACGATGATCGTTTCGCTCACGCCGGTCTTTACTGTCGCGGTGGCCATGGGTTTGCGTTTGATCCGTCCGGCACTGCGCCTGATCCTTTCTGTGGTGGTCGGGACAAGTGGAATCCTCTTGTTGTTGCTGGAGAGCAATACATCTGTTGAATCTCCCACAATATGGATCATCATTGCCTGTCTGGTGCCACTCGCTTACGCCGTGGATGCCCTGTATGTAGAGCATTTCTGGCCAAAGGGGCTGAATGCACTACAGGTGGCGTTTGGCGAGTCACTGATGTCCTTGCTTATCCTGCTCGGCTTGACGCTTCTAGCAGGTGTACCCGGTTCGGCGATCGGCGCCTGGTTCTTGCAAACTGATTTTCTGATCCTCTGTGTGGTGACCGCCATCGAGGTGGTGCTGTTCTTTTATCTGGTCAGCAGGGTTGGCGCAGTGATGGTCAATATCGCTTCATTTCTGGTTCTGCCAGCCGGATTCTTCTGGGGGTGGTTGATCTTTGATGAGATCATCACCTTAGCTGGCCTTGGTTGTGTAATTTGTGCTGTTACTGCATTGCAGTTGGCAAGACGCAATGCCGAGGACTAACGACACGCGGAAATGGCCTATAGACGAATATAGATTGCTGGCACAATATGAATAGCGGGAGGACAGGTACATGAAAATTATTTATTCAGAGGCACACCGGCAAAGAGCATCAAAGACTGAACTTTATGGCGGTGAATTGGTGCCTCCTTTTGAATGTCCGGAACGAATGGATTTCATTCTGAAGCGGTTGTCCGACCAGAATTTTGGCACCATCATCGACCCGCATCCGGTCGAATCAAACGCGGTCCATAAAATTCATGATGCGGGCTATCTTGCCTTTCTCGACACCGCTTGGGAGGAGTGGCAGGCACAGGGCTTCAAGGGCGAAGCGATGGTAACGGTCTGGCAATCCAGATCTATGCCCTCAACACATATCCCCGATTTTATCGAGGGTAAACTTGGCTATTACTGTCTGGCTGCCGAGACATCGATCAGCGCCGGCACCGCCGAGGCGGCGTGGGCATCACTTGGCGTTGCGCTTGCCGGTGCGGATCATGTCCTCAAAGGAGACAGAGCCGCCTTTGCTTTGTGCCGCCCTCCGGGGCACCATGCCTCACGCGACCAGTATGGCGGCTATTGTTTCATCAACAATGCCGCTGCCGCGGCCCAGCATATGCGTGATCAGGGCCTTGAGAGGGTCGCCATCCTCGATGTTGATTTTCATCACGGCAACGGCACTCAGGCGATTTTCTATGATCGGGCGGATGTGTTGTTCCTGTCACTGCATGGTGATCCGATGGCAGCCTTTCCCCATTTCCTCGGGCATGCCGATGAAACCGGCACTGGTGCTGGTACCGGCTATAATGTGAATTACCCTATGCCTGCCGGCACCCCCTATTCTGAATGGAGCAAGGCCCTTGATAACGCCTTGCTACGGATCCGCGATTTTGATCCTCAGGCGGTGGTTGTTTCTCTGGGTGTTGATACCTTTGAGCGCGATCCAATCAGCTTTTTCAAACTCACCAGTGATGATTTCACCGATATGGGTGGTCGCATCGCTAGCCTCGGTCTGCCAACTCTGTTTGTCATGGAAGGTGGTTACGCCGTCGAGGAAATCGGCATCAACACGGTCAATGTGTTGACCGGATTTGAGGAGAGAGGAGCATGAGCCAATTGACCCGTGTTGCCATTACGCAGATGAGCTGCGATTGGGATGTCGAGGCCAATCTGGCAAAGGCGGAAGCGCAGATGCGCGCCGCTGCTGCAAACGACGCCGATATTGTTTTGTTGCAGGAACTGTTTGCAACGCCCTATTTCTGTCCAAAGCAAAAGGCGGCCTATTTTGACTATGCGGCGCCAGCCGATGCCCACCCCTTTATTCCGCGCTTTGCGGCCTTGGCCAAGGAGTTGAATATCGTCTGCCCTCTCAGTTTTTTTGAAAGGGTTGAAAACGCCTATTTCAATTCAATGATGATGATTGATGCAGACGGCAGTCTTTTGGGTCTGTACCGCAAATCTCATCTGCCACAAGGCCCGGGTTATGAGGAAAAATTTTATTTCAGCCCGGGTGACACCGGTTTCAAAGTCTGGGACACAGCCGCTGGTCGGATCGGGGTTGGCATATGCTGGGACCAATGGTTTCCCGAATGCGCACGCGCAATGGCGCTGATGGGAGCGGATCTTCTGCTTTATCCAACCGCGATTGGCAGTGAGCCGGAAAGTCCGCAGATCAATTCAAAGGATCATTGGCAACGGACCATGCAAGGTCACGCCGCCGCCAATATGGTGGCACTGGCAGCAAGCAACCGCATCGGTCAGGAAGTGATTGACGATATCAGTATGAATTTTTACGGCCATTCCTTTATTGCCGATGGAGCGGGCGGCAAAGTGGCAGAACTTGGCACGGATGAAGGTTTGGCTGTAGCCGATTTTGATTTTGCCACCATGCGGACAGAACGGGCGAGTTGGGGACTGTTTCGGGACCGGCGGGTCGATCTTTATGACGGCCTGACCCAGTTATATGGCTAGCGACATCTGACAGGATTACCACCGAACCACATGCCTGCCATCAAACCCCAATCAATTATCTGGATTGCTGGCAAATATGGTTGGCAATGTAATCCGCGTCTTCCCAGACACCCCAGATAAAGGACGAGCCACGCATCGACAGCCAGGGCAGGCCAAGAAAATAAATACCCGTCTGTTTGCTGACGCCGCGGACATGCTGGGGTTTGCCATCCTTGTCAAACGCATCAACCCCCAGCCAGTCAAAATTCTGCTTGTATCCGGTCGCCCAGATAATCGTCTTTACTCCGGCATCGGATAGGTTCAACTGCCGGAGTGGATTTACCAGACATTCAGGGTCATCCGGAATGACCTTGGCGTTCTCTTCCAAGGGAAAATCCAGCTTGTGCGCCGTGATGTGGGCGTCGGCTTCGGCAAGAAGGGTGAGATAGCTCTTGTCGCCATCTTCAATATTCTTACGCAGGTCTCCCGCAAACGTAATGACACCATCATCAAACCCTTGCAACATACCGGCCAGAACAATCCCGTTATGGGCAAACTGCCTGAAATCTATGGTTTTGCCACCATCGGCTCCCGACACAGCAATCGTCACATGCTCGCGTCCCACCGGCGGCGCCTTCATCTGCCATTTGCCAAGCGTTCCAAGCCACCAGCAAAAATCCTTACCCCGATACGATCTTGGCGGCCGTTCATGCGGCCCAACCGACAGGTAAACCTGTCGACCGGCATTGCAGAGTTCATCGGCAATCTGGGCTCCTGACGAGCCAGCGCCCACAACAAGCACCGCGCCATCGGCAAGCTGATTGGGGTTCTTATAGTCGAAGGAATGGATTTGCGTGATCGCGTCTTGCGGCACAATATTCGGAAAAACAGGAATTTGAAACGGCCCCGTTGCCGCCACGACATTCATTGCCTGAAAGGTGCCATCTGTCGTTTGCACCTCATAACCATCTGAGGCACCGGCACTCACAGCCGTCACCTCAACGCCACACCTTATTGGCGCGTCAATCTGTTTGGCAAATCCCTCAAAATAGGCCACAACAGCGTCTTTGCCCGGGAAGCTGTCTGCGGGCCAGTCCGCGAATTCACGCGCCGGAAACCGGTCATGCCATGCGGGTCCGTTCATCACCAGTGAGTCCCATCTGGCAGAACCCCATCTCTCGGCAATTGCGCCACGTTCCAAAACGATATGATCAACGCCTGCCCGGCGCAGATGTGCGCTCATCGCAAGCCCGGCCTGACCACCGCCAACAACAAGGGTATTTGTTTTTTCCAGTGGCATAACCTGTCTTATCCCGGATACATGGCGCTTTATTAATTTAGCCTGCCAGCACGCATTGCACACTGTCAATCAACTGGACCTCTAAAACGCAGAACACCGGTTGTGGGACACGAACAAATGCCCGACGCGCCCCGATGCCCACGACATCCCTGACGCCCCTAACGCCCCCCAACGCCCCTAAAGCCTAAGCCTTAACGTCTTTTTTGTCTGATATACGCATCGACGGCAGAAATCTGGTCAGGGGTCAAGCGAAGCCCCATCCGGGTACGGCGCCAGAGAAAATCCTCAGCCGATGTTACCCATTCATTCTCTATCGCCCAATCCAGCTCCACACCATAAATACCGGCCCCAAAATCGACGCCAAGATCACCTTGTGATTCGACCGGAGCGAGAATATTACGCACATCCGTACCATAGGCTCGGACGAGGCGACGGACCACATCTGTCGACAGCAATGAACATTCCGCCTGAACCTCGTCTACCAGCTGGTCAAAACCATCAATAGCAAAGTCACCGCCGGGCAATGCCACACCTGCTGTCCAGTGGTCTGACATTTTGCTGAAATAGGGTCTGATCGTCTCCATCGCAGCCTCAGCAAGCTTGCGGTAGGTCGTGATCTTGCCACCAAAGACATTTAGCAGGGGCGCATTTCCTTGCTTATCAAGGCGCAAAACATAGTCTCGCGTTGCCGCCGACGCCTGTGATGCGCCATCGTCATAGAGAGGCCGGACACCGGAAAATGTCGCAACCACATCATCATCTGTCAGCCGGCGTGCAAAATATTGAGATACAAAGGCGAGTAAATATTCCTGCTCTTCGGGCGAGCAACAAACCTCTGTCGACAAATCGGGATGGTCGATATCGGTGGTCCCAATCAGCGTGAAATCGCGTTCATAGGGAATGACAAAAATTATCCGGCCGTCGGTCCCCTGCAAAACATAGCATTTGTCATGATCATATAGCTTGCGGGTAACAATATGGCTGCCACGAACAAGACGAACAGCATCGTCAGACTTGCATTTCGTGGCGTTGGTAAGGATGTCCTCTACCCAAGGACCAGCCGCATTAATCAGGCATCTGGCCCGATATCGAGTAATAACATCAGACTGGGATGCCCGGGTTTCAATATGCCAGAGCCCGTCCCGGCGTTCCGCCCGAACGACTTTGGTATAAGGCATAATATCGGCCCCCCGTTGCCGGGCATCCCGTGCATTGAGGATCACAAGGCGCGAATCCTCAATCCAGCAATCGGAATATTCAAAAGCCTTTATAAAGCGATCCTGCAGGGCTTTTCCACTTTCATCCTGTCGCAAATCCAGGACTTTGGTTGCCGGTAGAAACGCCCTGCCACCCAGATGATCATATAGAAACAGGCCACAGAGAATCAGCCATGCCGGACGATGGCCTTTCACCCATGGCAAACACAATGCCAGCAACCGTGACAAAGGCGTGGTTGCCTCAAACCTCATGTCACGATTGTAGGGCAGAACAAACCTTAGCGGCCAACTGATATGCGGCATTGCCGAGAGTAGTCTTTCACGTTCAATCAGTGCTTCACGAACCAATCTGAACTCAAAATATTCCAGATAGCGTAATCCACCATGAAACAATTTGGTGGAAGATGATGAGGTCGCCGAGGCAAGATCATTCATCTCGGCCAAGGCCACTGACAGACCGCGTCCCACCGCATCGCGGGCAATACCGCAACCGTTCACTCCACCGCCGATGACGAACACATCATAAGGGTCGCCGCCACCCAGACTATCTTCATTCATCCGTGACACTCTTAGTCAAAATCTGTGTGCCGCCTGAATTCGCCCTTTCAAGAAAGGCATCCGGCGGTGGACTGTCAAAAACAACATAGTCAAGCTCGCTGACATCGCAGATTCTAACTGGGGCACTGCGCTCAAATTTTGTGTGGTCAGCGACAAGAATACGGGTGCGGGCATTCCTTAAAATGGCGCGTGACACCGCCACCTCCCGGCAATCAAAATCCAAAATCGACCCGTCAACGTCAATCGAGGACGCACCGATGACGGCGTAATCAACCTTGTATCTGGAAATAAACTCAACAGCCTCATCGCCGATGACGGCGCCATCAGATTGGCGCACACCACCGCCAACGATCACCAATTCCTTCAATGCAACATCTCGAAGAATGTGAATGACATTCATATTGTTCGAAATAACCATCAAACCACGATGCGCCGTCAACGCATGCGCCACTTGCTCGGTCGTTGTTCCGATGTTCAAAATCACCGAGCAGTCATCAGGGATCAAGCTGGCAGCAATCTGCCCAATTTTTTCCTTTTCCGCGTTGTTGGATGCCCGTCTTTCTTCGTAGCGAATTGATGAGGTCGAAAAAAACCGCTTTGCGCCGCCATGAACCCGGCTTGCAAGACCGCGCGCGCACAGCTCACCAAGATCTCGTCGGATTGTCTGCGCGGTTACGCCGAAACGCGTGACCAGCGTTTCAACATCCACCTTGCCGGTGGTGCGAAGCTCATCAATGATCTGCTCTTGTCGGTCATTCAATGTCATTACTCGTTGTCTCACCCGATCTTGGGCCGCAAATTTGTGTGCGCATTCAACATATCTCTTGATGAAAAAGCAATTGAAAATTTTCGTTTATATTCGTTTATTGTTCATTCGAATATAAAGTGATTGATAAAGGGCTACCAGACACCACAAGTCACGGGCTTGTTCTTTGCCAGCACAACCGCCGCCGTGAATCATAGCCTGCATCTGAAAAATATGGGATATTGATAGAAAAACAGGATAGCGACATGGCAAAAACCCACCTTCTGGCGATTGATCAGGGAACCACCTCAACCCGCGCCATCATTTTTGATTCCTCTTTACAGCCTCTGGCCACCGCCCAGATGGAGTTTACTCAGCATTTCCCTAAATCGGGTTGGGTTGAGCATGACCCTGAAGATTTGTGGTCAACAACTCTGCAAACATGCCGTGATGCCTTGCAGCAGGGCAGAATGAAACCTGATCAGATCGCTGCAATTGGCATCACAAATCAACGGGAAACAACAATTGTGTGGGACCGGCAGACAGGACGCGCGGTGTGCAATGCAATTGTCTGGCAGGATCGCCGCACCGCAGAATATTGCCGCCACCTGAAAGCATCGGGGCATGAAGCAGAGGTCACTCGCAAGACAGGCCTGCTGCTTGACCCCTATTTTTCGGCAACAAAACTAAACTGGATCCTCGAGAATATTGCTGGTGCAAGACAAAGAGCCGAAGCGGGAGATTTGCTGTTTGGCACAGTGGACAGCTATTTGATCTGGCATCTCACCGGCGGAGTGGCGCATGTCACAGATGCCACAAATGCAGCACGCACCATGATGTATAACATTGTAGATGGCTGCTGGGATGATGATTTGCTGGCACTGTTTGAAATTCCGCGCCAAATGCTTCCTGAAGTTAAAGACTGCTCGGCTGACTTTGGCGTCACCCGCGCCGACCTGTTTGACGGTAGCAAAATTCCAATTTTGGGTGTGGCTGGTGATCAACAGGCTGCCACGGTCGGCCAGGCATGCTTCAATCCGGGCATGATCAAATCCACTTACGGGACGGGCTGTTTCGCCTTGATGAACACCGGTGAACAGGCAGTATTCTCAAAACATAAATTGCTGACGACAATTGCCTATCAATTGAATGGCAAACCTGTATATGCGCTTGAGGGATCGATATTTGTCGCCGGTGCGGTTGTGCAATGGCTGCGCGATGGCTTGCAGATGATCGGCACCGCGTCAGAAACCGCAACTCTGGCTGAAGCTGCAAATTCTGATGACGGCCTGTATTTCGTTCCTGCCTTTACCGGCCTTGGCGCGCCCTATTGGAATGCCGATTGTCGCGGTGCCATATTTGGACTCACGCGCAATACCGGCCCCGCAGAGATCACCAGAGCAGCGCTTGAGAGCGTTGCATTTCAGACCCGCGACCTGATAGAGGCCATGTATCAGGATTGGTCCAGCGACCAGACAACTGTCTTGCGAATGGATGGTGGCATGGCGACCAATGACTGGGTAATGCAGGCCGTGTCTAACCAGCTGGCCGCGCCAGTTGACCGCCCGGTTGTGACCGAAACAACCGCCTGCGGTGCCGCCTATCTCGCAGGGCTTCGAGCTGGCATCTGCGCTGCTCCGGACGCATTTGCCAAACAATGGGTTCTGGAAAAACGGTTCGAACCACAAACAGCCAAACCAGATGCCGATGCACTATATACAGGCTGGCGACGGGCCGTAGCCCGGCTAATCCACGAACCCTCGATCTAGATATTCAACGATATGTCCCGGTTGTTTCGATAAAAAGCTATCGATCAACCGGCAGGCCGGAGGGCACAGTTTCCGGGATGCCAAATCTTGGTGTTGCGGTCGCTTTTCCAGTAAGCGCGTGCATGAACGCCACCAATGCGCGCACCTCTGCATCGTCCAAATCCTTAACCTCTATATCCAGTTTGGCTGTGAAGCGCGCCATTTCCAGCCGATCATCCCAGACCGCAAAATCAATGGCTGCAAGCCAATCAGCTTGCGGCAGATTGGCCATAGATGGCTGCCACTGTGCAAGGCTCGCTCGTGGATTTATATGATGCCGGATAATTGCTTCCAACGTGGGAAACGCTCCGTTGTGACCATACGGGCCCGTCAACGCGACATTGCGCAGTGACGGAGTTCGGAACCGATAGGCGTCTTGAAGATCATCGGTTTCCCCCATCCGCCCGACATCACGGACATAAGGGTCAAACCGGCGCGTGCGACCAGGTCCGAAAGGCGGGATCATCAAGGCGTGAAATTTTTGGTCGGTCAGCAACGGCCCACTATGGCAATCGGCGCATCCTGCCGCCCCATAGAATAAATCCATCCCCTGTTTTTGCAGGGGCGAGAGTGCGGTTATATTTCCATTCAGATAGGCATCAAACGGCGAGTCATTGGACTTGAACTCAAGCGCGATAAAAGCTGCCAGTGCCTCGCCAATATGAGCAATGGTAATCTGCTCAGCTGTGTCAACATCGTCAAAAGCATCAACAAAAAGCTGGCCATATTCGGGAATGGTCCTGACGCGTTTGGCAAGAATTGGCCAAACATAGTCAATGCGGTCATGCAACGCGCCGGCAACCTCATTTTCTTTGGGGTTACCCGCCATTTCGAATTGCGCCGTCATCGGAAAGATCGCCTGTGTGCCAAGCACTGTCTCGAGACCCTTGGGAAGCCATTCTTCTGCAGGGGTATTAAAGCCGTTGTCAAAATCATCAGCGATCGCCAGACGCCCATCATGAAATAAGACGGTGAATTGCTTGGCGCCCAAATTCCACAACGCATTTGCATTTCTTGGGATGCGCTTTTTGAT
>Ga0181589_10004604_pt1 | contig 11035 bp, 6 predicted proteins | sample 071ome_25_FD_132444 | JGI IMG/M metagenome (GOLD analysis project Ga0181589, IMG submission 132444) | Coastal salt marsh microbial communities from the Groves Creek Marsh, Skidaway Island, Georgia - 071410BT metaG (megahit assembly) | ecosystem: Environmental > Aquatic > Marine > Intertidal zone... | reverse complement strand
TGGTCTTAAAATGCACAAAGCTTTACAATGTGTTTTGAGAAAAGAACTAATTAAAGAAATAAAAGATATGTGGGATGATTTGCCTATCGAAAATACATGGGAAGATGTATTTGATGAAGGTGTTACAAAAGGATTGGTGAACTGGCAATTATATGGTTCAAGAAAACCAGGACATGAAAGCTATCTTTTGAAATCATATTATGAATTTACTTTCAATGGCGATGAATGGGATTTCTGTATTTATAATGCTGAGGATTATAATATAAATGATTTTGATAAGTTCCATATGCTTACAGCTAGATACAGAAATCACCCTACAGGTGTAATGAAGGATTGTGTTATAGAACAATTCGAACATGAGCTTGCTTCACTTGGTAAAAAGAAGTCTATTAGATTAAGAAAAAATGGTAATATTATTTCTAAACCCAAAAAGAAAGCGATGCGCGACATGAATTTTGCTGATATTGATTCAGAAGAAATTCTAGATGAATTAATTGAGGATCTATTTGATACAATTAAAGCTGAAAAAGCATCCGATTATATATTGAAAGAAACACATGATTTTACTATGTGTCTTCCTAAGTCTTATTATGGACCTGGTAGTTACAGTAATTGGATTAGAGTTGGTTGGGCTCTAGCAAATACTGATAAAAGACTATTCTTGACATGGCTTAAATTTAGTTGTCAAAAAGATTGTCGTCATACTCTTCGTGGTGCTGATTCTAAATTTGACTGGTCTAATGTTCAAGAATTATTTGAGCTTTGGTGTAGTTTTGATTATAATAACCCTGAAGGATTAACCAATAAATCTATTATGTATTGGTGTAAGAATGAAGTTCCATACAAATATAAGAAAATTAAGAGAGAAACTATTGATTACTACATCGATCAAGCAATTCAAACATCTACAGAATATGACCTTGCTACTGTATTGTATCACTTGTTTAAAGATAAATATATCTGTGTAAGTATCAAAAATAATACATGGTATAAATTCAGAAACCATAAGTGGTATGAAGACGAACATGGTAATACTCTTAGAAAAAGCATATCTAATACACTTCATAATGAAATATTCTCTCGAATACATAACATAACTGTTAAGCTACAATTAACTGACCCACAAAGCGAACAAGACCATGAAGTATTAAAAAAGAAAACTAAAAGAATGGCTGAAATAGCCATATGTCTTAAGAAAACTACATGGAAAAATAATATTATGAGAGAAGCAAGGGAATTGTTCTATGATCCAGAATTTATTTCAAATATAGATAATAATCCTTACTTGTTGTGTTTCAATAATGGTGTTATGGATTTCAAAGAAAAAGTATTCAGAAAGGGTCAACCAGATGATTTCATTACAAAATGCACTAATATTGATTACCATAAATTAGATAAAAATAAAAATAAAACTGAAATTGAGGAAATTAGACAATTTATGAGAGAATTATTCCCAGATAAAGACCTTTGTAAATATATGTGGGAACATCTTGCTTCAGTATTGATTGGAACTACTGAAAATCAAACATTCAATATATATACTGGTTCTGGTAGAAATGGTAAATCATGTCTTGTTGAATTAATGTCAAAATGTTTAGGTGAATATAAAGGATCTGTTCCTATTACACTCATTACACAAAAGAGAAATAGCATTGGAAGCACATCATCGGAAATCGTTCAACTCATGGGTATTAGATATGCCGTTATGCAAGAACCTACAAAAGGTGATCAGATTAATGAAGGTATTATGAAAGAAATTACTGGTGGTGATCCTATTCAAGGTAGAGCTTTGTTTAAGGATAGTGTTACATTTATTCCACAGTTCAAACTTGTTGTATGTACTAATAGTATGTTCGATATTAAGAGTAATGATGATGGTACATGGAGACGTATTCGTGTTTGTGATTTCATGTCAAAATTCATTGATAAACCTTTTGAAGATGATAGATTCCCACGAGATCACTTCCCTCATCAATTTAAACTTAACAAAAAATTAGCAGAAGAAAAATTCCAAAAATGGATTCCAGTATTTATGGGTATGTTATGTGATATTGCTTGTGAAAAACAAGGTAATGTGAATGATTGTGAAGTCGTTATGGCAAGTAGTAATTGTTACAGAGAAGGACAAGATTATTTGACACTATTTGTTAAAGATAAAATTGTTACTAAGAAAGATTCTAAAATTAAAAAGACTGAACTTCTTAATCAATTCAAAGAATGGTATTCTGGTAATTATGGTAGAAATGTTCCAAAAGGTAAAGAACTTTATGATTTTATGGAAAAACGCTTCGGTCGTTACAGAAATGGTTGGAATAATGTTGCTATTAATTATGATTATGAAGACGACGATGATGATTCTGATGAAGAAGATGATGATTTATAAGAAAATAATTATATTTATAAAAATTTGATTAATCATTTGTTTAAACAAATTTTTTTACACCTTTGACATATATATTGACATATATAAATTCCAACATTATAAATGATTTTTGAAAGAAAATTGATTTGTAAAAATTTCTATACTTATCTAACAAAACAACTAATGAACAACATTATTAACGAAAAACTTACCAATAAATGGTTTCAATACATTTTAGATAACCCAGACAAACCATGGAATTGGTGGGAAATTTCAAAAAAACCCGACATTACTTGGGAGATTATTCAGGCGAACCCAGACAAACCATGGGATTGGTGGGGAATTTCACGAAACCCCAACATTACTTGGAAGATTATTCAGGCGAACCCAGAGAAACCATGGAATTGGGTTGGAATTTCGCGAAACCCTAACATTACTTGGGAAATAATTCAGGCGAACCCAGAGAAACCGTGGATTTGGGTTGGAATTTCACGAAACCCTAACATTACTTGGGAAATAATTCAGGCGAACCCAGAGAAACCATGGAATTGGTGGGGAATTTCACATAACCCTAACATTACTTGGGAAATAATTCAGGCGAACCCAGACAAACCATGGAATTGGTGGGGAATTTCATATAACCATAACATTACTTGGGAAATAATTCAGGCGAACCCAGAGAAACCATGGAATTGGTTGGAAATTTCAAAAAAACCCAACATTACTTGGGATATTATTGAGGCTAACCCAGACAAACCATGGAAATGGTGGGGAATTTCACACAACCCTAACATTACTTGGGAGATAATTGAGACGAACCCAGACAAACCATGGAATTGGTGGAGAATTTCGCATAACCCTAACATTACTTGGGAAATAATTCAGGCGAACCCAGACAAACTATGGAATTGGTGGGGAATTTCACGAAACCCCAACATTACTTGGAAAATTATTGAGGCGAACCCAAATAAACCATGGGAATGGGGGGAATTTCACTAAACCCAATGACGCAATGGAGAGATATTCGAGGTAAAAAATTGAAAATAAAGTATTTAAAACCATCAACAAGAAAACGAAAACATAAAAAATATTTGGATTAAATCAGCGTTTTAAATGTTCAAAGATGTAATTAAAATATTATTTTTGAGAGATATTCAATTAAAAATGGTAATAATAATAATGTTCCTATAAATATTAAGAATTTACTAAGTTCATATTTATTTTTTAAATCTATTGGTTTCATTAAAAATAATACAAATACTAATATGTAAAATAAAATTAAAATATATTTTTTAAATAAATCAAAATAATTATAGTTTTTTGTTAAATAATCTATTTTTCTCTCATTTGTTTCTACAGAAGACTTCATTTCATCAATAGATTTCTCTAGTTCATTGTTTTCTCTAGAACGAATGTTAAACAAATCTTCTACATCTTTTGTTGATTTGTTGAGAGATAAATATAAATTATTAAGGTCATCATATGTTTTTACTAAGTCATCATGTATTTTTTTATTTTTATTTTTATATTCTGTCGCATCATTTCTGTATTTATTTCTTAACATATTTAAATATCCGTCTTCTCCTTTTGTAAATACATAATATTCCTTTTCTGCTTCTTTTACATTTTCTGATGACTGTTCTGCTTTATCCCATTTTCTTTTTAATTCATCAGCATGTTTTCTCTTTTGACAATCACTGTCACACGATATAAGGTTGTTTAAATTACTAATTATTCCATTTAATTTATTTTGAGGCATTCCCATTGATGTCAACATATTATTATATTGGCTTGTATAATCATTATTTTCATTGTTTATCATATTTCCATTTATATTCATACTTATAATATAAATAGAAATTTTATCATCTATATACTTAAACTTTTGAACTATGTGCGTCTACACATAATTTCTTTTTCTTATTGTAAGTTGTTCCACTAGAACAACATTCTTCACCTACACATCCTATACCCATAACTTTCATCATATGTTTTAATTCTGATTTATAAATATCTTCATCACTTCCTGATTTTCCTTCTAAACCTAATTGTTGCATATCATAGTCATATACTGTAGGTGATTTATTTTTAGGGTCCCAGTTTTTATCCCAATCTATATTATCATAATTCATATTATCACGCATTAATAAATCATAATAATAATACATTAATACTAACATACCTACAAATATTGTTATTGAAATCATTATTGTTGTTAATTGTAATGGTAATAAATTCATTTTGTAAATTACAAGAATTATTATTATTGGTAAAATGAAATATATTAATGTTTTAAGAAATTGTGATATCGCACGGAATCTCTCACTATAATATGTATTTATTTGTAACATTCTTACTTTATTTTGGTCTGTTGAATCCAAATGTTTTAAATTATCCTTCATATCATTTAATTGTTCTTCTGCTATTTTTGTTGCCTCTATTTGATCCACTAATGTTTTTGAACCTTCATCTATATTATTTTTTAAAGTATCATATGCTTTAACTAAATCATCAAACATTATCATTCTTAATGTTGCTGTTTCATGTATTTTATTTACTATAATATTTCTTTCTTCATTTGACATAGTTGAAGGTGCACTTTGAAGTTTATTATGTAATTCTCTCTCTATATTTTGAAAATTATTTATTTTTTGCATTATATCACTTTCTATTTGTAAGGACATTTATATATAATCCTTATATAATTATGTTTTTCTTATACAAATAATTCCCTAAAATATATACTAATAAAGCTACTGATAATACACCTACTACCATGTTTGACATTGTGTTGTTATTAAATATTACATAGATGATGAGAGAAAATAATAATAATGTTGTTAATAACCATACCATATATCTTGTTTTTGTTGAACTTATTCTTAATAATGAATTTTCATATTCACCTTCCATACTATTTTTTTTTTCTTTAAATTGATTAATTAATAATTTATCTTTTCTAAGTTTTTCTACATATGATTTTAATTCATCATGTTGTTTTTTTATATTTTCTTGAAGATTTTTATCTTCTGTTGCTATGCTTGGTAATTCATTATTTAATTGCATTGCTAAATATAACAATACATCATTTAACTCATCCAAACTTAACAATACATTTGGGTCTATATCTAATCTATTACATTTATTTGTTGAAATCATATTTCCACCTGTAGGTATTGATTCATATTCTGTATTTGTTAATTCTACTACTGGAATATTACAAGATTTACTTTTATTATTCCATACATCACATGAATATACATGTTTATTGCCTTGAATATCGACCCATGCTCTTTCGTTTGTATCAATATTTCTAATATTTTTACCTGCTATTTTACATGGTTGTCCTACACCCATATCTGGTCCATTTTTTAAAAATTTATTTAAATCAGCTTTATTTAATTCTATTGGATTATTAGGACAATTATTTGAATTTTTAGACCAAGCATCATTAGAGTATTTGTGTGTATAACCATAATCATTTACATATATATAATTACCATCACCAGATGTTATTACTTGACCAAAATATTGTTGAATATCCTTATCAGTATTTATATTATTCATTAATTCATCAGAAAATAATTTATATGTTATATTATATTCCGTAAGAACTTTATTGAATGTATCTTCTAATTTTTCTATTTTATTATTTGTTGAAGGAACAGAATCATTCTTATTTTCCATATTTTCTACAATTGAACCTACACCATTCATGGTTGTAAGTTGGAGTTTGTCTAAATCTTTTCTTAAGTTTTCTACATCTAATTTATTATAATTTAAATATTCTAAACCTTGATTTAAAGAATTACCTATATTTTGTGATGTTCTATTAAATATTTTTTCAAACATTTTCTATACAATAATGTTAGAAAATGTATATATATTCATCATTTATAATTAATAATTTATTTTCTGTAATAATATTGATATATTTTATAAATTACAAATAATATCATCAAAGAGTATAAAATGGTTTTTATTAACTTTAAAGTATTTAATTCTTCATTATCCTTGTAAGACATTATCGCACCTGCTTTCATATCTTCTAAACCGGATAATTGACTCATTAATTTATTATTATTTCTCTCTAAATCATCTATCAATGTTTGCTTACTTTCACTATCTTTTATCTTTTTACTAATGTTTGTTTTTAATTCATCTATCATTTTTTCTATTGTCGCATTTATACTTTTTAACTTTGAATCATTTTGATTAAATAAAGTCATATATACTTCATTTACTTGTCCTTTCATAAATGGAAAAAAATTTGTTGCCTTCGCAAGAAAATTATTATATTCATTGTTTAATTTTCCTATATCTTCGTTATTCATTTATATATTTTATGAAGAACATATTCTATAATATTTTGTATTAATTGCGGTTTTACTTGGTCTCAATATTTCACATAATTCTCCTGGACGAATTCCTATTACATTTGCTACAGGGTCAAATCTTCCTATTTCTGGAACCTTCTTATCATCTGTTATATTATATTTAGTGTATACTTCCATTTTCTCTTCTTCACTTAATACTCTGTGTGGTGGAACAAGACTATGGTTCAATATGTTAAATTGTAATCTATGAATATTAATAATTGAAATAAATCTCTTTTCATCTTCCCATATTTGTTTCAAAATATTAAGAACTGACTCATTTGGTTTGTCCTTATAAATAATAATTAAATCATCTTTTGGTGTTAAAATATTTTCATGATTAAATAAATCTTCAGCAAAATCATAAACATTATTTGGTCTAATTGTTTTATTTAAATAAAATTTAATGTATGCTTTTTTACCATTATTATCATCTTCAACCAACATATCAAGTTGTTGAGATTTAAACATAATGTTAACTTCACTCATACTTGAACCTTCGTAATTTGTAATATTAAATCCTCTTCTTCTTAAAATATCAAGAATATTTTTACGAGCTTTGTAAATTTTTGTAATAAACCCACTTTGTTCTGCCATCTTGTTTGTTTAATATATAATATTATTTTTAACTAAATTCAATTTTTATTAAAAAATAATATTATACGAAAATATATTCATTTATTTTCATTAATCTTATATTAATCTTATTTAAGTATAATTTTCTTTTTATTTGGATCATTTACATTTGTATTTGTTTCCTTAATTTCATCTTTATTTTCTTTTTCATCATTATCTATTTTTAATATACTAATTGGCGCTGGTGGTGTTTCAATATTAAATACTTTTTTATCGTCTTCATTTAAAGCTTCTACATCATCGTTTTCTTCTTTTTTTGTTGTGTTGTCATTTTTTAATTCATTTATGTTTAAATTAATATTAATGTCTGGCACGGATTTATATGGGTTATTGTAACTTCCTCCTTTTTGTTCTGGTAAAGATGGAACTGGAGGACCTCCCATAGGCATTGGTGAGTCCATAGGCATAGGCAATGGTGAGGATGGTGCGTATCCGATTAGTGACGGAGATACAGGTTCTTCCGTTGGCAATGGTGAGGATGGTGCGTAACCGATTAGTGACGGAGATACAGGTCCTTCCCTAGGCATAGGAGATGTTGGTGCGTATTCTCCTTTTGTTTCTTCTGCACCTGGTGATAGAGGTCCTTTTTCTATTGGTGTTTCCATAGCTTCTTCTGGTAACTCTGGAAGAACTAATTCAGGTTCTTCTGATTTTTCATCAGTTTCATCTTCTTTTAAGAGAGATTTATTTGCTTGTTCTATAACAGTTTCTGGTGTTTCACCTAATCCGGTTAATTTAATTATATTATCCGAGAATGATAAATTTGATAAGTGATTAATGTTATCTTCTGTAATAATTCTCATTTGAATATTCATTGTTTGTAATTCTTGTATTAATAATTTTAACGCATATGGAATTCTAACAATACTAAATGTTCTACCATATTTTGTTACATTTTCAATATTCATATTTTCATTTATATTACCAGTAAATTTAATTGGACCATCAGCCATAGGACTAATAAACAAGTTCTTTGTTTGATTATATATAGCAATCATACCTGTCTTATTACATACAGCCATGTAATAGTCATCACCTCTTACAAGCATAGATTCTTTTAAGAAACTAGAAGCACCATGGGCAATTATACCATCACGTTCCATTTCACCAATACGAAGACCTCCTCCACGTGCACGACCTTGAACGGTTTGTCTGGTTAAAACTGTTCTTGGACCTCTTGCTCTATAATTAATCTTATCTTTAACCATGTGTTTAAGTCTCATATAGTATGTTGGACCTATAAATATATCAGCTTCAACTTGTTCTCCTGTTTGTCCGTTATATAATACTTCATTTCCAGATGAATGGAAACCATTATCTCTCAACATTTGACCGAAAACAGTTGCCTTTTGACCTTTGTTAAAGAAAGCAGTGCAATCACCAAAACCACCAAGATTTACACATGCTTTACCCATTAAGGTTTCGACAAGTTGTCCTATAGTCATACGTGATGGTAATGCGTGTGGATTGACAATTAAATCGGGTTTAATACCGTCTTTAGTAAAAGGCATATCTTCTTCAGGTATAATAAGACCAATAGTTCCTTTTTGTCCACATCTAGAACAGAATTTATCACCAATTGCTGGTATTCTCTCATGTCTAATTCTAACTTTAGCTATACGAGTTCCTTCTTCTCCTTCAGTAATAAATGTTTGGTCTACATATCCTAATTGACCTTTTTTAGTTATAATGGAAGAATCTGCTGATACTTCTGGTTCATCAATATTTGTAGTAATTCTTCCAATCAATACTTTTTTATCATCTACATATGTATTCTTTTTAATTAAACCATTTTTATCAAGATGAGAATAATCATAACCTGGTTTTAATCCAACAACATTATTTTCTTCTATATTTGCGAAATGTGTGTCTATTACTGTATCACCAGCTTTTGTTGTTTCTTCTCTTGTTTCATAAGTATTAAAGTATGTAGTTCTAAACATACCACGTTTTACAGAACCTTCGTTGAATAAGATTGAATCTTCTACATTATAACTACCATAACACATAATTGCTACTATAACATTTTCACCATATGGATGTTCTTCTTTATTTATTTTTTCAAGATAACGACTTTTAATAAGTGGAATTCCACCATTGTTTAATACAACACCCATTTTATCAAAACGAACTTGATAGTTTGAATGGTATAATGATACTGCTTGCTTCATTTGACCACAAGCATATAAATCACGTGGTAATTGATTATTTTCAGCAAAAATAACTTGATTACCCATGACACCTAAAATAAGTGATGGATGTATTTCTATGTGTGAATATGGTTTTTTACTAAGGTCATCATTTTGGAAAGCAATTAATGATGTTTCAGCTTCAGATGTATCCATATAATCAATGATTGCGAGAGATTGTTTAATATCATCTAAATTATCTGTATTATAGAGTGACGAAACACTTTCAAATACATCACATTTATTTAATTCTTTATATTCTTTCTTCTTTTTAGCAAATCCAGATATTAATTGGTTCCATGTGAAATTACCACTTTTTAATACTTCCATAATTGCTGGTTTATTATAACTAGGATTTCCATCACTATCAATATAATAAATAGGACGACACAATCTACCTGAATCTGTATATATTTCAATCATCTCATTTGTAATATCCCAATTAAGAGATGTTAATGTTGGAATGAGAGAAATTCTTCTATATTTTTTAAGAATTTCAATTAATCCTTTTGGATTATTTATTGTTCCTACCCAATTTCCATTTACAATTACTTTTGTTACAGTAGATATGTATAAAGGATCTGATTCAGATAAAAGTCTCATACCCATTTTTCTAAGTAATTTAATCATAGGATAAGAAGAACAATTTGTAGTTATTCTTGTAGCTATAGCAAGATGTTTATGAAGACCTACATTACCACCATCTGGTGTATCAACAGGGTCAATAATACCCCATTGTGATGAGTGTAATAAACGAGGTCCAACTACTTTCGCACTCGCATCTAGTGGTAAATTTATTTTTCTTAATTGTGATATAGCTGAATTATAACTTAAACGATTAAGGTCTTGTAAAACACCTATACGTTTAGTGTGTGCTTCAGCACCCCAATCTCCTTTAAATGCTTTTCTGAATCCAATTTCAACTATCCTCTCAGAAAAGAAATTTTTGTAATTATTATCAATAAGATTTATAAAATCAATACCTTGATATAAACCTTTATTATAGTAATATGCTTTATCGAATTTTTGGAATATTTGTTTTTGTTGAATTGAATAATATTCATTAAATAAATCGTAAATTAAAGAACCTGGTAATTCTACACGTTTAAATTTAAAACTGTCTCTATCTGTTGGTTTTTTATCTTTTTTATAAACTTTTAACATTTCTCTCACCATATGACCTATAAAGTATGCTTTATCTTTGAAGTTCATTTCTCCAACATGTGGTAAAAGATAATTTGTTAAAATTTCTAATGTTCCAGGTATACTCTTTCTTTTTGTGAGAGTTGCTATATATTTAATGGCGTTTACTTGATTAAATATCATACCAGCATCATAAATAGATGGATAAAATAAATCTACATATTGTTTATACTTATCTAAGTTTAATAAACAATGTTCTATAATACTTTTATCACTTTCTACTCCTAAAGCACGCATTAAAATAAATAATGGAACTGGTTTTCTTACAT
>Ga0181589_10004592_pt1 | contig 11056 bp, 9 predicted proteins | sample 071ome_25_FD_132444 | JGI IMG/M metagenome (GOLD analysis project Ga0181589, IMG submission 132444) | Coastal salt marsh microbial communities from the Groves Creek Marsh, Skidaway Island, Georgia - 071410BT metaG (megahit assembly) | ecosystem: Environmental > Aquatic > Marine > Intertidal zone... | reverse complement strand
GCAGGCCGTGCCCTGGCCGGAGGAAATCTTCGAAAAAGGCAAGAGCCTGGTAAGGGAACGGCCGGAGATTTAAACCCCGGCTGAGCCCCCCCTCTTACTCTCCACCCGCCGCCTGTTCGGCAGGCTTGTCCTTGCGGTGCGTCAAATAATCCTTACCGGCCACCAGGGCGCCGATCACGAATCCGATCCCGTTCAACAGGAACCCGTGATCAATGGCAGAAGCCGGCAACAGCATGAGAACGCCGGAAACAAAGAGCAAAAGCCTGTTGAATCCGTTTTGCGGACCAAACACAAAGCCGATCAAACCGCAGGAGCCGAACCAGACACCGATCAGGGCGGTGGCAGTGGCTTCAATGATTTCGAGCGCCGTACCTTGCCCCAGCAATGCGGGCGACAGCACAAAGACAAACGGGATGACATAAGCAATCCAGCCAAGCCGTACCGCCGTCACGCCGGTCTCCATCGGTTTTGCCCCGGATAGTGACGCGGCCGCAAAGGCGGCTATCGCCACTGGTGGCGTGATCATCGACATCAGCCCGAAATACAGCACGAACATATGCGCCGCGATGGGGTGAATGCCGAGCTTGATCAGCGACGGCGCGATCATGGTGGCCAGCAGCAGATAGATTGCCGAGGTCGGCATACCCATCCCGAGCAGGATAGACACGATCGCCGTCAGGACCAGAAGCAGGAAGATGCTGTCCTCGCCGACCGTCGCCAGCAGCAGGGTCAGCGCCTGTCCCAGACCGGTGCGGTCGAGGATGGAGATGATAATCCCCGCCATGGCGCCGATCGCGACGATATCAGCGGAGGCGCGCCCACAACCCGCGATGGAATCCCAAAGCTGAGCCGGGGTAATGCGATGCCCCTTATATCCAAAGATGATACTGACGATCGCCACGGATATTGCCGCCCAGAAGGCGGATTCCTGCGGCGGCAAGTTGAGCGAGAAAAGCGTATAGACGAGGACGACATAAGGAAGGATGAAAAACCAGCCTTCCTTCATGACCCTTCCGATCAACGGAATGCGGTCCTTCGGCAACGGCGCGATCTTGTTCTTCGCCGCTTCCAGATCGACCTGAACAAAGACCGCCAGGTAATAGAGTGCGGCCGGCACCAGGGCGGCCAGAATAATCTCGGTATATTCGAGTTCCAGAATTTCCGCCATCAGGAAGGCGGCGGCGCCCATGATCGGCGGCATGATCTGTCCGCCGGTGGAGGCCACAGCCTCAATCGCGCCGGCGCTTTTCCGGTCATATCCCGCCTGTTGCATCAACGGGATGGTGATAACGCCAGTGGACGCAACGTTCGCCACGGCGGAACCGGAAATCGATCCGAAAAAGCCGGAAGCAACAACCGCAATCTTTGCCGACCCGCCGCGCGACCGCCCCATCAGAGCGGCGGCGACATCGGTAAACCATTCCGAGGCGCCGGTGTGCAGCAGCAGCTGTCCCATCCATATAAACAGGACGACGGTAAGAACGATAATCTTGAGCGGCAGACCGAGGATCGAAGCATTATTCGTCCCCAGTTCCGCGATCAGACGATGCGGGGCTTGCTCCACCCCCTTGAACATATCGCCCGGCACCAGATGGCCGAGAAAGGCGTAAATAACGAACGCGCTGAAGATGATGGTCAGACTCCACCCCGCCGTGCGGCGCAGCGATTCCCAGACCAACGGCAATAATATCAGGCTGATCCAGAACATCTGATCGCGCATGGCGAACGGGTTCAGCTCAATATCCTCATAGATAAAAATCAGATAGGCGGCGGTGCCGAAACCGAGAACGGCGCAGACGGCGTCATACCAGGGAACGCTCTTCCGTTCACGCCCCCCGTGAACGGGGTAACGGATAAAAACAATGGCAATCACCAGCCCAAGGCAGGCCACCATCGCCTGTTCATCGAACCACTGAAAACCCAGCTTCAGGGGAAGTTCGATCGCCCAGGCGAGCGCAATCAGCGTTACAAAAGCCCCCAGAAACAGACAAGACGATTTCACAAAAGGGCTTTCAACCCATTCCGCGATCAGGGCCGCGCCCTTTTTATTCTCAGGAGTCGCTTTGGTCGTCGAATTATCAGCCACGTCCCATCTCCGCCTTATAAATCCACCGTGTTTTCCGGTGCCGTTTCAGAATAAAAACGGAAAACGCCCGCGAACCCAATGGGGGACGCGGGCGAATTCGTTACAGGATCAGTTCATACGAACCGGGTCTCAACGCTTCCAGAGACCGGCTTCCTTGTAGTAGTTGACGGCGCCCGGATGGTACGGGAATCCGTGATCCTTCTGCAGGCGCGCATTGGCCTCAAAGGAACGCCACAGCGGACCGCCAGCCTTAAGCTGCTTTTCCTGGGTGTGCATGACCTTGGCCACCTTGTAGGCGACCGCGTCGGACATGCCCTTGTGGGTCCAGAGCAGGAAGTCATAGGACACGAAGTTGGTCGGCTTCAGAACACCGGTAAGACCCTTGGCCGGTTTCACAATCTGCCATTCCGCCCGCGGGAACCATTTCTGCATCCGCTTCAGCGCTTCCGGCGACTCATCAAACGACAAATGCTTCACGCCGCCGTCGATCTTGGCCTGCATCTGCTTGACCCAGCCCGTGCCGGCCGCGGCAATCGCCATGTCGACCTTGCCGGAGATGAACGCACGCCAGTGCTGCACCAGACCGACCTGCGGAACCTTCTTGACATCGTCATAGGTCAGATTGTCGGTCGCCAGCGCGCCGCTGGTGATGTAGGTGAAAAGCGGGGAGCCCTTGAAGCCCGACGCAATGCGCTTGCCCTTGAGGTCGGCAACCCGGTTGATGCCGGATTTTACACCGACAACCGGGCTGACGGTGAATTTCATCATCGTCGCGATCAGGCGAAGGTCGGTGTACTTCTTGCCCTCGGACAGGCCGACGCCTTCCTGGGACATATAATACTGAGAAATGTTGGAAATGCCGAAGCCAAGTTCACCGGCATTGACCACCGGAATATATTGCTGGGTGCCGCCCATGGTCTGCTTGCGCATCTGGACGCCCGGGGCGTGTTCGGAAACTGCCTTGGAAATGGTCGCGGTGATCTGTGCGACCGCGCCGGCCTTGGTGGAACCAATGCCGAAAGTCTGGGCCGAAGCCGTGGTGGCAAACGCAAGAGCGCCGGCAGCGGCAAGGCCAAAAGTTACAAATTTCATCACAGAAATCTCCCTGTCTGTCATGTGAACGCAATAATACTGGCGAGACTGTACACGCCTGCCTGCCGCTTTCAAGTATGAATCGGGGGTCAAGACCATTTTAAGGCAGGGGAACGGCGAAAAAATTCCGCCAAAATGCCGTTAACCGCGTCCGCGCGCTCCATCGCGCTGTAATGACCCACCCCGGAAACAATCTCCAGACGGCTGTTTTTTAACGATTGCGCGACCGCCCGGCAGGTTTTTTCCGGCGCGACGGGATCGAATTCCCCCCCTATCACCAGCACGGGCGGGCCGATTTGCGGCAAATCGGCAAACAGATCCGACTGGCTCATCATCTCGACCGCCTGGCGGAAGCCGTCCGGTCTGACCCTCGCCATCGTTTCCACGGCCTTGTCGCGTACGGCATCAGCCACACCGGGGGCCAGGATCGCCGGACCTTTTTCATAGGCAAAGCGCATCGGCCCCAGCGCCTCGAACAGGCCGAGACGCGCCGCGCGCAGCTGTTCCCTTTCCTCATCCGGCAACCCGCCGAGCCCGGTCAGCGGATGAGAAAGCGTCAGGGACAGCAAACGACCGGGATGCCGGGCGGCGATATGCCCGGCAATCAATGCCGCCACCGATTGCCCGACGAGATGACATCTTTCGATTTCCAAAAAATCCAACAAGGCAAGGGCGGCCGCCGCATACGCCCCCGTGTCCGGCGCGGGATCGGGCAGATCGTCCGATCCGCCATAACCCGGCATATCCCAGGCAATGACGCGAAATTGATCGGAAAGGCCGGCAAGCTGCGCGGACCAGTTTTCCGATGCGCCGCCGATGCCATGCATGAAAAACACGGCATCACCCTGCCCGGCGTCGCGCCAGGCCAGCTTCCGTCCGGCAATCTCGGCGGACTGAAGCGTCAGGCGACCGCGTCCCGGTCTTCGGGCTTCATCTGATACATCTTCCAGACCCGGTCGAGTTCCACCATCGCGGCGGGGTCGAAATCCTGCTTCGGCCAGGGGTCCGCCTTCCAGTGGCCGTGTGTATCTTCACCGCGCAGCAGCATGGCGCTGGCGCCCGGAAAACGCGTTTCCTTGATTTCAGGCGTAATATAATGGATCGAGAGCCCGATCCGCCGGTCATCCGACACATTCGGGTCGGATGCATGCAGCACATCTTCCTTATGAAACGAAAACTGCCCGGCTTTCAGCGACACCGGCACGGCGTTGGTGTCATCGACACCGGCGACCGTCTGGCCACGCGACAGAATATTGTTCTCCGCCTGGGTTTCCTCATGCTCGTAAATGCCCTGATTGTGCGATCCGGGTATGAAATGTATGCAGCCGGATTCCAATGAGGATTCCGATATAGCGATCCAGGCGGTCAGCGTTTCACAGGGCTCCAACCCGTAATAGGTCGAATCCTGATGCCAGGAGACAAAGCCGGGGTCATGCGCTTCTTTCTGGAAAAAGCTCGACCCCCAACACAGGATATTGGGCCCGATAATGTCCTCGACCGCGTCAAGCAGCCTCGGGTGGGAAATCAACTCACACAGGAACGGAAACGGGATATGGGCCTTGATCTTGCAACGCGATTGAATTTGTTCGCCGAATTCCTCTTCCACGGATTCGATCTTCTGGCGCACCTTCAGCGCCTCATCTTCTGTCAGAAGGTCAATCGGCCCCAGAAAACCGTTGGAATTGTAGCTTTCAACCTGTTTTTCGGTCAGCACCTTGCCCATTTTCCAATCCCTCGCAGATTTATTCCATCCAAATAGAATAGCGCCGCCGCCGCCGCATAGGCAAGATGCGTCCGGCGCATGGCCGCCTCAGGTGGACATACGGTAGCGTATGGCATAGAAAGTCGCCCAATATCCGATTGGGATAACTGAAAAACCGGGAAAAACCATTGTCCAAATCAGTTGAAGATCGCGTTGATCGTAAACCCGTCGCCTATGGCGATTTGCGTGGCTGGATCGACGCGTTGCGTGCCGCCGACGAACTCGCGGAGTTCAATCAGGAGGTCGACTGGGATACCGAACTTGGCACCATCGTCCGCATGGCGCAGGGAACCGGCGCCGGTCCCGCCTTCCTGTTCAATAATATCAAGGATTACAACAGCGACGACGCTGTCAGCAGCCAGGTCTTCACCAACGGCCAGGGCAGCTATTCGCGCCTCGCCATGATGTTCGGGCTGAAGCCCGATACCCCGATCCGCGATATGGTGAAAATCTGCCGCTATATCTTTCAGGAACGGGTGGAACCCAAGACCGTACGCACCGGCCCGGTAAAGGACAATATCCTGACCGGGCGCGATATCGATCTCTACAAATTCCCGATTCCGAAATGGAACCGGGATGATGGCGGGCGCTATATCAACACCTATTCGGGCTGCGTTACCAAGGACCCCGATACCGGCATTCATAATGTCGGCATCTATCGTGGCATGGCGCTTGATCAGGCCAATATCGGCCTGCTGCTCTGGCGGGCCCAGGGCTGGGGCAATCATTACGCCAAGCACATGGCGCGCGGCGATGAAATGCCGGTTGCTTTTGTTATCGGCTGGGAACCCTCAATGGGCTTCACCGCCGGGTCGCCGGTGCCGCGTGATGTCTCGGAATATGAGGTGATGGGCGCCATTCGCGGCGAGCCTGTGGAACTGGTCGATTGCGAGACCGTGCCGCTGCAGGTGCCGGCGAGCGCCGAAATCGTTATCGAGGGCTGGGTCTCCACCGATCCGCAGAGCTTCCGGCCGGAAGGGCCTTACGCCGAATTCACCGGCTATTACGCGACCGAGCAGACGCCGAAACATGTCGCGCGCGTCACCGCGATCACCCATCGCGACAAGCCGATCCTGCGCGGCGCGCTGGAAGGCGCGGTGCCGGGCTCTTACGGCGAAAACCACATCATGAGCTCGATCCAGCGCTCGGCCACGGCGTGGAACGCGCTTGAAACAGCCGGCGTGCCGGGCGTCACCGACGTGTTCGGCATGCCCATTCAGGCGGGTATCAATGTCGCGGTGCAGATCAACCAGACCTATCGCGGCCAGGCCAAACAGGTGGCGGCGGCGCTGTGGGGCAATTCCGCCTCTCATGTGCGCTACAAGCATGTTTTCGTGGTCGATCAGGATATCGACGTTCATGATTACGGCGCGATCGACTGGGCATTTGCCTGGCGCTTCAATGCCGGCGAAGATGACCTGATTGTTTTCCCCTCGACCTGGGGCGCGGGGCTGGACCCGAGCATTCGCGCCCGCGATTCCAACGTGCATCTGTTCGGCACCGGCAAATGGCACCGCGTGCTGCTGGATTGCACGATCAATCTGGATTACGAACCCGACGATCAGGGCCGCCGCTGGCCGCCGACGGTTCACCCCTCGCCTGAGGATCAGGCGAAAGCCCGCGCCCGCTGGACGGAGCTGGGTCTCGATAAATGGGGCAAGGGTCTTATCTAGACCCGGCCCGCTGACTTTCTGGAGAAACGAAAGAGAAAATGGCTGATAACGAAATCGATGCTTTTGGTGGCGTATCCAACCGGCTGCAGCCGCGTGTCTTTGACGATCTGCGCGGCTGGATCGACGCGATCAGGGAAGAAGACGACCTGCAGGAAATCGACGTCGAGGTGGACTGGGATTGCGAGCTTGGCACTATCGCCCGCAAGGCGTTCGGCACCGGCGAAGGCCCGGCGATCCTGTTCAAGAACATCTCCGGCTATAACGGCGACGATGCGCGCTGTTCGCAGCTCTTCACCGGCGGGATGTCGAACTATTCGCGTCTGGCGATGACGCTGGGCCTGCCCAAGGACGCCCCGGCGCGCGATCTGGTGCTCGCCACGCGTTATTACCTGTCCCGGCGGATTGAACCCGTCGAGGTCGAAACCGGCCCGGTGAAGGAGAACATCCTGACCGGCGACGAGATCAACCTGTTCGACTTTCCGGTGCCGAAATGGCATCGCGAGGATGGCGGCCGCTATATCAACACCTTCCAGGCGACCGTGACGATGGACCCGGATACAGGGGTGCATAATCTCGGCATCTATCGCGGCATGATCGGCCAGAAAGATACCCTGCCGGTGCTGTTGTGGCGGGCCCAGAACTGGGGTGTCCATTTCGAGAAATGGGCCGAACGCGGCCAGAAAATGCCGGTCGCCCATGTCTATGGCTGGGAGCCGTCTTTGCCCTATTGCGCCTCCGCCCCGGTGCCGACCGGTGTTTCGGAATATGACGTGATGGGCTCAATCCGCGGCGAACCGGTTGAGCTGGTGAAATGCGAAACCAACGACATCATGGTGCCGGCCAGTGCAGAGCTGGTGATTGAAGGCTATATCGATCCCGACCCGGCGACTTTTGAAATGGAAGGGCCGTTCGGCGAATATCCGGGCTATTTCGGCGGCGACGCCGGGCCGAAGCACGTCACCAAGGTGACCTGCATCACCCACCGCAACAACCCGGTCTTCCGCGGCACGCTGGAAGGCACCCTGCCGAAAATGCTCAATGAAAACAGTGTCATGAGCTCGATCCAGCGCGCCGGAGTCGCCTGGAACGTGCTGGAACGCGCCGGCGTGCCGGGCGTCACCGATGTGCATTGTTCGCCCGCCAATAACGGTACCACCGTGTTCATCCAGCTTAACCAGACCTATCGCGGCCAGGCCAAGCAGGCGGCGGCGGCGCTGTGGGGATCGAATTCGGCGCATCTGCGTTACAAGAATGTCTGGGTGCTGGATCAGGATATCGATATCCGCGATTACGGCGCGGTCGACTGGGCCTATGCCTATCGCGTCAACGCGGCGGAAGACGATGTGGTCTTCTTCCCGGCGAATTTCGGCTCGCTGCTGGATCCGTCGACCCGGCTCAAGGACCGCGACCCGATGCTCTACGGCACGGGCAAATGGTGCCGTATCCTGATTGACGCCACGGTCAATCTCGATTTCGAGCCGGAAGAGCAATATAACGGCGATCGTTACCCACCCACCGTCGCACCCCACAAGGAAGACATGGACAAGGTCAACGCGCGCTGGAAGGAATACGGGTTCGAGGACTGATCCCGCCTTCCATCAGAAACAAAAACGCCGGCCTCACCCGCCGGCGTTTTTCGTTTATTCGTTCAAGGCTCTGCAAACACTACGCGTCACATTGATGTCCGGGGTGAATTCCGCCGCGCTTTGCCCTGCGCGCAGCACAAAACCGTTGAGCGCCTTGCGCGGGACCACGCGGGATACCGCGCGCTAGAGTTTCGGCTTGTAACGATCGAGATTGTGCTTTGCATCGCGCACGCCGCGCCCGAAGGAGAAAACGCCCAACACCGCGTCGCGAAGCCGCGGCTGGCTATAGCAGAAATATTCCGCGCCATCCCGCCCTTTGACGCACAACGTCACCAGCACAGGATAGGATTCGCGGCCGCGCGGGCCATAGCTTTGCAAAAAGCTGAACAGCGACAAATCATGAACACCATCCAGCGTGTCGTCTTTCTGCTTTGCGTCTTTTCCCTGACCCGATGGCCCGCCTGCCGCGACCGCGCCGTCGGAAACCACCAACGCGCCCAAAATACCGGCAAAAACTATCGACCTAACCTTCATCCTGAAGAACCCCGCCAATGCGCTCCGAGACCGGGAGTCACCTTCGCAGAATTCCTTGAAGAGGCGGTTAATCGGCACGGTAAAGAACCGCTTAATATGCACAGGAACGGGCGGAAACCCGATTAGAATTCATTAACGCCGGACGGCGAAAAACTCCTTCAGCATTTCGCGCGAGCGTATTTCATCAATCCCGCCATAGACTTCCGGGCGGTGATGGCAGGTGGGCTGATCGAATATCCGGGGGCCCGCCTCAACCCCGCCGCCCTTGGGATCTGACGCCCCGAAATAAAGCCGTCTGATTCGCGCGAATGAAATCGCCGCCGCGCACATCGGACAGGGCTCAAGCGTCACATAGAGATCGCAACCGAGCAGCCTTTGTCCGCCATATTTCGCCGATGCCTCGCGCAGCACCAGCATCTCGGCATGCGCCGTCGCGTCCTTGAGCTCCTCCGTCCGGTTTCCGGCCGCGGCGAGAATTTCCCCGGCCGCCGGATCAACGATGAGCGCGCCGACGGGCACTTCCTCGCGCAGGGCGGCTTCCGATGCTTCTTCCAGCGCCATCTCCATAAAGGAGCGGTTGGCCGGGCTGACGGGCGAAATCATCGGTCTATTTCTTGGCGAATTCCGGCAGGGTGGCGAGAAGCTGTCCGTACCCGTCTCGCGGTTCGTTTATCCGCAGCCGCTTCTGGAACTCCCAGACACGCGACGGCACGGGATGCACAACCGGCAGCCCCAGATCCTGTTCCAGCATGTCGATGATGCTGAGAACCTTCCAGCCGGTACCCAGCATATAGATACCCTGCGCGCGTTTGTTGCGCAGAACCAGATCCTTGATGAAGGCATAGACCTGATGCGGGGCGAGATTCTGCGCCTGGTTGAAATCGACATCCATCCCTTCGAAACCCAGCACATCGAAACCGGCGGCGCGGAAATATTCCGCGAAAGTATCGTTGATCTCACCCCGGAAATAGCTGGCACCGACAATGCGCTTCACCTTGAGCGCCTTCAGCGCCGCGATGTGATTGGTGCCGGAGGTAAAGATTGGAATCTTGTGCTTGCGTTCCCAGGCCCGGATTTTCTTCGCTTCGCCATCCAGCCCCATCACCATGAAAGGCGGCGCGCCCTCCGGATGGATCACATCGCAGCCCTGTTCGGCCAGCACCGCGACCTTAGCGTCGTAATCCTTCATGATGTCCTTGAATTCGGTGCGGTCGCCGCGCCGGATATCGTTATAGAGCGGGATCACACCAACACCCTCGGGCAACAGCCGGATCATGTCCTCCAGCCCGCCGGGCCGCATGGTCGGCTTGATAAGCCCCACAATTCCACGCCAGCTTGAAAACGCCATTGATGCCTCCCTTGGATCGTTTGACGAATAGTGGAGCCTGATCCACCCGCGCACAAGATGGATGGCGCATTTTCAACGCGGCTATTCTCCGCTAGTCTCAACGGTGAACAAACCAGTTCCATCGACCAAGGGAGGATTAACGATGAAAATACTCAAAGGTTTAACTGCGGCAGCCGCGGTTGCCGGCGCTCTGACGGCTATGCCGGCAGCGGCGGATGTTTATTCCGGAAAAACCCTGAAATTCTTTATCGGCGCCGGCGCCGGCGGCGGATATGACCTGTATTCCCGCACTCTGGCGCAATATATGGAGAAGCATATTCCGGGCAAGCCGAATATTCTCATCACCAACATGCCGGGCTCCGGCGGGGTGAAAGCGTCGAACTATGTCTATAACGCGGCGGCCAAGGACGGCTCCACGCTGTTGATGCCGTTCTGGACCCATCCGCTGTTCCAGTTGATCCGTCCGCGCGGCATCAAGTTCGACATGAGCAAGTTCCACTGGGTCGGCAATATGGCGTCGTTGAATTCCGCCATTACGGTCCTCTCCAAGATTGCAACCAAATGGGAAGACGCAAAGAAAAAGGAAATCGTCATCGCCGCATCGGGCAAGGGGTCGGAAACCTATATCTACCCGACTTTGATGAACAGCCTGCTGGGTACCAAGTTCAAGGTTGTGCTGGGTTATGTCGGGACCGCGAAGATGGTCCTGGCGATGGAGAAGGGCGAGGCTGACGGACGCGGCGGCTCGTTCCAGAGCTGGAATCTGCAGCGCCCGGAATGGATCAAGAGCAAGCGCATCACCGTGCTGGCACAGGCCGGCCTTTCCCGTGATCCGCAGATCGCCCACGCGCCGTTGATCCATGAGCTGGTCAAACCGGAAGACGTGGCGGTCGCCAAGTTGATCTCCGCCCCGGTGACGATGGCGCGGATCGTTGGCACACCGCCGGGCGCTTCCAAAGCGCAGATCGATGCGCT
>Ga0181589_10004589_pt1 | contig 11064 bp, 9 predicted proteins | sample 071ome_25_FD_132444 | JGI IMG/M metagenome (GOLD analysis project Ga0181589, IMG submission 132444) | Coastal salt marsh microbial communities from the Groves Creek Marsh, Skidaway Island, Georgia - 071410BT metaG (megahit assembly) | ecosystem: Environmental > Aquatic > Marine > Intertidal zone... | reverse complement strand
GGCATCATCATTTCTCCAATAACCTTTCATAACGTTAGGTCCTTTACACAAAATTTCACCCGCCTCTGAACTTAGTTCCGTGGGATAATCCTCTCCACTAACCTGTGCAATGATTTCACCTGTTTCTAGATTTTGTATCCCTACGGTAACCCCTTGTATCACACTACCAACGACCCCAACCACTTCATCTCCTGGTCTGTTGGCCGTCATAACGGGTGAGGTTTCGGTTAAACCATATCCTTGAAGAATGGAAAGACCCGCACATTTAAAAAATGTATCAATATCGGGAGGTAATGCCGCGCCACCAGAAACAAAAAGACGCACTCGACCACCGGTTTTCTCTTTTAATTTGTCAAAGACTAATTTATCGGCTATCGACTTTTGAAGTGATACTAGGCCGCGTTTGCCATCCACATATTTTTGGCCCGTATTCAACGCCCACTTAAAAATCTGCTGTTTTATAGCACTGCCCTCTTCCACATTTTTATTAATAACATTAAAAATTTTCTCAAATAGTCGAGGCACACTAATGACTACCGTAGGTTTCACTTCGGGTAGATTTTTGGATACGGTATCTACACTCTCGGCATAATAGATTTCAGCTCCACACGCAATAATGGCATAGTATCCAGCCGTACGTTCAAACGAATGGCATAGAGGCAAAAAGGATAAACAGCTATCTTTATCATCCCAATAGATGTGGTGAGTGGCTGCCTTCACATTGCTACAAATATTATTGTGGGTTAGCATAGCTCCTTTAGGCTTCCCAGTGGTTCCCGATGTATAGATCAACGTACACACATCATCAGGTTTAACCTCCTTGGAACCAGCTTCAATTGCCTCACGATGCTCCTTATACAAGCCTTTACAATCTCGCATAATATGATCAAATAAATGCACATGCTCAGGGGCCATAAGTTTAGCATTTTTAGGCATCTCAAAAGCCACAATCTCCATCAGGTCGGGGCAATTATCAAAAACCTCAACCGCCTTTTTTAACTGAATACCCGTAGAAACAAAGAATATTTTTGCCTGTGAATCCTGCAGAATGTATTCGCACTGGCTTGATGGCAAGGTCGTATACAAGGATACATTGATACCACCCAAAAGTTGAATAGCCAAATCCACCACAGCCCACTCGTAACGATTTTCACTGAGTATACCTACCGGGTCACCATGCTTAATCCCTTTACTAAATAAATATCCAGCAACGGCTTGAACATCTTCGGTCACCTGATCCCAATACACGGGCTCATAACCGACTTCACGATCTAATTTATGGTGAAATACCGCTTTATTTTTACCTGCATACTTTTGTGACAGGTTATTGTATAAATCCGTTAATGTTTCAAATGGTACAATTGTAGGCATAACTAATACATTAAGTGAACACTTATATTTCTAACTAAATCAAGGTGCAGTTTCATGGAATATAGCATTCCCCAACTGAAAATCACTACTCTTTTGAATCTAGCACTTCTGATTTCCTTAACATTTCCACAAATGTTATATTTAGAGAGAACTTAAAACACGACCATATGGCTCATCCAGCACACGAAGAAACCATATCCTTAGTAAAAGAAATATTTCGATCGTATCTCAAAGAAGGTAACCAGAGACAGACCCCTGAACGTTTCATGGTATTGGAAGAAATCTATCGTTCAGATGGTCATTTTGATGCCGATGAACTCTTTTTTAGCATGCAGCAGAAGGGCACTCGCGTAAGTAGAGCCACTGTTTATAATACCTTGGATTTACTGGTTGAAAGTGGATTGGTACAACGACAGCAATTTGGGAAAAGCCAGTATCACTACGAAAGAGCTTATGCCTATCAACAACACGATCATATCATTTGCAATGAGTGTGGGCATGTTATGGAGTTTTGTGATCCCCGAATTGGTGAAATCCAAGAATTAATTGGTCGCATTCATGGCATCAATATCGAATCTCACTCACTTCACTTTTATGGCACCTGTGAAGATTCAAACGCTTGCGAGCACCGAAAAAAAATCCAAGAGAACTAACTCAGAATCAGCCTAAATCTTCGTTTTCCGAATGAAAGTTCCCGCTGCCCAGCGAGAACCAATCCAACCCATTAGTACCGCTAATACAAATACAGCGCTCACCATGTAGTACCAGCGTCCAAATGGCCAGGCTAATACCCCTAACTGAGGTGCAATCGACGGAAACACACTGTCGAATAGTACATAAAGACTAACCACACTCATCGAACCCGCAATTAGACCCTGTAACACTCCTTCTATCACAAAAGGAGCCCTAATAAATCGATCGGTGGCCCCAACCAATTTCATGGCTTTTATAACATCGCGACGCGCATAAACGGTAAGTCGAATGGTGTTAAAGACCAATAGGATGGCAGCCAATAGCACCAAAAAACCCAACCAGCTACCCACTTTCACCATGATTTCGAGATTTTTTTCAAGTATTTGAACCAGGCTAGCATTGAATTGAACATTTTCAACCCCTATCCATTGTTCCATTTCAGCAGCTAGTTCGTCAATTCGCTCATAGGGAACTTCAGACGACAATTCCACTTTAAAAGAAGCGGGGAGAAAATCCAAGGCGACCAAATCCTCTACGCCTGACCCAAATTCTGCTCGCATAATGGCGGCAGCACTATCTTTTGAGATAAATGACGTTGACTCCACTTCATCCAGCATCTCTAATTGCTTTTCTAAACCCGCCACGGTAGCAGAGTCTACATCAAAGAGAAACACCTCTAATTCTACCGATTCTTTAAGGCTTACGGCACGCTCATAAATATTGGTAGCTAAGCGTGCAAAAATACCCAATAACACTAGGGCCAAAAACAACGAAAAAATAGAAGTCATAGACGCCCATTTTGTCCGTTTTAATCCTGCAAAACCTTCTTTTAGTAAATAATTCATGATCAAAGATAGAATTAATTTCGAAATGTCGCTTTAATACTTACGACCAGCCTTCGGCCTGGCATTGGGAAACCTGTAGAGCCGAAATAACCCGGTTGAAGTACACCATGCGTCAGGTTTTCCCATCGAACAAAAATCATCATGGCGCGCACTCTGGAAGACACCTCAACATCTAATCGAGTAAAAGCCGGTAGCTCGGCATTATTGGTCACATCTATGGGCCACCATTGGGCTCCCGTAATAAAACCAGGACTTCGATAATTCAAAGGAGAACTATACAATCGAACACCCATTTTGGTATAAGCCGCCCGCTCAAACACATATGATTTCCAAAAAGCGTGCCCCCGAACTCGCAGCTGAAGATCTGTTTCAAAACTTGTCGATTGCCAACTTTCTATTAGTCCATTCCCCCTCTGCTCGGCGGTCCCAGACAAGGCGAACTCCCACCGCTCTAGATTCGTATCGAACCCAAGACCAGCCGCCCATAAGCTGTGTTCACGGGCATATTCTAAGGCCCCTAATTCATTCAATAATGCCGTTCCAGATTCAATAGCAAGTCTACCCCATGAGTTAATAGATACGACGGAATTCTTCCAAAGCGAAAGTTCAGACCATAGGTAATTAGATTCTAAAAGACGGGCTTCATCGGCGTGGATAAATGCTGAATTAGCCCAAAATAATTGCTGAATAGTTGGCAAGCTTTGTCCCCTGCCTAAGCCTAGCGTAACATCTAATACCTCAGAAGTATACTTCACCCCCAGATGGGTCGACCATGCATTGCCTTGTTCATCGCTAAAGGCTCCCTTCAACCCAAAAAATAACGCTGATTTTGTTGCTAAGAAGAGTTGCGCTCTAGCTTCGGATTCGACATTCCACCAACGATTGATCGATACGGTTTGAACATTCTTATTATTGTTCAACGCCCCCTGAGCAGAAAGATCTACACCCCATGAATTTCCAGAAAACTTCTGACTCATCCTCAACCAAAGGCTCGAAACATCCCATGCCGCAGTATCGGCGCCATAGGGCAGGTCAAAACGATGGTTACTTCTTCCGACTTGAACAGATTGATGGGCCTCGGCCAATGAATCGAGCCGCCCTCCAAGGCGAATAAACCAGTCTGATCGATTGAAGGTACTTTTTGTCGAAGATCGCAAAGGGGTTGGGCCAAATTCAGTAAATGGAAAAGCCGATGGAGGATTGCTGTATCCAAACGATTCATCGGCTTCAAAACGATTCTGACTCATCCAAGCATCTAAGCGAAGTCGCTGGTTAATATGATAATATCCTTTGGCAAATACCTGTGTGCCTTTAATTTCATTCGATGGATAATCGTCTCCTGCTCTCCGATCCCAAAATGAAAGCTCTATATGAGTTCGCTCACTTAGATTATGACCAACCCCAAACTCTAAATTCCGGTTATTAAAACTCGACTCGTCATAGTTCAAGGTGCTAATAGGCTCTAGTTTATAATAGTCTCTTATCGACCATTGCGTCTGTAAATTGCCCGCTAAATACTCCGATATATCCGATACCTTATACATAGGAATCACCTGTAACTCCGGCAATCCTGTAATGGGATTATTCAGAGGAATCCCCTCCAGACTGTGCGCCTGATTCGTCGCTCTAAAACCATACATGCTACTTCCACTAGACCGACCAATGGTGCCTAATTCCTGTGAAATAGCGCCCATTCGTTTGGCCATATATTCGTGTGCATCTCCATAGTGTTCCCATCGCAACAAACTGTCGTTACTTATCGGGTTGAACCCTACCGGCCTTCCCCATTTCCAGGGTTTGATGCCTAACACTTCAAGTGACTCTTCGGACAGAGAAAGTCCCGAACTGGTGTCGGCTTGTATGCTGCCTAATCCAGATAAATTAGGTTGTGCCCATGCCAGCGTCGATGCTCCTAAGAATATCCCAAATAGAATCCCCCGAAGAACCAAGTGCAGGCCTTTCATCACGGCGGCATTACTCGAAGAAGTAAAATAGGACAATCTATTCATCAGATTTTGGGCGCGAGGGTTGCTGAACTCCAGATTTTAATCCACCATCCTTTCTGGTGTAATTTTTTTTAGGTCGTAAGGCAAATTTTCCATTCCTAGTAAATTTCTTCGGGCAATCTCAAAGGCTGTAATGGCCGATCGTAACTTATTTAAGCTACGATTGTGACTAAATTCAGCCCGTACTGCAAAATGCTCAGATGGGGTGAAAAAACCAAGCCAAACCGTCCCAACAGGTTTTTCCACGCTTCCTCCATCGGGGCCAGCGATACCAGTAGCCGATATTCCAACCTCAGCTCCAAGACGCTGAGCCACCCCCTTAGCCATGGCCAATGCAACGGGAGCACTCACGGCGCCATGTGTTTCTAAATCAGAGGGCATTACCCCCAATTGATCTACTTTGACCTGATTATCATAGGAAATAATCCCGCCTTTAACATAGGCGCTGGAACCAGGTGTTTCGGTAAGCAGGTGCCCCATTAGCCCCCCCGTACAACTTTCAGCCGTTGCAATGGTATATTTTTCGGTTTCAAGGATACGCCCAAGCGCAGATGCCAAGCTTTCTTCCTTTTCTTCGGTGTATACCAGATCTCCCAGTCGATTCCGAATCATTTCCGCTAAGGATTCCACATCCTGTACTGCTTGCTGCCTGTCATGAGCACGAGCCGTAATTCGCAAGCTCACTTGACCGGTAGAGGGTAAAAAAGCGATATCTAATCCATTTTTTAGATGTTGAGATAAATCATGCAACCAATAATCTGCTAAATGACTTTCTCCAACACCCGCTATTTTCAGGTATCTGGTTTCCAAAACATCCAAAGCCCCTAGATCTTGCAGCATGGGGGCCACCACTTGGGTCATAATGTGTTTCATCTCGTGTGGCACCCCAGGAAGTACAATTAGCCAGGTACTTTGCTCTCGAAATAGCATTCCAGGAGCCGTCCCCGCCGCATTAAATAACAGCTCAGCATTTTCAGGGATATAAGCCTGCGCTTGATTCGACTCCGAATACTCTAAATTTCTACTCTTAAAAATACTCTTTATATGAGTTTCTACCTCAGGAACATGCACAAAACCTACTTCAAAGTATTCTGCCAAACATTTTTTTGTAATGTCATCCAAGGTCGGGCCTAAGCCACCTGTAGAAATGACCATATCTGCTGAACCCATAGCCTCCTCCATTACTTGGCTAATGGCCTCCTTTTGATCGGTAATGGTGGTAATCTTGTCTACTTGAATACCACGCTCGTGCAAAAATTGGCCCAACCAACTAGCATTGGTGTTAACCGTATCGCCCATTAAAAGCTCGTTACCAATGGATATAAGTTGTGCCTTCATACGATAGTACTTGTGATATAAGTTGCTGGGGGTTTAGCCATAGCCTAATGATACGAACTAATTTTTAGAAAGACGGAGAAGGAAGCTTCTTATGTGGCATAAAAAAATAGTATCTTCCGCCTATGAGAAGTTTGCCCAACATATTGAGCACCATTCGAATCCTGCTCACACCTGTTTTCCTCGTCCTTTTTTTTGAGCCTGAATTATGGCTCAAAATACTGGCCCTGATCATCTACATTATCGCGGCTATTACCGATTTTTTTGATGGGTATTATGCTCGTAAATATAATATAGAAACTACTATGGGGGCTTTCTTAGATCCCTTCGCTGATAAACTACTTACTCTTAGTGGGTTTGCCGTATTACCCTTCATTTCATCTGAACAATTTCCTTGGTGGGCCATCGGTGTGATTGCATTCAGAGATGTCTTTATTACCTTACTAAGGGTATGGGCCAATAGGAAAAAACTCCCCATGGCTACAAGCAAATTGGCAAAAACCAAAACTACGGTTCAGATGATTTTCCTGTATTTAGGTCTGATTATCGGGGTATTTAAAGATGCTACCTTCTTTTTAGGCGATTGGATTACCCTCCTATTATCCACGAATATCATGTTCATTTTGTTGGTAGCGGTAACCTTATTCACTGTTTATAGTGGAATTGAATACATACTCAATAACAAGCGTTTATTTCAATCATAAGACTAAGCCCATGATCCTTCAACTGAAAAAATGGATTGCCCTCGGTTTTGGAAGTGGGTTGAGTCCATGGGCACCCGGCACGGCAGGTAGCGTCTTGGCTTTAGGAATATTGCATGGTGGAATCACCTTATTTGGACTCCATTTTATATGGCCATTTACCCTAGCCAGTGCTCTACTAAGTTTATGGGTTGCTGATGAAGCTGAAGCGGCTTGGGGTAAAGATCCCGCTCAAATGGTCATTGATGAATGGGCTGGAATGGGACTAAGTTTAGGTCCTTGGGCATTATTCATTCTATTTTTTGAATATCCAATGAACCATTATTGGATAGATTTAGTGATCTTATTTACTCTATTTAGACTATTTGATATCTGGAAACCACTCGGGATTTCTTCCATGCAGAATATGAGTGGCGGATTTGGTATCTTAGCTGACGATTTATTAGCGGGTGTTTACGCGGGATTACTATGGTTTTTAATTCAAACTTTACTGTTTTAAAAACTCTCTAACTATCCAGTATCCGCTTGCATTGAAGAAATTTTTACGACTATGATTTTAGATACCACATTTGCAAAAGAGTTAGCATCCGATTTATTAGATATCAATGCCGTTGTATTGAGGCCTAATGATCCCTTTACCTGGGCCTCAGGGTGGAATTCACCTATTTATTGTGATAACCGTTTAACCTTGAGAAAGCCAGCTATACGCACCAAAATTGCCAACAAGCTTAGTGAAATAATCCAAGATAAATTCTCAACTATTGATGTCGTTACGGGTACAGCAACGGCGGGTATACCTCATGCGGCATGGGTAGCCGATCGGTTACAAAAACCAATGGCATATGTGCGTGCTAAGCCTAAAAGTTATGGTATGGGAAATCAAATTGAAGGTGGCGTTGCCAAAGGAGAACAAACTATAGTCATTGAAGATTTAGTATCTACAGGTGGTTCTGCTATATCGGTAATTAATGCACTTCAATTTGTAGGCGCCGACGTACTAGCCCTGATTTCTATCTTTAATTATGGCTTTGATTTATCAACAGATAATTTCGCCAAAGTTCACGTCCCTGTTTTCAATCTAACGGATTATAATACACTTATTGAAGTTGCCGTAGAAAAAGGTTTTGTGAGCTCGGATGATCTAGAGACGCTTAATTTATGGCGTCAGTCTCCAGATACTTGGGTAAAATAATTAGCTCCATTTACTCAAAGCTCTATGCATCAAAAAAATGTAGACAAAAAAAAGAGGTGACTAAGCACCTCTTTTTTTTTTGCTTCTATACAATTTTTCAAGGGGCATATAAGTCTATATATGGACTAAGTTTTTAGCATTTGAGGGTTCAATTGCTAACAAATTCTTATATTGTTCACTAGTTCCAAAAATAAAAATACATTTGTGTATTCCGTTTACGAAAACAAATTCATAACGAATCTCTAATTTTTTCCCGTTAATGTCCTCTCAAAAAAAGTTCTACATAGAAACCTACGGCTGCCAGATGAATTTCGCAGACTCAGAAATCGTTAATGCCATTCTTATGGATGAAGGCATGCAAGCCGTTACTGAAGCCGAACTTGCAGACATCATTTTGGTGAATACCTGTTCAATCCGAGAAAATGCGGAGACCAAAGTATGGAACCGGTTAAAAGAATTTAGAGGGCTTAAGTCACAGAAGGAATCCCTTACCGTTGGTGTATTGGGTTGTATGGCCGAGCGGATAAAGGACCAAATTATTGAAGAAGAACAACTTGTGGACATTGTGGTAGGCCCGGATGCTTACCGAGACATTCCCCGATTAATTGAAGAGGTTGAGGATGGTCGCAAGGCGGTAAATGTGTTACTTTCACTTGAGGAAACCTATGCCGATATCGCACCCGTTCGTACCACTGGGAATGGAGTCAGTGCATTTGTGTCTATCATGCGTGGCTGCGATAACATGTGCTCATTTTGTGTCGTACCATTTACTCGAGGTCGAGAACGTAGCCGACCCATTGAAAGCATACTTACCGAAATTCAAAAGTTATCCGATGAAGGATACAAAGAAGTCACTCTATTGGGCCAAAATGTGAATTCCTATAAGGATGGCCTGAACACTTTCACCACTCTTATGGATCGTGCAAGTCGTATCAATCCCGAAATCCGATTTCGTTTTTCATCTCCACATCCAAAAGATTTCCCGGACGATCTACTCTATCTCATAGCCGAGCGTCCTAATTTGTGTAATTATATTCATATCCCGGCCCAAGCAGGCAGTGATTCAATGCTGGAACGTATGAGAAGACCCTATACACGAGATCAGTATCTTGCCCTCATTCAAAAAATGAAGTCTATTATACCAGGTTGTTCCTTATCAACCGATATCATTGCAGGTTTTTGTGGGGAAACGGAAGAGGAACATCAGCAGACCCTCTCTCTGATGAAAGAGGTGGAATATGACTTGGCTTACATGTTTGCTTATTCGGAAAGAGAGCGAACCTTGGCTTACCGGAAATTTGAAGATGATGTGCCCGAAGAAGTAAAAAAACGAAGACTTTCAGAAATCATTTCGCAGCAAATGTCCATTCAGCATAGCAGAAATAAAGCTGAAATAGGAAATCGTCATATTGTACTTGTTGAAGGCACTTCAAAGCGGTCCGAAGATCAACTTAGCGGCCGAACGGATACCAATAAAATGGTAGTTTTTGACCGCAAGGATTTTGTTCGAGGCGATTACGTTGAGGTTGAGATTACAGATTGTACATCGGCGACCTTACGCGCCATACCTATAGGTAAAACTACCCTTTCCGAGTATTATTCTGAATCTGTTCATAGCTAATGATGGGTTCATCTGTTCCTACTAGAGACGTCTTATCCTTTAGTGTTGGAACCGCCAATATGATCTATAACAGTAACCACTCGCTGTTTAAAAGATACTTGAGACGCCTTTTCATAGCTTTTGCGTGGGTGCTATTCTTCCAACTCTTTTTTCAATTGAATAGCTCTGCTCAAACGCTACACCTGCGCCTAGATGAAAGGGTTCAAGAATTCGATATCCTCACCTCTGAAATGCAGAAACTCGGGTTTCAGAGCTATATCCTTTCAGCCCGAGAATTCACAGAAATGGATCTTCCAACTTCTCAAGAATTCTCCATACTCATTGATTATAAGGTCAATTATCTAAGTAGCTATAAACTTTCGATACTTGAAGATTCCTTGTTAAATCAATACGCAGCAGGTATGATACAGTCAAAAAACGATCCACTTGTAGCGGGTCATATCGTACTTAGACACCCGGCTTTAACCGATACCAGTTTTAGAGAAAAGTGGAATCGAATTCAAGCAATATTAGCGCAATTCAACCCAAGTACTTTTTATATCCAAGTCTCAAATCGTACAAATGAACTCGTATTGAACTCCGCTGATTCAAGCGAGACTTTTGGTGTACTAGTATCAGAATCGAATGTTTTTAGAAGCCCCTTTCAACAAGAGGATATTCTCCGGTTACATGAGGCCATGAACAATACAACCGACTCTTCTCAAATTTTCATAGATCAGAGCTGGTTAGAAGAAGCCTTATTCGACTACCCTACTCTTGAAGAAAGTCTATTATTTTGGAATGAAACGGGCCGTTTTATAATACCATTACCCACTAACAACCTGGCCGAAGAATCCAATAACGGGTTACGATTATCGATTATTTTTGTCTTAGGTGTGTTCATATTGTTGTATGGTCAATCTCAAATGTATCAAAACACTACACTCAGATATTTCACCAATTATGGATTCTTTGCCGATGATGTCCTAAGATACTCGGATCGATATACGGCTACAGCAAGTACACTTTTTTTCCTTCGAGCTTTCATCGTTTCCCTTACCCTCGTGATTTGGTTTCTGCATCATTGGAGTGAAGCTGATTGGGAGTTTTTTCGCGCAGAAGTTACTCCATTTGGAAAGCAGCTCCCGGCGGCACCGGCACTAACTATGGTATTATTTTTAGGTGGGCTATTGGTGCAATCCATCGAACTATTGCTGTTAAAAATACCCAAAAGTGGATTTCAGAATACTCGGCAAATATTCAGTCTTTATAGCTGGAATGTCCACTTAAACCTACTGGTTTTGATCACCGTTTTTATCTT
>Ga0181589_10004585_pt1 | contig 11068 bp, 12 predicted proteins | sample 071ome_25_FD_132444 | JGI IMG/M metagenome (GOLD analysis project Ga0181589, IMG submission 132444) | Coastal salt marsh microbial communities from the Groves Creek Marsh, Skidaway Island, Georgia - 071410BT metaG (megahit assembly) | ecosystem: Environmental > Aquatic > Marine > Intertidal... | reverse complement strand
AATAAGAACATCATATTTGGCATGCCTGGAATCAAGCCTAAAATCATCATCACACCAGATGTCACTGCTAGCGGTTGAAAATGGCCCATTTGTTTTGTGAGTTGACTATGCATCTTAGTATCAGCAGATACACGAGTCACAATGATTGCAGTTGCCGTAGCAAGCAAAAGCGATGGAATTTGAGCTACAAGACCATCACCGATGGTCAATAAAGCATAGGTTTCTGCAGCCCCACCAAATGAAAGACCATGAAATGCGGTACCAATGACCAAACCGCCGACGATGTTAATCGCAAGGATTATCATGCCTGCAATGACATCGCCTTTTACAAACTTACTAGCACCGTCCATGGAGCCGTAGAATTCTGATTCTGCAGCGACTTCTTCACGTCGTGCTTTAGCTTCTTCCTTGGTCAAAATGCCTGCATTTAGGTCAGCATCAATTGCCATTTGCTTACCAGGCATTGCGTCCAAGGTGAAACGTGCCGTCACCTCAGAAACACGCCCGGCACCCTTAGTCACCACTACGATATTGATAATCATCAAAATAGAGAAAACGATGATACCGATTAGGTAATTACCGGCGATGATAAATTCACCAAAAGCTGCAATTACATTACCCGCAGCATATGGCCCCGTATGTCCATCCACCAAAATAACTCGAGTAGATGCCACATTTAGAGCCAATCGCAGCAGAGTCGCAAATAATAAAACCGTGGGGAATGAGGAAAAGTCGAGTGGTTTTAATGCGCTTATACAGATCATTACGATGATCAGCGATAATGCGATATTCGCCGTAAAGAACAAGTCTAAAAGGAATGGTGGTAGAGGCAGCACCATCATCACAATGATGCAAAATAATATGAGAGGGATCGCGAGCGACGACAAACTTGGCAAAGCAAAATTTCGCCAAATATTTGACAACTGTAGCGTCAGCGCTTCGACCATGATCGAATAACATCCTAAGAAAAAATGACACCTTTGCTTGAGATCAAATACGACACAAGAAAAAATGTAACATGTTGTTTTAATTTAATTTATGAGGTTAAATACACTCTCGGCAATCGCTCGATAAATGCTGTTTTAGTCACTTAACCGAGTCCCCTATGGGTACTTCAGCAATTAGCGTGCCATGAATGAGATTTCTCGCCCGATTGAAGCCGGAAAATTCAAGTTTTTCGGAAAATTGACGATACAAATAGAGAATTCTGTCCCAAACTCTGCCATTAGGCATGGAGAACATCGTGATTCGTTTAATGTTAGTAAGTTTAGTCGCCCTTGCTCTGCAGGCCTGTACTGCCAGCGTTGGGGATACTCGATTTAGCGTTGAAAATACGACAACTGCTCCAAAACCCGCCGATATGGCGTCTGTTAAGACGGCCCGCGACCCCAACGAGTACGCCAAAACTATTACCCCACCTGTTTTTAAAGAACCGGTCATAATTAGTAATGGGTACGCCAACATTTCAGCGCAACTTAGCGACAATCCATCGCAACGCCGTTTGATGGCTATCCGAGCATCGAAAATTGATGCTTACCGGAATCTCACCGAAAAGGTTTATGGTCAGAATATCGATGCAACTACTACCGTAGAGGATATGGTCGCAACTAACGACGCTATTCGAGCACGCGTTCAGGGTCTTATTTATGGTGCTCGATTAGTGAGCATTTCTCCAATTGGCGGCGACAGCTACGAAACGCGTCTTGAGCTTTCAGAAAAGCGTGTTAATGAGATCCGGAATCTCTTTCTTTTCAGACATTAATTCATACACCATTATAAATGGATGATGTTTATGCGTTCGTTACTCAATATTATTGCTTCTATTAGCATCATTACCTTTTCTAGCCTCCTGTTAAGTGAGGCGCATGGCAAATCAGTAACCGCCGAAGGAATGTCGATCATACAAGGTGGCGAGCAAGCATCAGACCAGCAACTCGCTGAAGCACGATTGAGTGCGATTGCCGATGGATTACGTAATATCGCGATAGCGCAATCTAGCGAAGTTCATAGCCAAAGCATCCTTAGTAATCTTGGTCAGCTAAATGAAAGTGTGTACCTTAAAAGTCATCTACCTATCCAAAACATTGTTGTTAGTGAAGAGAAACGACTAGGAGGTTTATACCGACTCAATGTAAATGCTTCTTTAATTGACGAGGAAGCACTAAGTAAAAACAACGCCCCTCAGCAATGTCGCAATAACGGCTTTTCTCTTAAACGAGAAGTCAGCATTGAGCTTGACCCTACCAACCTACCACCATCAGCTCTAAGTGATGACATTCATGGCGTTATGTTAAGCACGCAGTCAGCTCTGCGACAAAAAATTTTCCGTAGTAGCGATCTTCTATACACTCAAAGTGATCGCGCTGGAAATCAATTTAATAGCTACCTCCGTAGCCACTTGATTGCTAAACGAAATTCTAACGAGCATACGTTACGCATTTCAGCCATCCCGGCTGGCGACAAAGTCACCCTAGCACTTGGGGGCTATGATGGGGATACCCCAGAAGAAAACATTATCAGCACAGCCATTAGCTTTGGTAAGTCGGTAGTTTCTATTCCAGTTAAAATCGCAAAAACCTATTTTGATAGCAGTGTTAATCAACAATCAATTGTCGGCATTCGTATTACTTTGCCCAATGGAGGCTATTTCACAAAAGCATTGAATTCAAATAATGCCGCATCCCTCAGCTCAACGAGTAACGAAAAGCAAAGGATTGAACGCTGGGTAAACAAAATTTGGCCCGAAATTGATGGTGCTCTTTCTTGTTACCCGATAGCCGCCATAACACGCAAACTAAACCAGAAGACACTTCGCCTAAGTCTTGGCAGCAAGCACGGACTCACCAAGGGGCAAAACATCCTCTTAATGGATGATCAATTAAAGCTTGATGTGAGTAATGCAGAAAATCATACTTCTAATATGGGCGTCTATATTGTGGAGACACTTGCTGCCAATCATGCATCTATCTCGCCTGCCATTGGCACACTACCTTTAACAGACAACGGCAAAAAGATTGTCGTCCCATTTTGACCCGGCACCTATTCTATGAACACACAGTCCATCTCACGTTTAAGCTTATGTATTTTGTTAGCCATTATGAGTACTACGGTTTCTGCCGAAACAGCTCGAGATGCAGAAAGTCGGCAAGCGCTCTCCGTCTTGATGGGTGACTTTGAGCAAACCTCACGCTCTTTGAAAAAAACACCTGGTGAACTTAAGCCCGGTACTAAATATGTCATTAAAGCTGATGACTCACTGAACTCTTTAGCAATGCAAAGTTATGGAAACACGCCTTTAAACTTGGAAATCATTGAGAAACTAATTGTTGAAAAAAACCCGAATGGTTTCTTTAGGGGTAATGGAAATTACCTTCTTGTGGGTGAAACAATTGTCATACCCACAGTTGATGATATACGCGCATATGTTTTCACTTACAACAATGGCAACAAATTCCCACATACACCACAGAAGGAATGGATCCGCTTCCCCTAAGAGGGGTTATTCACATCCCCAGCAAGAGTGGGTGCGTTTGCCATTGAAGTTTGGATAAGGCCGATCTTCTGATTTAATCGGCTCAACTATAGGCGAAACATTCGTTTTTGTTTCTACTTGGCTCTCTAACACAGGCTGTTCAACCAAAGGATCAATTGTCTTTTCTGAAGGCTTTAACTCAGGGGATGCGACAAGTTCCATAGAATCGTTTGCAGCATTCGGAGATTTGGCACTCTTAGGCGCCTGAGGACTTTCAGTTTCACCCGACTCTTTCTCAGTGACATCGAGATCATCTTTAAGCCCATCAACTAGTGACTGCTTCTCCGACTTTAGCCCTGGGTCGATATCTTCAGAAATTTTAACCTCGGGTTGTTCACCCTCTGGATCCGGCAGCGTAGCTAAAACTGGCTCTTCCTTAATGATGCTCTTTAAGGGCTTTTTCACAACCCCAACTACTACGTCACTAGATGAACCTTCACTTATCTTTATGTCCGGATTTGCAGCACCTGGACTGGTATCGATTTCTAAGGCAGGAATTTTCAGCTTTAGTCCGATGTTAATTAGATCTGATTTAAGCTGATTAGTTTGCTTAAGTTGCTTTGTTGACAAACCAAAGCGCATCGCAATTTTATCCAACGTATCGCCCGACTTCACTGTATAAACAAAGTCTTGTTTATTTCGACCAACTGGTAATTTTTGCACAACATCTGGAAGCTTAATTACCTCTTCCTTTACTTTATCAACCGGTGTGTCAGCATTGTCTTGAAGCAACACGCTAAGCTGATCACCTATATGAATCATGTTGCCTGACAAGTTATTTATCTTTTTTAGGGCTGGAACTGTCATTCCATAGCGGCTTGCAATAGCTTTTAGGTTATCTCCCGCCACAACAGTATATTGCTGATAGTCTTTATTGTTTAAAACCATAGGCTTTTCAGTATCAGCTTTTCCCTCACTAACCGCGACGGGTAAATCAGCAGCCCTAGGTGGGTCTACTGGGGGCTCCTCGACAACAGGAATAGAATCAGTAATGCCTACCTTTTCCTCAGTCGGAAGCACTAGGGACTGATTAGCACCAGATTTGACTGCCTCAGCTACCTTTGGCACAGCCGGGACTTCACCCAATTGATCTACAAGCAGATCTGTTTCCTTTTTCTTGACTTCTGAAAGAGGTACAGGCACTTGCTCCGCTACTTCATCTTCTAAAGGCTCTCTATCAATCATGAGCAATAGCAGCCAAGCTAGCGAGACAACCGCAATCAAGATTTGTATAAGGAAGATACGGCGCATTATCTAAAATTCATCACGGGCAAGGAAAACCCAATCTGGGCACACACTCTTCCTTATTAATAGCTGTTTTACCCTTTACTGGATAGCGCAATGAAGTTGACTCATTCGTTTGTGGTGTTTTGCCGTTCATTAATTCATAGTAACGATTTTGCTCTAGTTTAATTAGCGCATTTAACTTATCTATAAGTTTTTGATCCTTCATTTCACCAACACTAATCGACAACTCTGATAGCTCATCACCCATTTGCTCAATACGGATAGCGTTTCTGTTTACCTTTTCTTCCAGTGCGGCTACAACACCAGAGAATTTTTCAAACTTAACATCTAATCGATTAGACATTGTGTCTAAAAGCTCTGTTGTGCGTTCAATCCCAGACTCTTCTCTTTTAGTAGCATCTTTTTCAAATTCGCCCATCAAACCTATTGCTTCTGTAACTTGCATATTTAGGACAACATTAGTTTCATTAAGAGTATTAATTTCCTTACGCAGCTGCGCCATACGTTTTACGTCAGTGTCCATCTGCACAACACGCTTACCAACTGTCAACATAATCTCATCAGCTTGTGCAGCGCTTTGAGTAAAACGCTCCATCAAAACTAGACTGACAGAAGCGAAAACAACTAATAAACCGGCTAACACCCAGAACATTATTGTTTGCTTTTTTTGCACAGACTCCATTGATTGGTTAAACGCCGCAACACTGCCAATAATCAACTCTGAAGAAGAGTTCGCACTATCCGCTGCTAAATTTGCTGCTTCGGCAGAATCCAGCATGAGTTCAGTCAGTGCCTCCATAGAGGTTTGCTCGGACTGCTCTTCTGCCTCGCCTTCAATCCCATCTTTAGTATTTTGATCCGCTACTGATAAATCTTGCTCAGCACCATCTTCAACATTATCGTCAGATGCCTCTGTAGCTTGCTCAGCATCCTGTTGAGATTCATCAGACACTACATCCTCTGTGGAGCTCGCCTCTAACACAGAAGGCTCATTAACCGATTCTGTTGCTTCAATTTGCTCAACCACTGCTTCAGCTTCAGTATTCTCTTCTACTGGCTTGTTTTCTGAATCACTCATGGTTATTTACCATCCTTAAGTCCATCGCGAAGCTCTCTGAGCTTATCTGTTGATGTTTTAATTGCATCAGTTTTAGCTTTTACACCTGCTAAACGGGTTGCCAAACGTTCTGGCAATTTACTCTTCTTTGCTTTTAACTCGACTTCTTGCATCGTTTGTTCAACTTGCTCAGCCGCCTCTTTGGCTTTTTCTGCCATCTGCTGCAATTCAGCGTTAAGGTTTTCGGCCTGTTTTACGAGCTCTGTTTCATATCTAGATGTTTCACTACCGCTAAAACCAATATTGGTATTCTCTGTATCACCTTTACCACTAAAAGAGATATCTGAGCCTTCCGCATTTGCTTTCTTAGCGCCTGCTTTCATCGCAATATCATTTGCAACCGATTCACGATCAGCTGATAAATCAACATCACTCGCCGCATCAGTTTTAACAGAAGCTTTTAAACCAACATTAGCCCCTTCGTCTTGGGCGTCACCTCCAGTAAGAGTGACATCAATTGAATTGCCATCTGTTTTTGAAGAACCACTGACTTTTAGTACCTCTTCACCAGCTTGATCAACAACTTCACCTGTTTCAGCATTAACAATTTGACCATCAGAAGAATTTTCTGAATGGACATTGACCGCTGTCTCTTTAGGGTCGGCGACTACTCGTCTAAATTTGTCATCTTTATTTGGCATAACTTTTTCCACTCAATTTTTTCTTATCCGAAGGATGGCTTACCGTCAGTATCAAACTTGAATTCATCAGGAACAACAATATCTGGAAGATGCGCTTCCGGCCCACCATACACAGAATCATTCACTGCAAAGACGTAACTCAAAACCTGTGCCACAGCCAAATATAGAGGCTCAGGTATTTCATGCTCTATATCTGTTGTGTAATAAATAGCTCTTGCAAGCACCGGCAGACGAACTATTTGAACAGCATTTTCTTTAGCCACTTCTCGTATACGTTGCGACATACTGTCTACGCCTTTAGCAACCACTAATGGCGCACCCTCTGATTCACGGTCATAACTTAATGCCACCGCATAGTGCTCAGGGTTAACAATTACCACATCCGCGTCGGGCACAGCATCAATCATGCGTTGCTGTGACATTTCACGCTGCTTTTGACGGATAGCTGCTTTAACCTCCGGCTTACCCTCAGTATCTTTCATCTCATCCTTGACTTCTTGAAGTGTCATTTTCATTTTTTTCGTGTATTGGTACGCTTGAAATGGCACATCAATCGCTGCAATCAAAACTAGCGAAAGGCACATAAAAAACACACTCCACGCCATAATCTCGCCGGCCTGCATGAATGCAGCCTGAGGTGTTCCTTTACCTAATCCCAACAGCCCATCGGAGTACCAGGTCAATGTAAACAACCCAATTCCTGCAACTAGCAGAAACTTACCCACAGCCTTAAGTAATTCGACGATGGCTTTCACTCCAAACATCCGACCAAATCCTTTAATAAGACTTAGCTTAGACAATTTAGGCATAAAAGCTTTTGTTGAAAAAATAAAACCACCCATTAATGCTGGCGTAGCCAAACTGATAATAAGAGTAACTAACAAAATGGGCACGATAGACCAGAAACCTTCCCCCATTATCGTTCCAAGGTGAAGGGGTAACTCTTTCACATCAAATATCTGCGCGCGGTCAATAACAAGCCCATCAGTCATCATTACGCCAAGCGACATCACGATATCACCACCCATAAATATCATAAGAGCACTAGTGACTATCATAATGGCAGCCATCGATAACTCTTTTGATCGTGCAACATCACCATCTTCGCGAGCTTTCTGCAATCGTCTCGCGGTAGGAAGTTCGGATTTTTCTTGGCTTGTATCTTCAGCCATTAGCGAACCCCCAAATACATTTGAAGCTGGTTATAACCTTCAATCCAAAGACCTTGCATCCCTGTCGTCATTGACGGCATGAGAATAACCAATGAAACAAACCCAACAAGCATTGCCGCAGGAAAGCCCACAGCAAAAACATTTAGTGAAGGTGCCGCCCTCGAAATAACACCCATTGCCATATTTTTGACTAAAAGCGTCATCATCGCAGGAAGGGCTATCATCATTCCGCCGGTGAAAATAATCGATGTCCAGCGCATAAAGTTTGATAGTAACTCCTGGCTCAAAACAACTTCATCCACAGGGATTAAACGAAAACTATCGAGGAGCATTTCCAGCAATACAAGATGCGCACCCACTGCAAGAAATAGCAGCGTACCTATCAGCACAAACAACTGCGAAAGAATTGGCGTTTGATGGCCGTTGTTTGGGTCTGACATCATCGCAAAGCTTAAGCCCATCGATATGGCAATATAGTCGCCAGCCGCACTTATTGCTGCAAATGCAATTTGCAGCACAAATCCCATCAACAAACCCAGCGCTATTTGATGAAGAAATAAAATAAAGCCTTCCCCAGACAGAACATCTATTACGGGCCATTCATATAAAGGATAGATAACAAACGTCAAAGCAGCTGCGAGAACAATTCTAATACGAACAGAAACTGAACGTGCAGAAAAAACTGGCGCAACCAACAATGCTGCACTAATGCGTGTAAATGGCCATAGAAAGCTGTAAAAAAAGGCCAATATGTCATCCATTACGACAAACATTCTAGCCACCCATAAGCAAGGGTATTCGTTCGAATTGGCGCATCGCAAAGTCAGTCAAAACCGACAACTGCCAACTACCAAATATATAGATTACGACAACCAAAGCCATCAACTTTGGGATAAAACTTAATGTCATTTCATTGATGGACGTTGCTGCCTGCACAATACCAATTAACAGACCCACACCCAATGCAACTAACAACAGAGGCGCCGAAATTAACGCCACCATCCATAATGCTTCACGTCCGATATCAATAACTTCATTGTGCGTCATAACGAATCACCTATGCCGGAGGGAAGAAGCTGCCGGCAAGCGTCCCCAGGGTCAGCTGCCATCCATCAATTAATACAAACAGCATCAATTTAAAAGGTAATGAAATCATCATTGGGGATAACATCATCATGCCCATTGACATCAATACACTCGCCACTACCAAATCAATCACTACGAAAGGAATAAAAATCATAAAACCGATTTGAAAAGCTGTTTTTAATTCACTTGTTACAAATGCCGGAATCAAAATTCGTAACGGTAAAGAATCCTTATCAACAACCTGTTCTCCAGCCAAATTAGCAAATAACGCAACATCATTTTCACGGGTTTGTAGTAGCATGAAGTCGCGCATAGGCACTATCGCTTTTTCAAGAGCGGACTGGGCTTCTAGCTTTCCACCAAGGTATGGCTGAAGCGCCTCTTCGTTTACACGCTCAAAAACAGGTGCCATAACAAAAAAAGTTAAAAACAATGCAATACCAATCAAAACCTGATTAGGCGGCGTCTGCATGGTGCCCAAAGCCTGACGCATAATAGATAAAACAATGATGATTCGAGCAAAGGCTGTTGTCGTAAGCAACACTGCAGGCAGTAGCGTTAAGAAGGTCATTAACGCTAGAATTTGCAGCGTCAAACTATAACTTTGACCTCCTGCAGGCAGGTCTTTAACGATAAGACCCGGCATCAAAGCCTCTTCCGAAAAGGCATTACCGCTTAGCGCTAAGCCAATAATAAATACCAAGAATAATGCTGGCGTTCTTTTCATAGCTATCAATTTTTAATTTTTCGCTCAGGCATGATTTGCTTAATTGACTCAGCAAGTCGTGCTTGGAAACCAGCATCCACTTTCTGTTTTTCTGGCACAGATCGATCTATATCCACATCAGTCATTTCAAGCTCAACCAACATATTTATAGACTGAGCCGTCACCCCGAGTAGTAACTTACGACCATCAACATGGGCAACCACTAAACGCTCACGTGTTCCAACTGACGCCGCCTCAACAATTTGGATTGTTTTTCCACCAAAAACGTTGGCTTTATTTTGAAGCTTTTTTACAACCCAAAATGCTCCAAACATTGCTATTAGGACAAACATCATTCCTAAAATTGGCTGCACAAGAGAGATTTCGCCATTCATTAGACATTCCGTCTCTTAAATCTTGCGTAGACGCTCTGCCGCATCAAGCACTTGAGTTAATCGCACGCCATAACGCTCATTAACAACCACAACCTCGCCACGCGCAATAACCGTGTTATTTACTAAGATATCAATCGACTCACCTGCAATGCGATCTAACTCAATCACACTACCTTCGCTCAATTTCAACAGGTCGCGTATCTGCATACCCGAACGACCCACTTCCACAGACAATGTCACTGGAATGTTTTGTAATACATCCAAGTCCATCTCGTCCTCTAAGGTAGAGATTGTTTTAACCTCTTCCTCAGGCGCCTCAACCGCAACGTTTTCCTGCTCGTCACTCATAATCAATTCTCTTCTTTTTTCAGTCCAAGCAAACGAATTGCCGCATGCCCATTAACGGTTCCATAAACGCCTTCGTAGGTAGACACGTTCTCAATTTGAACAGCCACCGTATCCGGCATTTTGATTGGAATAATATCTCCAACCTTTAAATTCATTAGGTCATAAAGCGATATACGTGGATAAGCCAGATCGACTTTGATATCTAGCTCTACATCTTTGACACACGCACGCAGTTGCTTTTTCCATTGGCGATCTCGCTCATCCGCATAATCCGCCTGAACTTGGCTTTTCAGGAGATGCCTAATGGGCTTCATTGCACCAAATGGATAAACCACTTGGATATTGCCAGAGATCTCATTCGCCATTTCGATATGGAACTCAGAAATAATGACCAGATCAGAGTCATCTACAATCTGTGTAAATTGTGGATTTATTTCACTAGTAACGTGCTCGAAATGCAACTTGTAGACCGGCTCCCATGCCTTCTCGAGATCCTCCCTAATGCCTTGAGTAACCATCTGAATCACTCGAGATTCAGTCGGTGTAAACTCACGCATTCCCTCGACAGTCGTACGTGACTTACCTCCACCGCCAAAGAATCGATCCAATGAGTTAAAGATGATTTGCGGCTCAACTACAAACAATGCATTTCCCCGCAAACCCTCTAGCTTCATAACATTTAGCGACTGCGGCGGAACAATTTGTTTGCGATAGTCAAGAAATGATTCAACCCGTAGATCATTAATCAAGATTTTCGGCTGATACTGAAGCATGCTCGATAAAGTCACACGGAAAAGTCTTGAGAAACGATCGTTAATCATTT
>Ga0181589_10004564_pt1 | contig 11086 bp, 10 predicted proteins | sample 071ome_25_FD_132444 | JGI IMG/M metagenome (GOLD analysis project Ga0181589, IMG submission 132444) | Coastal salt marsh microbial communities from the Groves Creek Marsh, Skidaway Island, Georgia - 071410BT metaG (megahit assembly) | ecosystem: Environmental > Aquatic > Marine > Intertidal... | reverse complement strand
CCGGTCAGCGTGGAAGAAGCCGTGGAACTCGCGCGCACCAACAATCCCGATGTGGTTGCCGCCGACTTCACCGAGCGCGCGGCGCGCGATTTCATCGACGTGAATTCGGGCGAGTTGCTGCCGGTCCTGACGCTGGATGGCCAGCTTCAGGAAAACCGGGACATCCTCGGCGCGGATACGGATACGTCCGAGCAGTCCGTCACCCTCAACCTGACGGTGCCGCTGTACCAGTCCGGTGAGGTGTATTCGCGCACGCGTGAAGCCAAGCAGCTGGCCAATCAGCGCATGCTGGAGTTTGCTGAGAGTACCCGCCAGGCTCAGGAAACGGCGCGCACCAGCTGGGCTGACCTGAATTCCGCACGGGCGCGGATCACCTCGCTCCAGGCCAGCGTCGATGCTCAGGAAGTCGCGTATGAGGGCGTCCAGCAGGAAGCGCAGGTCGGTTCGCGTGCGGTTCTCGATGTTCTCGACGCCGAGCAGGAATTGCTCGACGCGCGCGTAAGCCTTGTGCAGGCACAGCGTGACCTCATCGTAGCGGGCTATCAGCTTCTCTCCTCCACGGGCCGGCTCACAGCCCTCGATCTCGGGTTACCGGTCCAGCTCTACGATCCGAATCGGAACTACGAGGAAGTCGAGGATCAAATCTTCGGCACCGATATTCTGGACGAAAAGCGCTAGGACGCACGCCTGACGCATTGCGGAGTACCGCGTTCGAGGAAATTTCCGCGTCGGGACTCGCCACCATTCCCGGATTCCGTTTAGGCTCCGTTAACCAATTTCTGCGGTTATGCCCCAATGAGTGATACGAACGCCGATCAGCAAGAACCGTCGATGGAGGAAATCCTCGCGTCGATCCGCCGGATCATTTCGGAGGATGGCGATGAGGAGGGTGCCGAAGAGGCCGCGGAAGCGGTCGAGGAGCCGGTTGAAGAGCCTGCGCCCGAGCCCGACAATGGCGATGTCGAGGATGTTACCGCGGAAAATGACGCGGACGAGGATATTCTCGAACTGACCGATGCGCTCGACGAGGAGCCGGAACCCGAGCCTGAGCCGGAACCCGAACCTGAGCCGGAACCTGTGCTCGAAGATGTTGAGGAAGACCGGCTGGTCTCCGACGAGGTCGAGGAAGTCAGTGCGGCGTCGATTTCCGGATTGACGGCGGCGCTCGCCGCGTCCGCCCGTCTGGGCGACGGCGACAAAACGCTGGAACAGCTCGTCAAGGAAGTGCTTCGCCCGATCCTCAAGGAATGGCTCGACGCCAATCTCTCAGAGATGGTCGAGCGCATTGTCCGTGAGGAAGTCGAGCGGATCGCCAGCCGCGCCAAGAAATAGCGCGCGCCTCGCTTTCAAGCTTTCGGAGCGTTTGGGGGTAGCCGCCGCGGGCGCGCTTCGCTAAACACCTGCGCTCGAAACCCTTGAAACATCCGGCTCTGCTCATGGCCACCTTGGACAAGACTTATTCGCCCGCCGATATCGAGGGGCGGCTCTACGACCGCTGGGAAAGCGCGGGTGCGTTCGCGTGCGGGCGCACCGAGAACGCGACCTACACGATCGTCATTCCGCCGCCGAACGTCACCGGCAGCCTGCACATGGGCCACGCGCTCAACAACACTTTGCAGGACCTGTTGATCCGATGGAAGCGGATGCAGGGTTTTGACGTTCTGTGGCAGCCGGGCCTGGACCATGCGGGTATCGCGACGCAGATGGTGGTGGAGCGCCAGCTCGGTGAAGCCGGGATCGTGCTCGATCGCGGACGGCGTCTCGAGGACCGCAACGAGAACCTGATCGGCCGCGAAGACTTTGTGAACAAGGTCTGGGAGTGGAAGGGTGAGTCCGGCGGGACCATCATCCATCAGCTCAAGCGCCTCGGTGCGTCCTGCGATTGGTCGCGTGAGCGCTTCACCATGGACGAGGGTCTGTCGCGCGCCGTCCTGAAGGTGTTCGTGGACCTGCATCGCCAGGGCCTGATCTACAAGGACAAGCGCCTTGTGAATTGGGACCCGAAGCTGCACACGGCGATCTCCGATCTGGAAGTGATTCAGAAGGAAACCGACGGAAACCTCTGGTACTTCAGATATCCAATCGAGGGCGAGGAGGGTCGCTTCGTCACCGTGGCGACGACCCGCCCCGAGACGATGCTGGGTGACACCGGCGTTGCGGTGCATCCCGAGGACGAACGCTGGGCCGATGTGGTCGGCAAGAACGCGATCCTGCCGATCGTGGGCCGCAAAATCAGGATCGTGGCCGACGAGTATGCCGATCCCGAACAGGGTTCCGGTGCGGTGAAAATCACCCCGGCGCACGATTTCAACGACTTCGAGGTGGGTAAACGCGGCGATCTGGGACAGATCAACGTGCTGGACGCGTCGGCGAACATTGCCATCGACACCGATGAGTTCCGTGCGGACACGGCTGCCGGTGAATGGGGCGATCCCGATTCCGCTATCGCGAAGTACAACGGTCTGGAACGCTTTGAGGCGCGCAAGGCCATTGTCGCCGACATGGAGGCGCGCGGCCTGCTGGACAGCATCGAGCCGCACAAGCACACGGTCCCCTATGGTGACCGCTCCGACGTGGTGATCGAGCCCTGGCTGACAGACCAGTGGTATGTCGATGCCGCGACCCTCGCGAAACCAGCCGTTGAAGCCGTGGAGAAGGGTGAGACCCGCTTCGTGCCGGAGAACTGGTCGAAGACCTATTTCGAGTGGCTGCGGAACATCCAGCCCTGGTGCATCTCCCGCCAGCTCTGGTGGGGTCATCAGATTCCGGCCTGGTACGGGCCGGATGACGAGGTGTTCGTCGCCGAGAGCGTGGAGGCCGCGCAGGAGGCCGCGAAGGCCCATTACGGCAAGGATGTGGAACTGGTGCGTGACGAGGACGTGCTCGACACCTGGTTCTCCTCCGCTTTGTGGCCGTTCTCCACGCTCGGCTGGCCGGACGAGACGCCCGAGGTGGCGCGCTACTACCCGACCAGCGTGCTGGTGACGGGTTTTGACATCATCTTCTTCTGGGTTGCCCGGATGATGATGATGGGCCTGCATTTCATGGAAGATGCCGACGGCAAGCCGCAGGTGCCGTTCTCCGACGTGTATATCCACGCGCTGGTCCGCGACGAGAAGGGCCAGAAGATGTCCAAGTCGAAGGGCAACGTGATGGATCCGCTGGAACTCATCGACGAGTTCGGGGCCGATGCGCTGCGCTTCACGCTGACGGCCATGGCCGCCATGGGCCGTGACATCAAGCTCGCCACGTCACGCGTGCAGGGCTACCGGAACTTCGGCACCAAGCTGTGGAACGCCGCGCGCTTCTGTCAGATGAACGAGTGCGCCGCCCCGGCGGACTTCGACCCGGCATCGCTCAACCTCACGCTCAACAAGTGGATCGCGGGCGGTGTCGCCGAGACGGCGGCGACCGTGAACCGGGCGCTGGAAGAGTACAAGTTCGACCAGGCCTCGGGCGCGATCTACCAGTTCACCTGGCACACCTTCTGCGACTGGTATGTGGAGTTCGCCAAACCGGTCCTGCAGGGCGACGACGAGGCCGCCAAGGCCGAGACCCGCGCGACGGCGGGCTGGGTGCTCCAGAACATCCTGAAGCTTCTCCACCCGTTCATGCCGTTCATCACGGAAGAACTGTGGGAGAGCTTCGGAGACGGTTTTGGTTTCCTGATGCACGCTGCATGGCCGGCCGACGATATCGCGCCCGTGGACGAGGGCGCGAAGGCGGAACTCGACTGGGTGGTGCGCGTCATCACCGAGGTGCGCACGGTGCGCAACGAACTCAACGTCCCGGCGGGCGCCAAGATCCCGGCGATCCTCAACGGCGCGTCCGACGAGACCATAGCGCGCCTCGACCGGAACCGCGACCAGGTCCTGCGGTTGGCCCGCATCGAGGATATCGCGCTTAACGGCGATGTGCCGTCCGGCGCGGTCCAGACCGTGATCGATGAGGCGAGCGTTATCCTGCCACTGGCCGATGTGATCGACCTTGAGGCCGAGCGCGCGCGCCTGTCGAAAGAGATCGAGAAGCTCGACAAGGAAATCACCGGCTACGACAAGAAGCTCGCCAATGAGAATTTCACGTCGCGGGCGCCCGAAGAGGTGGTCGAGGAGCAGCGCGAACGCCGCGCCGATGCCGCCGAGACCAAGGCCAAGCTGGAATCCGCGCTGGAACGCCTGAAGGCGGCGTAACGGCTTATCCGCACCCGCCTGTCGGTCCCGTCCGGCTGGACGCCCCGGCAAACACAAGGTCGAGGCGGCGGAGTAGGGCCTCCCGTAACCACAATTCGTCGTCCCTGCGAAGGCAGGGACCCATTGACTCAGGCGGTTGCGCAGTCAGGCGCCGGCGATAATGGACCCCTGCCTTCGCAGGGGTGACGACCGGGTGTGATGCCGGGGTGACGCGTGGCGGTTTGCGGGAGTATTCTCCGCGCCGACACACAAACACATTGAAACCCGCAAATCGGGGAAGGGAACTCATCATGGACGGCAACACGCCCGGCGGCGAATGGGATAAATCCAAACTGCCCAGCCGCCACGTCTCGGTCGGCAACACCTCGGCGCCCCACCGCGCGTTCTATTACGCGATGGGGATGACGGAAGAAGATATCAAGCAGCCTTTCGTCGGCGTCGTGACCACCTGGAACGAGGCCGCGCCCTGCAACATCGCGCTGTCGCGCCAGGCCCAGGCGGCGAAGGCGGGCGTGCGCGAGGCGGGCGGCACGCCGCGTGAGTTCACCACCATCACCGTGACCGACGGCATCGCCATGGGCCATGACGGCATGCGCTCGTCACTGGTCAGCCGCGAGGTGATCGCGGATTCGACCGAACTGACCGTGCGCGGCCATTCCTATGACGCGCTGGTCGGGCTGGCGGGCTGCGACAAGTCGCTGCCGGGCCTGATGATGGCCATGCTGCGCCTCAATATCCCGTCCGTGTTCATGTATGGCGGCTCGATCCTGCCGGGCCACTTCAAGGGCAAGGACGTCACCATCATCGACGTGTTCGAGGGTGTTGGCGCCAATGCGGCCGGCAACATGTCCGACGCCGACCTGAAGGAACTGGAATGCGCGGCCTGCCCGTCGGCGGGCGCGTGCGGCGGTCAGTTCACGGCCAACACCATGGCTTGCGTGTCGGAAGCCATCGGCCTGGCGTTGCCCCATTCGGCGGGCGCACCGGCGGTCTATGAGAACCGCGACCAGTACGCGGCGGCGAGCGGCCACGCGGTGATGGAACTGGTGAAGTCCCAGCTCCGCCCGCGCGACATCGCGACCCGCAAGGCGTTCGAGAATGCGGCGGCCATCGTGGCCGCGACCGGCGGTTCCACCAATGCCGGCCTGCATCTGCCGGCCATGGCGGCGGAAGCCGGGATCGAGTTCGACCTGATGGATGTCTGCGAGATCTTCCGCAAGACGCCGTATATCGCCGATCTGAAGCCGGGCGGCCGCTATGTCGCCAAGGACCTTTTCGAGGTGGGTGGCGTCGGCATCGTCATCCGCGAACTGCTCGACGGCGGCTACATGCACGACGACTGCATGACCGTGACCGGCAAGACCATCGGAGAGAACTACGGCGGCGTCGATTTCCCGACCGGACAGGACGTGGTCCGCAAGATCGACAACCCGATCTCCAAGACCGGCGGCGTCGTCGGCCTGATGGGCAACCTCGCTCCGCAGGGCGCGATCGTGAAGATCGCGGGCCTCGCCAACCTCAAGTTCACCGGTCCGGCGCGCGTGTTCGAGCGTGAGGAGGACTGCCTCCAGGCCGTGCTGAACAAGCAGTACGAGGAAGGCGACGTGCTGGTGATCCGCAACGAGGGCCCGAAGGGCGGGCCGGGCATGCGCGAGATGCTGTCCACCACGGGGGCGCTCTACGGCCAGGGCATGGGCGACAAGGTGGCGCTGATCACCGACGGGCGCTTCTCCGGCGGCACGCGCGGCTTCTGCATCGGCCATGTCGGCCCGGAAGCGGCGGTCGGCGGTCCCATCGGCCTGCTCCAGACCGGCGACATGATCACCATCGATGCCGAGAACGGCACGCTGGATGTGGACCTGTCGGACGAGGAACTGGAGGCCCGGCGTGCCAAGTGGCAGCCGATCAAGACCAACTACCAGTCCGGTGTGCTCTGGAAATACGCCCAGACGGTGGGCGATGCGCGCTACGGCGCGACCACCCATCCGGGCGCCCAGGCGGAGACCCACGTTTACGCGGATCTCTAGCTGCTAGACTGGTCCTCCCCGGCAAGGAGGCAGGCATGATCCAGCGTTTGCTTTTCGGTGCGGTTCTGGCCGTGTTGGCCGTGGCTGTTGCTGCTCGTTTGTCCATCGGCGTTATGCCTACGGTTCTTGCTGTTGTGCTGATCGTCGCATGGACCTGCTGGCGGGTCTGGAAACTGTGGTCGCACTATCAGCTTCGTCGCACAGTTGCCCGGACTCCGGCTCGCGAGGACGATGCGGGAGGCCGTGAATCCATGCAGGCACCGCAATTGAACTTCTGGACGGGGTTCCTGTTCGCAGGCGCGTTGCATGACGGCGTGGATGCGCTGGGCGGCGCGACGGGTTTTTCACCCGGCGGATTTGATGTCGGCGGCGGTGACGGCGGCGGGATGTAGGAGATAACGATGCGAATTCTTCGGACAACGCGTAACGCGGCGCTTTTGCTGGCCGGGATGCTCGCGCTCGCGGCCTGTGACATCAACGCAGTGCCCCGGCTCGACGAGCAGGTGAACGCCACCTGGGCGCAGGTCGAAAACCAGTACCAGCGCCGCGCCGACCTCGTGCCAAACCTGATCGAGACCGTGAAAGGCTTTGCCGCGCAGGAGCGGGACGTCCTCCAGAACGTGGTCGAGGCGCGCGCCAAGGTCGGCCAGATGCAATTGCCGGACAACATCCTCGACAATCCCGCGGCATTGCAGATGTTCGAGCAGAACCAGGCGGCGCTGTCCTCGGCGCTCTCGCGCCTGTTGGTGACGGTGGAGCGCTACCCGGACCTGAAGTCGAACCAGAACTTCCTCGCGCTGCAGTCGCAGCTTGAAGGTACGGAGAACCGGATCGCCGTGGCGCGGCGCGACTACATCGCCGCTGTGCGCGACTACAACACAGAGCTGCGCACGATCCCCGGCAAGTGGATCGCCGCGATTATGTATCCGGAAGCCGAGATCAAGCCGACCTTCACGGCGACGGCGCCGAATGCGGACCAGGCGCCGCGCGTGAACTTCAACTCGGGCTCCTGACGCCATGGGCGCAGTCCGGCGAGCGGCATTCTCCGCGCCGGTTCTGATCTGCGCGCTGTTCGTCGCGGCGGCGGTCGCCGTTGCGCAGATCCAGCTTCCCGACCTGACAGGCCGTGTTGTCGATGACGCGCATCTGCTCGACCGTGGCCTCGAAGCCCGGCTGACAGAGCAGCTCCAGCAGCATGAGCGCGAGACCGGCAACCAGGTCGTTGTCGTCACCCTCGATAGTCTGCAGGAGCGCACGATCGAGGAGATCGGGGTCGATCTGGGCCGAAAATGGGGGGTCGGACAGGAGGGCCGGGACAATGGTGTCCTGCTGATCGTCGCGCCGAATGAGCGGAAGGTGCGGATCGAGGTGGGCTACGGTCTGGAAGGACAGCTCACCGATGCCACGGCTAGCGTCATCATCCAGAACGCGATCCTGCCGAAGTTTCGCGACGGAAACATGAGCGGCGGCATAGAGGACGGTGTGGACCGAATCCTGGCGGTCCTTGGCGGGGACAGCGAGCCGACGGAGACCTATTCGATTCCTGAGGATACAGACGAATTCTGGATTCCGCCGCCGTTCTTCATCTGTCTGTGTTTCGTCCTGATCATGTTCTACCTGCGCTGGAAGGGCGTGCTCAAAGGCTCGTCCTCCGGCCGCTCGTCCGGAGGATGGTCGTCGGGCGGGTTTTCCGGTGGAAGCAGCGGCGGTGGATTTTCAGGGGGCGGCGGCAGCTTCGGCGGCGGCGGCTCGTCGGGGAGCTGGTGATCATGGCGCGGATCGACGACACCCAACGCAAGGCCATTCAGGCGGCCATCGAGCTGGCGGAAGCGGGCACCAGCGCCGAGTTTGTCACCGTCGTGGCGCGTTCGGCCGAGCTCTGCCTGTTCATCCCGAGCCTTGCGGCCGCCATCGGAGCGCTGTTCCTGTCGGGCATCGCCCTGATGTTCCAGCCGCAACTCGGGTTCACCACGACCGAATTCTACGGCGGGCAGGTGGCGCTGTTCGTGGTTCTTGTGTCGGTCTGTCAGATACCGGCCATCCGGTTTTCGCTGGTGCCGAAATCCATTCGGCACGCACGCGCGTCACGCCTGGCGCGGCAGATGTTCCTTGAACTGGGCATGACGGAAAGCGAGGACCGCAACGCGGTCCTGCTGTTCGTGGCGCTCGGCGAGCGATATGTCGAAATTATCGCGGATGCCGGACTGCAGGCGAAGCTGTCCGATACGAGCGTTTGGGACGGCGTGGTTGCCCGCTTTGTCGGGCAAGTCCGGCAGGGCCGGATCGCGGACGGATTCATCAGCGCAATTGAAGGCTGCGCGGACGTGATGGCCGAGCACTTCCCGAACCGCGAGGGCGCGGCAAACCGCTATCCGGATCGCTTGATAGAGCTTTAGCCTTCTTCGTCATGGCCGGACTTGTTCCGGCCATCCACGTCGGTGTGTCACGCAGTGACGTTTGGGGAAACTGATGGACGTGGATGCCCGCAACGAGTGCGGGCATGACACGGCTTGGGCGATCGGCGGAAAAGTTACTGCACCGTGGATTTCTTGGTCGGGACGAGGCGCTGGACCTGGATCTTCTCCCGGTCGATCAGCTTTCCGACGATGGGCGAGATGTTCTTCTGCCATTCCTCGCTCTGGTACACCGCCTTGTAGAGCCGCTCGCGCTCCTTCTCGGTGTTGAACCGGCGCATCCAGATGTACACGGAGCTGTCGGTCTCGTGCTTGAACGAGCCGGTGATCACCATGCCCTTGGAGACCTGGAAGGGGATGATGATCTCTTCCATGAACTTAAGCCACTCGTCCATCTTGCCACGGCGGATGTGGTACTGCCGTAATTCGTAAAACGCCATTCTCCCATTTCCCCTTTGGAGTTTCCGGTTTAAGGCCGGTTCAGTTGCCGTCTTCGCTGACGGTGACGTCGCTCTCGCCGCTTACCTGAAGCTTGCCGTAATGAGTGTAGGACCGCTTCATGTACCAGTCGAAATATTCCCAGTAGGACATCGGTTCCTCGCGCGGCGGGTTGTCCTGACCGACGCAGGTCGGGATGCAGTCGCCGGGCGTGTCGAAGCCCGGGTTCACGAAGCAGGCGAAGGAATAACGGTCGTTTTCCACCGGCGGGACCACACGGTGCGGGGTCGCCCGGAACCGCCAGTTCGTCCAGCGCTCCAGGAAGTAGCCCATGTTGACCATGATCGCGCCGTCCGGGATCTCCGGGAAGAACCAGGTCTCGTCGGTGTCGAGGATCTGGATGCCTTCTTCGTTGGCCGGTGGCAGGAAGGTGTTGAACCCGGTGTCGCAATGGGCGTTCGAGCCGAGCTCGCCGTCCTCAAGGTCGTTCTTGGGCGGGTACTTGGCGACACGGAAATAGGTGTAGCTCTCGCGGAAATAGGGCTCGAAAAAGTCCGCCGGCATCTCCAGTGCGTGCGCCCAGACCGGCAGCAGCGATTTCCCCAGCGCCGTGATCCGCGCCATGTAGTTCTCCGCCGTCGCGCGGAAGCCGGGTACGACCTCCTCGGGCAGCCAGGGCGTCGGTCCGTAGAAACGCTTGCCTGCGACGACCCCCGGATGGTCCTCGGGAAAGTCGGTCGCCAGCACCAGGCATTCGACGGTGTTTAGCTTCTTCGAATTGTGAAACTTCGAATGGGTCGTCAGACCGCCGCGTGCGGGGACATAACCCTTCTGATCGTGGGTGACGCGCACGGACATCTTGGTCTCGAGCGGCAGATCGTGGAACTGTTTGGCCGCTTCATGCATGCCCTGGATCAGGTCCGGCTCCAGCCCGTGGTTGACGATGGCGAGGAAGCCCAGGTTCTCCCACACGTCGCGCCAGGCCGGCGCGATTTCCTCCACGGCGGCCATGTCGCCCGTGCGCGCCTTGCCCACGTCGATCACAGGCAGGGGACGGTGCGGGGCCGCGCGGACCGCGCGGGCATACTCGGATTCTGATATGTCGTGAGCCAGTGACATGGCGACCTCCCGTTGACCGCGACTATAGGGCGAGAGGCCGGGGACACGCCACCATCGTGCAGTGCGAGCTATCCGCCCGTGATAACGGGCTCTGCGAAGAAATAGACGAAGGCCGCGATCAGAATCACCAGATAGAGCGGCGCCAGCGCGCCGATGATCGTTGGGACCATGATGCGGAGGAACCGGCTCTTCGGGCGGGTGTGGTCATGGGTGCGGAAGGAGCACCGCAATACCGGGTAGGACATGAACACCAGTGTGAGAAGGCCGATGTTGGTGAACAGGCCCCGGAAAAACGCTGCCACCGGCGGCGGGTTCTCCGGCCAGACCAGAAAAATCACCGCGCCGATGCCGAAGATCCAGAAGCCGATGGCATAGGCCAGCAGCGCAGCCCGGAAGCCATGGTCACCGAGGTAGAGCTCAAGCAGGAAGCGCCAGCCACGCGCGATGGCGTCCATGTCAGGCGATCTCGCACCAGACGGGCGTGTGGTCCGATGCCTTCTGCTTGCCGCGCGGGCCCTTGTCGATCTCGCAAGCCGTCAGCCGGTCCGCAGCCTGGGGCGACAGCAGCAGGTGGTCGATGCGGATGCCGTTGTCCTTCTGCCAGGCGCCGCCCTGATAGTCCCAGAAGGAATAGACATGGGTCTCGGCATGAAGCGAACGCCAGGCCTCGGTGTAACCGAGATTCAGCAGGGTCCGGAACCTGGAGCGGGTCTCGGGCCGGAACAGCGCGTCGTCGGCCCAGGCGTCCGGGTTGTGCACGTCGCCGTCGGTGGGGATGACGTTGTAATCGCCGCCGAGTACGACAGGTTCCTCGCTTTTCAGCAGGTCGGATGCATGGGCCGCGAGGCAATCCATCCAGCGCAGCTTGTAGTCGTACTTGTCCCCGGGCGCAGGGTTG
>Ga0181589_10004557_pt1 | contig 11093 bp, 8 predicted proteins | sample 071ome_25_FD_132444 | JGI IMG/M metagenome (GOLD analysis project Ga0181589, IMG submission 132444) | Coastal salt marsh microbial communities from the Groves Creek Marsh, Skidaway Island, Georgia - 071410BT metaG (megahit assembly) | ecosystem: Environmental > Aquatic > Marine > Intertidal zone... | reverse complement strand
GCGGTCGGCATCATGTTCGTCAACTCGCTTCAGTAGATGATTTTCTAGAGATTGTTGTCATTCAATGCATTCCTATGCGCGCGAGCTATGCCGCCTTGACTGTTCTAAATGGATTTTTCTCGGCTCGCCGTCTCGCCGCGAGCTTTTGGTTCCTCGCCTTGGCGAATCGCATGAGGACGTAGCACACACCGAGAATCATGACAAAGTTCCAAAACCTTTCCATCTGTTCTTCGCGGTAAAGCTTGTTATCGAGCTCTCGTATCGTTCTCTCCGCGTCGGCCTGAATCTGTTCCTCTCTCTGGCGCTCGCTTGCGATCTCTCGTCGCGTCTTGGTTTCCAACTGATTCGGAGCCTGTTCAATGGGCTGCGTTTCCGCCGTCCGAGGCGCGTGCGTCTCCGGAAGCGCACGTCGAACGACCTTTTGCGGCTCCCGGAGCGTCGACTCGTCGCGGCTCCCGGAGCATCGTTTAAAGTTGTATCTCTGCACGGCGTCGTTGATACTCGACACTGTCTTATACATGATTTTTACCTTGATATAACGCCTGACTTCGTCCTGAGAAGCGCCTTTATTCGGTGCCGGCGGCAACTTGACGACTGGGAACGGTTGCACTTTCATCGTGTCGCACGTCATACGCTCGACGTGCCCTTCGTCGTTGTGTTTATCCCAGTTGTACTCGCCCTCCGTCATCTTCAGACCGTAATGGATGATGTACGGATCCTCGCTCTGCGCATCCCAAGGCGTGTATCCGGCATAGAGTTGAACGGACGACATGACATTGTGTTGCACTCCAGCCTTGGCACATCCAAAGACGAACCCATACATCTCCGAGATCCACGGCCGCGGACCCGCCTCGGTGATGTACGCGTCCCCCGTGCCTCGATACGGCCACCACACCCTCCGATCCATCCGAACCTTGGCTGTGTACTCCAACCAATACGGCGTCAACTCGATGAAGTCTTTCGCGTCGAATATCTCCCATCCACCCACAGGCGCGATCAATCGCTCCTCCTCCTCGTTCAAAAACCACTTCGCCATCCCGTTTCGCGTCCCCACTAAATAATCGTACTCGCCGCTCGCAGCCGTCCCTCTCTTCGCCGGAATCTCCTCCACCGTTAGCGGTTTCAGCAGCAACATGTCCGCGTCCAGCTTGACCACCCACTTTCGATCCGTCCCGATGTTTTGCGCCCAGTGATTCATTCCTCCGGGGAGATTATACGCCGCGTACCCGTCGTCGTCACCGAATTTTTCCTTGGCGTACCACACAAAGTCTGGACACTTGACCGTGTCCGGCACGACGTCCAGGTGCGCGTACGTCGCGTACTGCTCCTCCGTGCACGAGAGTAAACGCGTGATGCGTCCGGGAGACCCGATCGCGCGCCATGACTCGTAGAGCGCGCGCGCTTGCCACGTCATGTACGGCTGACAGTCAGCCGAGAAGACGTAGTGGTAATCATCGATTTCACGACGTCCCGGCGCGTCGATTGGGTCGTCCGCGCGCGCGGTGACGAACGCAGAGACGCACACGAGGACGACGCACGCCGCGGCGACGCGCGACGGCGACGCGCGCGGCGATCGCATGGCGCGAGGCGCGATCTGATGTCGTCCAGGGGAGAGAGACTCGAGCTCTTGCGAGTCGGCGAACGAACGCCGACCGTCTACTCTACTACTACACGCGTGACTACTCTAACATCCATGGTTCGGCCGCGGCGAGATCCGTTTCTTTTGAACGGACGCGTTTGGCGAGCGTTTTCACCGTGTGCGCGTCTCGAGCGAGTTTGCGCTCGAGGTCGACGAGTCGGCGTTTGTCGCTCGCGCGCGCCTCGTCGACGCTTTGTAACGCGTCGCGTAAGAACTCGATCGTCTCGCTCGCCTCTTCGAGCATGGACTCAGCGTCTCGTTTTTCTTCGGTGAGTCTCTGGACGCGGTCGCATTGGTCGTCTAGGAGTCGTTGGAGTTCGCTCTCGCCGAGCCGAGGCGACGGCGACGGCGAGGGACCGCCGCGAGGCGTCTCTGGAAACTCCACCGTGGGCGTCTCCGCGAATTTGTTCGACGTCACGCGCGGTGGCGTCGACGCCACGTCTAACGCTCCCTCGAACGAACGCGCGCGGTCGCGAGGCGAGACGATGGCGAGCGCCTCTGCGCGCGCGGACGCGAAGACGGTTCGCTTCGTCTCGCGCAAACGTCGCAGCGCCGCCACCGCGTCGCCTCGCGAGATCAATCCCGTCGCCACGAACACGCCGGCCAATATCGCGCTCACCGTGATCATTTGTAACACGAACACGCCGACGTCGAGAATCATGCGCAGAGAACTCGGGAGCACGTACAACCACGCCGCCGCCACGTACACGCCGCTCGACGCGACGAGCGCGCCGCGAACCCACGGCGAAGTCATATCGACGCTCTTCACGCCGTACACGACACCATCGATCCATCGCGCGATGTCCGACAACTCTCTTGCATTCTCCATCGCGGTCGCGTCCCCACCACCGCTCCCAGACGTCTCGCCTCGCCTCGCCGACGCCGCCGCCTCCTCCTTCCCAGCCCGTCGCATCATCCGTCGCCTCCGCGCGCTCGTCGGCGGCGCCGACGGCGTCGTGACGTACCCATCGCTCGTATCCACGTCTTCGCTCGCGTTTTTGAACCGTCGCCGCTCGTCCGCGCTCGTCGCGCCCGCGGTGTCCTCCAATGCATCTTCCTCGCTCGGACACCGACGGTGATAATACGCGTCGCCGTCGCGCTTCTTATACCGCGGGTACCCCACGCACGAGCGTCCACACGTCGCGCATTGTTTTCGTATCGTTTTTGGCGTCGTCGTCGGCGCGTCGGTCGCCATCGACGCGCGCTCGCGCCGCGCGCGCGTGTGCCGGTCGACGCCGAGACAAACGTAACACTCTTCATCACCTTTGAGATTACGACAGACGACGCCTCGAGCGATCGAGGACGAGCGCGAAAGCGCGCGCGGTGACCATGGCGGAGCGAGCGCCGTTGCTCGTCGCGCGCGACGTCGAGGCGTGCGCGTCGGCGACGTGCGTGGACGCGACGACGTCCGCGGAGGGACGATCGGGCGGAGACGATGGTGTTGAGCTGTGGTTTTCAACCTCGGACGCGCGCGGTGGACGATCGAGCGCGTCTCGAGGCGTTCGAGCGATGGCGATGGGTGTGTTCGCGCTCGCCGTGGCGTGCGTGGCGTGCGCGGGCGCGGGTGCGCGCGTGACGGGCGGTGATCTTCTCGACGCCGCGCGCGCGGGCTTGGGGTCGAAGAAGCGTCCCGCCGTCGAGGAGGGTTCGACGAAGAATTGCGTCAATGCGCGCGCGGATAACGCCGCGGGAACGTTTCAGGTGGAGACGAGCAAGTGTAAGGACCCGTCGCTTCCCGGGTGCGTCGGGCACAAGTCCATGTGTCGGTTTTGTCAGACGCACATGGCGACGAATAGAAATCACGACTGGCCCGTTTGTCCGCAGACGGTGTGCGACGAAAACGAGGCGTTCGGGTGTAAGATGGCGGGTAAAAAGATGTCAAAGAAGGAGTTGGCGTGGCAGATTTTGCGTCAACACGTCATCGAACACAACAGGATGGTCGAGGGTGTGAAGATTGGAAAGTGCGTCGGCAACGTGCAGGATCACCAAATCGGACGGTACCAGTACAGCGATTCACAGTGTAAAAACTCTGGATTACCGGGATGTCTCGGCGCGGATTCGCAATGTCGATTCTGTAACACAAAGAACGCGAAGAAAGTGACAGAGGCGTGGCCGACGTGTCCGACGGTGGTGTGCCACAAGCACAGTCTCAAGTCCAAGTATTGCGAAAAACTGTCGGAATACAACGTTCCGCCGGAGGATCCGCCGAAGGATTGGGACCAGAAGTCTCTTCCGAAGAGCCTGCAGATTGAAGATCTGGATGACGACGACGACGACGACGATGATGATGCCAGCGAACAAGATTCCAAGATGAAGCATTCGCATTCATCGAGTGGACATTTGAAGCACCACAGTAAACACGACGACGACGACGACGACGACGACGAGGGCGATCAAAAAAGGAGCGAGAAGAAGCACTCGTCGAAAAGCGACGGATCGAGTCTTGGATCGGGCGATAGCGATGATGATAGCTACTACGATAAAAAGGATAAAGTTACAGTCACGGGTGATGATAATGTGAAAGGCGACAAGGAAGATGATGAGGAAGATGACGATGACGAAGACGATGAAGACGACGACGATGAAGATGACGAAGACGACGAAGACGATGAAAACGACGAAGACGACGTAGAAGACGACGTAGAAGACAACAAAGACGGTAAGTACCACCATTCCAACGTCAAGCTCGGTGTCGATGAGGAACCTAGCGCTAGCCAAAGGATGGCTCAAGAGATGGCCAAGCAGTTGACGTCGACAACGATGGCTTCCGAACTCGACAGCGCGGTTTTCAGTTCTTTCGTCGGCGACGAATGAGACGTACTCGTGTTATAATGTACAAATCCCTCATAATTCTCTCTTCTACCGCCGACCATCTCCTTCGACGCCCGATCTCGCCGCCGGGAAAGATGCGAGAATGGTCAAATCCAAAACCACCGTCCCGAAGCTCCCCAACAGCCACGGCATTGCACGCATCACTGCGGCGGTCGATTTACTCACGCATAGCACCGATGTCCCGTACGCAATATTCGCCGTCACCGCCAACGTGAACATGGTTGAACTGAGCCCCTCCGTCGAGCATCGGCGTCTGTTCTTCGCGATTTGCGCCAACCGACCGCCAAGATAAAACGCCGTCGCCAAGTACCCCACCCCTCGACCGAAATTTTGCATCCACTGCGGATTCCCGTTGTATTCGCAATCGTCCACGCGCAGCGCGCTTCGAAGAATTCCGCTCGACGCCACCGCACCATCGGCGTCGCCTCGACTCGCCGCCGTCGCCGCGAGCGCCAACGCGCTCGCGCTCGCCAACACGAACCCTCCGATCGGTGACATCGGTCCTCGCGCGCCCTCGCCTCGCCCCCGCGGATCCGTGGCGCTCTCCCCAGCGCTGCTCTCTCCACCGTCGTCGGAACGCAGCGTTTCGTACAGAGACGCGTTCGAATCCTCGTCGTCGGTGTCCCGACGCCTTCGTCGTCCCGACCGCCGCTCTCTGTAATACACGTACTGGCACAACAGCGCGAGATCGCTCAAGACAAAGTACACCGCCGTGTACGTCTGCGTCGGCGCTTGATCTCCGGTGGCCAGACATCCGATGAGATTGAACGAGTCCCCGGCGAGCCACTGCGCGAGAAACCACGGGGACAATCCTCGAGCTGATTTTGCTCGAAAATTGAGAATGAGCTGCGGAATTTGCGCCGTCATCCAACACGCGATGGTGACCAGAGCGAGGTAGAATCCCAGGAGTTCCCTGTCGTCGCTCACGCACTCGCGAAAGACGCGACGGATCCAGTCCAGGGCGTCGGGGGACGAACACGTACACGGAGGCATCTTGGCAGAGGCGCGCAGTGTTGTGCGAGGCGAGCGGAGGGCGCGTGCGCGGGGAACGGAGGACTTCGCGCGCGTCTATGAATCAAAAGAATGTATGAATAATGACTATGAAGCGCTGCCTAGACTTTTGAGCGCCACTTTGGCGCGTAACGTCGCCAGTTGGTCGTCCAAGACGGAGACGCCGAGTCGCAACCGGTCCATCAACCCGTGATCCGTGGACATGGCGACGGCTCTGCACGCGATGAGTTTTTGTAAATCGGTCGGCGTCGACGCCGGGGCGACTTGGAGCACGGCGAAGGATAACCTCTCGGCGCGACAGAGGGCGTTGTGCTCGAATCCATCCTCAACTCGAGTCCACTTGGCGGCGTCCATGGACACGTCGCCATCTTGGATGTCCTCCAACGTCACCGCCGGTGCGTCCACCCACGCCATCGCCGATCGTAAATCACCCGCCTCCTTGTGCGTCCAAATTCCATCAAACGCATTGCCGTCCTCTTCGCCCTCGTCCTCCTCCGTACCGCTCAACAATTTATCGCTCAGCGTCAAGACGTCGCCGACGGCTTTTTCCACATAATCCGTCGCCTCCTTCACCTGCGCCATCTCCGCCTCGCTCGGCACGTACGTCCCGACGTCTCCCATCTGCGGCACGTGCGTAAATATCCCCGTGATGAACGGCTCGCGAGACGCGATATCCTCCAATTTCACCCTCGATTCCCCCACGACATCCACGCGCGCGCCCACTTCTTCCCGCCGCACGCGTTCGACGCGCATCAACGTCGCCGACGTGTTCACGCGCAATCCCTCCCCTTCGCCCTGCACACCCCCGTCTGTGGGCGGTAAAAACGTCAACTGCGCCACTAACCCACCCGTCTTGGCCGTCGCGCGATCCAACAGCGCCAAGAACCTCGCCTCGTACAGGTGCAGCGTCAGCCGCGTCCCCGGCAAGAGCGTCTCCTGCTGCGGAAACAACAGCGCGGGCACCTCGACGCGAACGAACTCCTTGCTCAGCGCGGCTTCGAAATCGAGCGATCCGCCTCGATCGACGTCGTCCGACGCGCCGTCCGCGCGCGTTCTCGTCGTCGTCCGCGCGCGTCCCGAGAAACGCCGCCGCTCGGAAAACACCGGCGGTCGCACCGACGCGCGCGCGCGCGCCGACGTCGCCATGACGGACAGAACAAAGAAAAACGCCTTTCCCGGTTCGCGACCGCTCGCGCGCGCGCACCGCTCCGCGCGTCGCCGAACGGCGCCGCTCGCGACGTCACGGGGCCTCGTCATCGCGTGCGCTATAAAACACCATATTCAAGCGTTCAAAAGCTCGACGACCGACGCGACCGACCCCAACGCGCGCGAGACCGCACTCGACGCCTCCGCGCGAGACCGCGCTCAGACCGCGCTCGACGATCGACGCTCGACGACGACGACGAGACGACGAGTTTAAGCACGCAGAGCATCGCACGCGCATCGACGCGACGGCGCGCGACGCGAGAGACGGCGACGAAACGGATTGGATTTGAATTTCATCGTCATCAGTCATGAGCGCGATCAACGTGACGTCGGTGCAAGTGCTGGATAATCCGCAGTTTTTCGCGAATCCGTTGCAGTTTGAGATTCAGTACGAGTGTTTGCAAAATTTGCGACACGGTGCGTGGCGATGAGAACGATGAGGCGCGCGCGGGCGGTGGTTGGAGGATCTGGAGGATGACAGCTGGAATTTTGAAAAGCGAGACGCCGGACGACGCGCGGCGGGACGACGCGCGCGCGGTGACGACCGCGGTGACGAACGGAGAAGACTGACGAATGTGCCTTACATCGCGCGCGCGCAGATTTGGAGTGGAAGTTGACGTACGTCGGGAGCGCGGAGGACGACTCGTGCGATCAGATTTTGGACACGGTGCTCGTGGGACCGGTGGTGCAGGGATCGTACAAGTTTGTGTTTCAAGCCAATCCGCCGGATGTGAGTAAGATTCCGCAGGAGGACATCTTAGGCGTGACTGTGTTGCTCGTGACGTGTTCGTACAACAACCAAGAGTTCATTCGGGTCGGATACTACGTGAACAACGAGTACGCGGACGAGGAGTTGAAGGAGGACCCGCCCGCGCAACCGCGCGTGGATAGAATCGTTCGGAACATTTTGGCGGAGAAGCCGCGCGTGACGCGATTCCCGTGTGATTTCGATTCGCAGGCGATTCCTGGAATGGCGAGCGTGGGCTCTGAAGACGCGATAATGGGCGACGAGAACGTTCCGAACCCCGCCATGGGGGTTGATTTCGCGAAGGAGACGACGGGCTTCTTCCAAGGAGACGCGGCGCAACAGCAACAGCCGCCGGCGGGACAGATGCAAGGTTTGTGGTGATCGAACGGGACCAAACGCACGTGTAGGATAAAAATTAGCGCAAAATGAAACTACAACATATCAATTTTCATTCCTCCTCCGTTCTTACAAATACGGGCAGGGCGCCCAGCGGTGCCTCGACCTGCATCCACTGTTTGCCCTGATGAATCTTACCGTTGGTGAGATCTCGCCAGCGGCCCTCCGTCAAATAAATCGCCCGTTCATTCGCGCCTCGGCACACGACGGGCGCGACGATGACGTCGTCACCGATGGCGAACTGGTCTCCGATGCGAAACGTTTCGCTATCCTCGGGATCCAACCACCAGAGCGGACGGCAGATGGGTTCCAGCGTCTCAACCGCGCGCTCGCTGTGATGAATGAGAGACTCGATGAATTCATCTCGTTTCTCTAACGCCGATGCACACAGTTCTTTTGCGAGACTTCCCGAAGCCCAGGGCGTGAGCGAAAACTGCATCGCCGGCATGAGCGCGTTCGCTTGCGCCCAACGCACGAGGAGCTCCTCGTCCGGATGTTTGCCAAAATACGCGTTTCCACCGATGATATCCGGAAGGCAGAACGGATAGCCGAGCACTCCAGACGTGAGCAAGGCTGGAATGATGGAGCCTAGACCGTTCTCGACGCCCCAATCCGAAAAACGGTCGCCCATGCGCACGAGCGACGCGTTTCCGGTGCTGTTGTGTCCGCTTCGAACTTCCGCCAGTTCAAATTGCGACGCGACGTTGTTCACCCACGCGCGAGTGTACTCGGACGGGTGCGACAGAGGCGTGTGCGTTACGAACCGCCGCGGTAAAAAACATGGCTCGCCTGCGTCAAATTTGAAACCGTCGATACCGTGTTCGGATTGTAAACGGCGCAAACGTGAGACAAACCAATCGACGGCGTCGGGGTTCGTGACGTCCAACGCGACGACAGGCGGTGATTGCCACCATCTGAAAAATCCATTTTGAATGCTGGACTCGACGAAATATCCCTTGCCCTTGCCTTCTCTGTACGCATCCGTGTCCTCGGCGATGAACGGCATCACCCAGACGGTGACCTTTAACCCCATAGAGTGCAACTGATCGACCATAGCTGACGGATCCGGGAACTTTTTAGAGTCAAACTCTAAATCACCGTACCCCGATTGCCATTTATCGTCGATCTCGATCACGCTCGCGCTCATACCGTTGTCGACGATTTCTCGCGCAAAGTTGAGAACTTTCTCCTGCGAGACGTTCGTCTTCATCTTTGCCCACGTCGTCCAAATCGGTGCGCGGAACACGTCCGCCGGCGGTGCGCCCTTGGGCTTCTGCAGCGTTTTCAGAACGTTCATCGTGGCCATTTTCACGTTCTTGTTCGCGCACAGAACCACGCGCATGTGTCTCCACTTCGCATCCGCGTGCTTCGGCGAAACCCAGCCGACGAGCGGATGATTCATGCTAAACGGGCCGTAGCCTTGATGGAAAGAATTTCTAGCTTGCAGGCGTAATAATCCGTCACCCTTGCGACGGCCTTTATGGAATGGTAAGATGGTGCGCGTCGCGTTCTGAATACCGACGCCGAACGCGCGTTTACTCAGAAACATGTCGATCATCGTCGCCGTCGGCGCGTTCAAACCGACGTGAAAGTACGGCGTGTCGGGATCAGCCACCACCGCGACGCCTTTACTCGTCACCCAATGATTCGCGACGAGTGTGTTTAGCCCGTTCGGTCCGTTGTCGAACGGATAGTGCGGTCCAATCTCCATGCATCCATCGTTCAACGGCCAATGTTGCGCCATGAGGTGCGACCCTCCGTACACGTCGCCCACTCGCTCCAAATCGACGCAAATCTCCGCCGTGGCGTGCATCAACCCCGCGTCCGCGACGGAAAAGTCCAACACGAACCCATCGCTCAGACCATCGCACCACGTCTCACCGTGTTTCACCGCGCTCGGTCTCACGACGAGCGACGCCCACGATCCCCACGTCACGCGCGCGCCGCCGTCCTCGTCTCTCGTCACCGTCCCCTCCGCCGCCATCGCCATCGTCGGCAGCGCGCACGTGGCCTCACACACCACCACCTCACCTCGTCGAAGCGTCACGCGTCCATCCTGTCGCACGTCCAACCTCGCGTCGCCGCACCGAAGCGTCGCGCGTCGCGCCCGCCCGCGCGCCTCCGCCTCCGCCGCGCGCGCGACGTCCAGCGACATCTCGTGCGCCCCCGTGAGCGCCGACGTCGTCGCATCTCGCGTCGTCACTCGCACGCACACGCGCGCACGTCGCGTCTCACCCCTTCCACGCGCCGTTCCTCCCGACCCGCGCGCGTTCGCCGCATTCGCCGCATTCGCCGCATTCGCCGCATTCGCCGCATTCGCATTCCCCCACCCTCGACTCTCCGCGGTGGTTACCGCCCCATCCCATTTCCGTCTCCCCGCGCGCACGATCTCGACGCTCGACCGCGCGCACCGCCTCCCCCCCTCGCGCACAAAAGTCTTTTCCCACCCCCCGCGTCCTCGCGCGCGCCCCACGCTCGCGCGCACCGCCATGGCGTCGCCCGAACGTCCGCGCCCGAACGCCTCCTTCGCGCGACCGCGCGCTCCGTCGAACGCACGCGCGCCTCCTCGCGTCGCGACGTCCCTCGACGCGAGCACCGACGCTCGATCGCGCGCGGGAATTTCCCTCGACGCGTTCTTCGACGCCCGCGCGCGAGTCTCGCGTCGAACTCGCGCGGCGCGCGCGCACGATGCGACGCGCGGCTCGCCACGTCGGACGGTCGACGGACGCGCCGCCGCTTTTGTCGAGATTGATGAGTCGTGAACGGTGGGAAAAAGTGTCAATAAAATCCCATAGTGCGATCGGATGTCGAGTGGATGAGACGGAGGCGGTCGGTCGGACTGGCGAGAGACGAGACGGCGCGGGTGCGGATCAGTGCGGATTGGAGGGGAGTGTGTGAATAGATATGCGTACAGTACCGCGGTGGTCGTGTGCGGAGACGCGTCGGGCGGCGGAGGTGCGTCGCGCGACGCGAGAGGGGATCGACCGGACCGAGGCGCGAGGCGGAGAGGCGAGAGAGGTCGTACGCGTCGTCGTCGTCGTCGTCATCTCCAATTGGCCATGATTTTTGCCTTTTTCTCGTCGTAATCGCACATGTGCTTGGCGTACTGGGAAACGTTCCACTCGGCCGGGATGATGCCGCCCATGTCGTCGTCGACGGACGTGGCGTGGAAAATGGCGCTCATGGTGGCGGCGGCTTTTTCCTTCTTCTTCTTGTTGACGAAGATGATCTTGGTGTACGTCTTGCGGTCGATGAAAGGGG
>Ga0181589_10004520_pt1 | contig 11123 bp, 7 predicted proteins | sample 071ome_25_FD_132444 | JGI IMG/M metagenome (GOLD analysis project Ga0181589, IMG submission 132444) | Coastal salt marsh microbial communities from the Groves Creek Marsh, Skidaway Island, Georgia - 071410BT metaG (megahit assembly) | ecosystem: Environmental > Aquatic > Marine > Intertidal zone... | reverse complement strand
TTAAAATGTCAGTTAAAAGCTTACCTGATTATTTAATGGGTGTGGATCAAGACAAGTTAATTAAATATGGCAGTATAGAGGTTATAGGTGATACACATGTTGCAAGTGTCATGCAGAATACTTTGCGCGAAGTCGAGATCGATTGGGAAGAAATAATTTCTAAATATACTGGCGACGCTGTGGCGTATCAGTTAGGTAAAGGAATGCGTGCATTGCATACATTTGGTGAACATTTGTGTGATAACTTGCGACAAGATGTGAGAGATTATTTACAAGATAATGTTCAGGTGTCTGCTACTCAAGATGAGGTCGACCACTTCATTCAACAAGTCGATGTGACTCGCGCGCAAGTAGATAGATTAGAAGCACGATTGAATCGATTACAAAAACGTGACTAATCAAAATGCGCTTGATAAGACAATTTATTCGCATCATTCAAATTAATATAGTGTTGGTGAGACACGGGCTTGAAGAGGTTATCTTTGCCATTCATTTATTTCGGCCTATACGCTTTATATTGCTCTTGTTGCCATGGCATTGGTTTAGGCGTGTAGATATTTCACATGGTGTGCGTGTAAGGCGAAGCCTAGAGGACCTGGGGCCAATATTTGTAAAATTTGGACAAGCCTTATCAACGCGAAGAGACCTGCTCCCAGATGATATCGCTGATGAGTTAACTAAACTTCAAGATCAGGTTCCACCATTTCCTGGCGTAGAAGCGCGGCAAATTGTGGAAAAGGCATTTGGAAAAAGCGTTAAAGAAATTTTTGCTTCATTTGACGAGACGCCTTTAGCATCAGCATCAATTGCACAGGTACATGCTGCTACGTTACATGATGGCTCAGATGTAGTTGTTAAAGTCTTGCGTCCAGGAGTACATAAACAAGTAAAAAAAGACTTAGAAGTTTTACATCTCATTGCCAACCTTGCCCATCGTTATTGGGCAGACGGTAGACGTTTAAGGCCGCGTGAGGTCGTCGCTGATTATGAACAAACAGTGATGGATGAGTTAGACCTGATGCGTGAAGCAGCAAACGCTAGTCAACTTAGGCGTAATTTTGAAAATAGTTCTGATTTATATGTACCAGAAGTATATTGGGATTATTGTCGTATTAATGTGATGGTAATGGAGCGGATACATGGTATTGCGGTCAACGATGTTAAAACATTAAACGAAAATAATGTTGATATGAAAAAATTATCTGAACGAGGAGTAAATATATTTTTTACTCAAGTGTTCAAGCATAATTTTTTCCATGCAGACATGCACCCAGGTAACATTTTTGTTTCATACGAAACTCCTGAAGACCCAAAATACTTAGGTGTTGATTTTGGCATAATGGGAACATTGTCAGTCGAAGATCAACGTTATTTAGCAGAAAATTTGCTTGCGTTTTTCAATCAAGATTATCGTCGTGTTGCTGAATTGCATTTAGAGTCAGGTTGGGTGCCACCCAATACGCGTATCGATCACTTTGAATCGGCAATAAGAACTGTATGTGAACCAATTTTTCAAAAGCCTATAAGTGAAATATCGTTTGGTAATTTACTACTGCGATTATTCCAAACTGCGCGACGCTTTCAAATGGAAGTGCAACCACAGTTAGTTTTGTTACAAAAAACTTTATTAAATATTGAAGGTTTAGGTAGGCAACTGGATCCAGAATTAGATTTATGGAAAACGGCAAAACCATTTCTCGATCGTTGGATGAGCGAACAAGTGGGTGTCAGAGCATTAGTTAAGGGTATGCGTAAACATTTACCAAAAATGTTAGAAGATGCTCCTGAGTTACCTTCGTTGATTCATAATTACTTTTTGCAAGCTGAGCTGGAGCCAAAAAGACAACAAGAGCTTTTAAAGCAAGAAATTCAGCAATTAGAAAAGAGATATAAACAGCAACGTATTACATCAATAATTACTGCGTTTGCAGCTGTTGCGATTGCAGTCGCAATATCGTATTACTTCCGATAATCATATAAATCATATTAGCCATGTTATTTGGCATAGTAAAAAGCGAGTAAAAATTACTGTGGATGTTTCACCAATTCTTGATGAATTAAACCAAGAGCAACGAGCTGCAGTGACGGCGACACCTGGACCAGCATTGGTTCTCGCAGGTGCAGGCAGTGGTAAGACTCGAGTATTAGTTCATCGTATTGCATGGTTATGTCAGGTGGAAGGGTTGTCACCTTATGGCCTGTTAGCAGTGACATTCACCAATAAAGCAGCCGCTGAAATGCGTGGGCGTGTAGAGAGCTTATTAGATGCTAATTTGTCTGGAATGTGGGTGGGGACTTTCCATGGTATTGCCCATCGAATGTTGAGAGCTCATTGGCAGGCGGCTAATCTGCCTCAAACTTTTCAAATTTTAGATTCTGAAGATCAACACCGTTTAGTTAAACGAATTATGAAAGGATTGGAGCTAGATGAATCTAAGTGGCCAGTTAAGCAGGCGCAATGGTTTATCAATGCACGCAAAGATGAAGGTTTACGCGCTAATCAAATTCAAGATAGCGGTGACTTAACTACGCGACAATTATTGCGTGTTTATGTTGCATATGAAGGAGCGTGGCAACGAGCGGGTGTGGTTGATTTTGCTGAGCTATTGTTACGTACTTTAGAATTACTGCGTCATAACGAAGATATACTGACTCACTATCGTCACAGATTCAATCATGTGTTAGTGGATGAGTTTCAAGATACTAACTCAATACAATATGAGTGGCTTAAGCTGTTAGCGGGAAAGCATACGCCTGTATTTGCCGTTGGCGATGATGATCAATCAATTTATGGTTGGCGTGGTGCGCGTATTGAAAATATTTTCTCATTTAGTAAGGACTATCCTGATACACAAACATTTCGTCTCGAACAAAATTATCGTTCGACGAGTACTATTCTTTCTGCGGCGAATGGCCTAATTGATCATAACCAAGGTCGGTTAGGTAAAAAGTTATGGACTGAAGGCAATGAAGGTTCTCCAGTTCAATTATATGCAGCTTATAACGAACATGATGAGGCGCGTTTTGTTATTGAACGAATTAAAGAATGGGTAAATCAACAGGGTCGTAAGCATAATGAGTGCGCAGTGTTATATCGATCTAATGTGCAGTCACGTGTTTTTGAAGAAAACTTAATTGCCCAACAAGTTCCTTATAGAATTTACGGTGGATTACGTTTCTTCGAGCGTGCTGAGATTAAAGATGCATTGGCATACTTGCGACTAAGTTCCAGTCGTATAGATGATCCTGCATTTGAACGCATCGTTAATCATCCTCCTCGCGGTATTGGTGATCGCACACTGCAAATTATTCGTGATTATGCTCGTGCTGAATCAATGCCTTTATGGAAAGCAACTAAATCGATTATCGATCAAGGTAGTCTAGCAGCAAGAGCTCAAACAGCTCTCAAGCAATTTGTATTGTTAATAGAAAGACTGTCTGAAGAATTAAAGGATAATGAATTAGAAGATCAAGTAGAAAGCGTCATTACATTATCAGGTTTACAGGCGCATTTTGAAAAAGATCGTAGTGAAAAAGGGCAATCAAGAGTTGAGAACTTACATGAATTGATCGAAGCGGCTCGTAGTTTTGATTACCAAAATGAAGAAGGTGAAGATTTATATGAGTTAGATGCGTTCTTGGCAAATGCTGCCCTTGAGTCTGGAGAGGGACAAGCATCTAAGTGGGAAGACTGTGTACAATTAATGACGTTGCATACTGCTAAGGGCTTGGAGTTTCCATTGGTATTCCTAGTAGGGATGGAAGAAGGTTTATTTCCAAGCAGCATGTCTATGGATGAGCCTGGTAGAGTCGAGGAGGAGCGCCGTCTTTGTTATGTGGGTATTACGCGAGCACGAGAACATCTTATGATGTGTTACGCGGAATCACGCCGTCACTATGGCAATGAAAACTATAATCCTCCTTCTCGTTTTATAAATGAAATACCGACTGATCTTATTGTTGAAGTGCGGCCACGAACACGAGTGCAACAAACAATAAATCAACCAGATTTTATGCTAAAAGTTAAACGCCGATATGATAATAATGAATCGGGAATTAAAGTTGGGCAACGTGTATCACATAAGAAATTTGGTGAGGGTGTGGTGATGGATCAAGAGGGTAACGATAAAAGTGCCCGTGTGCAGGTTAAATTTGAAGGCAGTGGTAGCAAGTGGCTAGTATTATCTTATGCAAACTTAGAAGTACTTGGCTAAATAGGTTGTCCTGATTTATTTTTGATACATCATTTATAAATCAAAGTTTTCTTATATTTAAGAAGGGGGAGCAAATGACCAACAACAATGACAACAATAACAGAAGAAAATTTTTGCAGTATCTTGGAGTGGGTGCTGCGAGTTGTACTCTAGCATCATGTAACGACAATACTTCTGATACAACGTCTGCAAACCAACAAACTAGTCAGCAAGTATTCAATTGGAAAATGGTAACGACCTGGCCTAAAAATTTTCCGGGTTTGGGTACTGGAGCGGAATATCTTGCGCAAATCATTAATCAAATGTCTGCAGGACGAATAAACATAAAAGTTTATGGTGCTGGTGAAATTGTTCCAGCATTTGAAATCTTTGATGCAGTCACAGCGGGAACTGCAGAGATGGGACATGGTTCTGCATATTATTGGAAAGGTAAGAATCCTGCACTGCAATTTTTCTCTACTGTTCCTTTTGGTATGACAGCCAGTGAAATGAATGCGTGGCTTTATCATGGAGGAGGCATGGAGTTATGGCAGCGTGCCTATGAGCCTTTCGGTTTAGTACCTATGGCAGCAGGAAATACGATGGTACAAATGGGGGGTTGGTTTAACAAAGAGATTAATTCTGTAGAGGATTTACGAGGCTTAAAAATGCGTATACCTGGACTTGGAGGAGAGGTGCTTCGTTTAGCAGGAGGGACTCCTGTTAATGTTCCCGGTGGTGATTTGTTTGTGTCCCTACAGAAAGGTGTTATCGATGCGACCGAATGGGTCGGACCCTACAATGACTTAGCATTTGGTTTACACAAGGCAGCTAAGTATTATTATTCACCAGGATGGCATGAACCAGGTACAACATTAGAGTGTTTTATCAATCAAAAAGCGTTTGATTCCTTGCCTGTAGATTTACAAGCAGTCGTTCAAATTGCTGCGCGGGCAGCAAATCAAAATATGATGTTAGAGTATGTTGCGCGTAATAATGACGCCTTAGTAAGTTTAGTTGAGGAACATAAAGTGGATGTACGTGAGTTTCCTCACGACGTGGTTGAGAAACTACGTGCGCTTTCCGAACAAGTAGTTGCAGATGTTGTTGGTAGTGATCCGTTTGCACAAGAAATATACGACTCATATCAAAGCTTTTTGGCGAAATCTAAAGCTTGGTATAACTTGTCAGAGAGAGCTTATTTAAACCTAAGATAGTTTTAACCCATTGAATTCAATGAAAATATTGTAGTATTTAGATCTGTGAGATAAAAAAAGAATTATTTTCAACTGACTGATATACTGCCGCTAATCAACGATAATTATAAAAGACTGCCATAACACAGGAGGAATAATGGACGATATTTTTAGCAAATGGAAAATAATGTGGGACGCCAAAGAGTGGGGAACTCAAGGTTTTTTTATGGCCATGGCAATCGTTGCTGTACTAATCATGGCAAACCCATTTCGCGCGGCTACTGAAGGCACCATGGTTAAAAAAGGCATTACATTTGCGATAGGACTCACTTATTTAGTATTAGTGCTTATTGGTTACTTCCAACTTGTACCTAAAGCTTCTTCTTACTAAACTAAATATCAACAACTTAAAACTGTTCTAAGTTTTAACTATCCAATTTCTCAGGTAACCAAGTGGCCAGTTCTGGCCACTTGGCAATAATACCCAATACTACTAACTGAATAAATATAAAAGGCATGACGCCTTTGTATATTTGTTTGGTTGATATGCTCTTGGGGGCAACACCTCTTAAATAAAATAAGGCAAAGCCAAACGGAGGGGTTAGAAACGAAGTTTGCAAATTTATGGCAATCATTATACCCAACCAAACAGGATCAACGCCCATGGCAAGTAGTATGGGGCCAATGATGGGCACGACTACAAATGTAATCTCGATAAAATCCAACACAAAACCCAATATAAACATAACTAACATGACTGTGGCGACTGCACCAAATACTCCGCCAGGTAATTGTGTTAAGAATTCATGAATAGCATCATCGCCACCATAACCACGAAATACTAATGACAAAATCGAAGCGCCAATAAAAATAGCAAATACCATACAAGTGACTCTCACGGAGTGACGAGTAATATCTTTTAAACAAGCTAGATCAAGTTGTTTGTTAATTATCGCTAAGATTAATGCACCTACAGCGCCTACCGAAGCGGCTTCAGTAGGTGTCGCAAAACCTACAATAATAGAACCTAACACTGCAATAATTAATGTAATAGGTGGTAGAAGAGCACTGCAACAACGAGTTAATAATTTTGAATGCGCGTGTTCATTTCTGGTGGCAGGCATTAACGCGGGTTTGGCTGAAGCAATAAAAAGTAAATAGAAAATATAAATGGCTACGAGTAATAAACCAGGAATTATGGCGCCAGCAAATAAATCACTCACGGTGACTGTTTGTGGTGAGAATATGCCCATATCCAATTGAGATTGTTGATAGGCTGATGAGATAACATCACCAAGCAGCACTAAAATAATTGAAGGTGGAATAATTTGACCTAATGTCCCAGATGCACAAATAACACCACAAGATAAGGCAGGGTCATAATTGCGTTTAAGCATAGTGGGTAGAGATAGTAAGCCCATCGTTACAACAGTTGCTCCGACAATGCCAGTGCTTGCTGCAAGCAGTAATCCAACAATCACTACAGAGAATCCTAAACCACCACGTAAGGCACCAAATAATTCTGACATAGTGTCTAATAAATTTTCTGCAATCTTAGAACGTTCCAATGTCACGCCCATAAATACAAATAAAGGCACAGCAATTAACGTTTCATTATTCATAATGCCAAATATGCGACTTGGCAAAGCATGCATTAACGAAGCGTCGAAGTTCTGAATAAATAAACCAAGAAATGCAAAAGCAAGTGAAACGCCGGCGAGAGTAAATGCCACAGGGTAACCCGTCATTAATACTGCAATGATCGTTATAAACATGGCAAAAGCTAATAGCTCCATTTGCTACTCTGCCTTAGTTTTTATTGTTAATAAGCACTTACAGATAGTTGCTAAGCCTTGCAATAAAAGTAGTGCAGGCATTAAGGGCACTAATGTTTTTAAGATATATAAAAATGGTAAGCCGCCCGCTTCGCGTGAGCCCTCAAGTATTACCCAAGAATTTGCTGAGTATTGCCAGCTGGAGAAAATTAAATAAATACAGAATGGGAGTAATAAAAATAGTGTTCCTAAAAGATCGACCCAAGCTTTTTTTATTTGAGAATATTTAGAATAAAAAATATCAACTCTGACATGTTCATTGTGTTTATAGGTATAGGCAATAGCTAGCATAAAGACAAAACTATGCAGATAAACAACGCTTTCTTGGATAGCAATAAGACCAAAGTTAAATCCGTATCTCATCACCACATTAAAGAAAGTAATAATTACCATGGCAAGGATAAACCATGCCACCGTGCGGCCAAGCCATTCATTAATTCGATTAATCAATAACTCAATATTTGTCAGCATAATGAATACAATAATGAACTATTGGTGGAGATAGATTTTATAAATCGAGTAATTTTTCTTGTTCTTCAGTTGAAGGCTCAAAATTCCTGCCTTCGTAATAATCAAAGATGGCTGTTACAACTTCTGAAGGATCATCGATAACTTGAAATAAGTCTAAGTCAGACTCTGAGATTGTGTTATTTTTTAGTAAAGCTTGTTTAAACCAATCAATCAATCCTTCCCAAAAGTCAGATTGGACTAAAATAATAGGTATTTTTCTTGATTTGCCAGTTTGAACCAATGTTAAAATTTCGGCGAGTTCGTCTAATGTACCAAAACCACCTGGTAGTACGACATAGGCTGAGGCATATTTAACAAACATTACTTTACGTGAAAAAAAATGTCTAAAGTTAAGCGTGATGTCTTGGTAGGGGTTACCAGATTGCTCGTGAGGTAGCATAATATTTAAACCAACACTTGGAGATTTGCCGGCATATGCGCCTTTATTAGCAGCCTCCATAATGCCAGGACCACCACCACTGACAACTGTAAACCCAGCCTCCGATAATTCTTTTGCTATGTCTTCAGTGAGTTTGTAATAAGGGTGATCTTCTGGTGTGCGTGCTGAGCCAAAAATACTGACTGAGGGAGCAATTTTAGAGAGGCGTTCAAAGCCTTCGACAAATTCAGCGACAATTTGGAATATTTTCCAACTTTCGCGAGAAAGTGCTGATGAATTACCAGGGCCAGTTAAAGATTGCTTGTTTGAAGTCTGGTTCATGCTTATCTACTCAATTTTCCTTTGCGCGAGTGTACATGATAACGTTGCTACCTGCTTTTCAAAAATAATTAAATAGACGTATACCTATGACGAAAGATTCTTTATTGCTACTGGTTGACGGTTCTTCATATTTGTACCGAGCATTTCATGCGTTACCTCCATTGACTAATAAAAAGGGTACACCTACCGGTGCAGTTTATGGTGTGTTGAGAATGGTGCGGAAATTAATCGACGAAGAGCAGCCTGATTATATTGCGGTGATATTTGATGCTAAGGGAAAGACATTTAGACATGATATGTATAAGCAGTACAAGGCAAATCGTCCACCAATGCCCGATGATTTGCGCGTGCAAATAGAACCTCTGCACGAGTTAATTAAAGCTTTAGGAATACCATTATTAACTATTAATAATGTAGAAGCTGACGATGTTATTGGTACTTTGGCGACCTTTGCCAATATTAAAAACCATAGGGTGTTGATTTCTACGGGTGATAAAGATATGGCTCAGCTAGTTAATGATCGAGTGAGTTTAATTAACACTATGAATGATTCACATATGGATATACAAGGTGTTACTGAAAAATTTGGTGTGGAGCCTCATCAAGTTATAGATTATCTCGCACTTATGGGTGATAAGGTTGATAACATCCCTGGAGTGCCAGGTGTTGGCCCAAAGACCGCCGTAAAATGGCTGCAACAATACAAAAACATGCAAGGTGTGATTGATAATGCGCAAGAGATAAAAGGAAAGATTGGAGAAAAACTTCGTGCTGCAACTGACACATTGCCCCTATCTTATGATCTGGCAACGATTAAATGCGATGTTGATTTAGACTTTGCGATTGACGATCTTAAACTTGGCAATAAAAATCATGCTGTCTTGAAAGAGTTATACCAAGAGCTAGATTTTAAAACTTGGTTAGATGAGCTTGAGGACGATGTTTCTGTATCTACGGCTAAGCCGAGTGAGTCAATAAGCGCTTCTAAAGAAAGTCACTATGAATTAATTGTTACTAAAAAAGCATTAAAGTCCTGGGTAAAAAAGTGTAAGCAAGCGAAGTTATTTGCATTTGATACTGAGACAGATAGTTTAGATTACATGCAAGCTAAATTGGTGGGAATGTCATTTTCAGTTGAGCCCGGTGAAGCTGCTTATTTACCTATTGCACATGATTATGATGAAGCTCCAAAGCAACTTAGCTTGGAAGAGGTATTGTTGGAAATGGGGGGGCTGCTCAAAGATAAAGAGGTTGCAAAAGTTGGGCATAACTTAAAATACGATAAATCAGTATTAGAGAGAAATGGGATTGAGTTAGACGGGATTCAACATGACACTATGCTTGAATCTTATGTGTTGAATTCTACTGCAAGTAGACATGATCTTGATACTTTATGCGAATTATATCTTGAGCATAAAAATATAAAATTCGAAGATGTTGCAGGCAAGGGTGTAAAACAAACCACATTTAATAAAGTGTCATTAGAAGTTGCATTAGATTATGCAGCGGAAGATGCTGATATGTGTTTGCGTCTACATCAACACTTTTGGCCGCAGTTATCTGACCTGCAAAAGCAACAAGCGCTTTATGAAAATATTGAGATACCTATGCTTTCGGTGCTATCGCGTCTTGAATGTAATGGAGTGTTGATTGATGCAAAGTTACTTGATGTGCAAAGCAAAGAATTAGAGAAGAAAGTCAACAAACTCGAAAAACAAGCACATCAATTAATTGGTGAAGAATTTAATTTAGATTCTCCAAAGCAACTCCAAAAAATTCTTTTTGAGCAATTGCAATTGCCGATAATTCGTAAAACACCAAAAGGACAGCCCTCTACAGCAGAAGATGTATTACAGGAATTGGCGCGGGATTATGAATTTCCTGAAATGATTCTTGAGTATCGCTCACTTAAGAAATTAAAAACAACTTATGTCGATAAACTTCCTAAACAAATTTCGGCATCTACTGGGCGCATACATACTTCTTATCATCAAGCAGTAGCTTCAACTGGAAGGCTTTCATCGACAGATCCAAATTTACAGAATATTCCAATTCGTACTGAAGAAGGTCGTAGAATTAGACAGGCATTTATTCCTGCTTATGATTGCATGTTACTTGCGGCAGACTACTCACAAATCGAACTGCGCATCATGGCGCATTTATCGAAAGATCCCCGGTTATTGCAAGCATTTGAACTAGGAGAAGATGTACATAGTGCAACCGCAGCCGAAGTGTTTAATTCAACTAAAGTTAATAAAGATCAACGTCGTGCAGCAAAAGCCATAAATTTCGGATTGATCTACGGCATGTCCGCATTTGGATTAGGTAAGCAGTTGGGTGTGACTCGAGGTGAGGCGCAGTCTTACATTGATCTTTACTTTGATCGATATCCTGGCGTTAAAACATATATGGATGAGACAAGAGAATTGGCACACCAACAAGGCTTTGTAGAAACGATATATGGTCGTCGTTTATATCTTCCAGAGATAAATTCTCGTAATGCACAAAGAAGACAATACGCTGAGAGAACGGCGATTAATGCACCAATGCAAGGAAGTGCCGCCGATATTATTAAGCGCGCCATGATTGCCATAGATGCATGGATTAGTGACAGTCAGTTACCCGTCACTATGATCATGCAAGTTCATGATGAACTAGTGTTTGAAAT
>Ga0181589_10004515_pt1 | contig 11131 bp, 11 predicted proteins | sample 071ome_25_FD_132444 | JGI IMG/M metagenome (GOLD analysis project Ga0181589, IMG submission 132444) | Coastal salt marsh microbial communities from the Groves Creek Marsh, Skidaway Island, Georgia - 071410BT metaG (megahit assembly) | ecosystem: Environmental > Aquatic > Marine > Intertidal... | reverse complement strand
TGCGTCGCCAGCGACAAATACACGGTCGCATTGTCGCCCATATGCAGCGGCGCATGTGATTTGTCAAAGTACACGTATCCGGGCTGCACGTCCATCCGCCGAGCGTCCAAAGGCCACCCCGGCTCGCTGCTCACGTCGTCCAGGCTGTCCCGTCCGAGAACCAACGACGTGTGTCGCGCGTTCCCCACGCCACCGGAATCCCCAGAGTCGCTGCAGGAGGCCGAGTGCCCGATTCTGGGAGACCTCTCCTGCCTGGCACCTGCATCCAGCCACAGCTGGGCCATCTTGCCGTCCAGGGACGCGAGCGCCCCCTCGTCACCGAACGAAACGTCGATCGTCACAGAGAGGAAAATCTTCCGTTCCGCCGAGTCGTCGCCGACCCCGTCGCCGCCGCCGCTCGTCGACCTCGTCCTGGCCAGCGGGCTGTTGGGCGACTCGGGCCGGGGCTTCAAGACCACCGGAATGTCCGCCACCTGGAAGTTGGCGTCATCCGCGGCCGACAGACGCTCGATCAGCGACGCCAGCGGCACGAATCCACTGAGCACCGTGGCCTTGCCCTCGGAACCAGCCGCAGACTGGCACTCGCACGATACCTCCAGGGCCTGGCGCTGGGGCGTCGCGTTGATGTACCGGATGACGTCAGAGCGTCCACAGCGGAGTTCAAACAGCGCGTGCGTGCGACTACCGCCAATAGACATTTCTGTCGGCATCGGACCGGCCGTTCCGCTCCATTTAAGTCGATACGTGGAACGGTTGGTTGACTCGTCATCAGGCTCCGAGACCAGTTTCAGCCTCATCAATCCGACGACGTCTCCCGAGGCCGCCGCCGGGCCACCGCTGTGTGTTATTTTACCATGCATGAACAGTATACAGTGGGACAAAAACGGCACGGAGCGTTCGTTTCTTTGTTGTGACTCGACTCTGATCTCATTCTCCGAGATCAGTACGTACCCAACTCAGGGTTGGCAACACGACCGAACGCCGTCATCCCCGCGATTTTTGCTGCTGGCTCAGGAGCAGCCTCGCCTCGCGTGCCCGTTTTGCGCACGCGTTCAGCTCGAGCTCGCTGAGCAGCACAAAGGTGCCGAAGAACGGCGTGGCGATGAGCGCCGTCTTTGACGACACCGACAGGCTCCGGTTGAACTTGGGGAAGGCCTTGCACGCCCCCAGCACGCCCACCGTGGACACTGCCAACGCTTGCAGGCCGCCTACAAGCCCCTCGAGCGCTGCGCTGCGCATGCAGTCCTCCTGAACGGAGACATTCTCGGTCGACCCGTCGCCACGTATGGGGTTGAACGAAGACATGCGGGGCGAGCAGGCGTGTGTCTGTCTCTCTCTCTCTCTCTCTCTCTCCCTCTACGGTACGTATGTTCTATCTGTGGATCGCTGGATGGATCCCGAGTATCCCGCGAGTATCACGCCCGCGGTTCAATCAGTTTGAATGTCCAGACTCGAGTCCCTTGTCTAAGACGACGACGATTCAGAAGACGTACACGGAACGCAGCGATTGACAGACTGATACGCACGGAGCATGGACGAGTACGGGGGCAAACGGATCCGCGTCGACCCGAGCGCGCATCCGGTCGTGAATTGGGCCCTCGAGCACAAGCTGAAGACGATCGGGTACACGTGGCTGGGCGGTATCACCGGCTCCCTCGTCTACCAGTGGTCGCGACCGATCCCGACGTCACTCAAGATCATCCATAGCCGCGTCTACGCGCAGGCGATCACGCTCGGCGCCCTGGGGGCAATGGCAGGGCTCGAGATGTACGCCCAGTCCCTGAGTAAATGAACGTCATTGTCACACTGTGAACTATAGGAAGTAGTCTGGCGTCCTTCTCGTCACCTCCGGCTCCCCCTTCCTCGGCGCTGGCTCAAAGCTCGTGAAGCTGTTGTCCATCTGCTCGTCCACCTCCATGATACTCGCCTGGTTCCCGCACCGATAACAGTAGTTTGGTGCCGAGAAGATGGTCACCACGTTCTGCTCGTGGCTCCAGTTGTGCCCCTCCATCACCAGCTGGTGCGCCCGCGATATCAGCTGCAGCCCATTCAGATGACAGAAATGGCTCGATATATCCAGCCCGAACGTGTATCCCGCCCCTCGCGGGCTGATCCCCCAGCCGTGCCGATCGTCCGGATCCGACCATAGCAGATCACACATCGGCCCCTCATGCGGCACCTCTTGTATCCTATCGAGCGCCCGGATATTATCCAGTGTATCCAGCGTCGGACTCAGCCCCCCGTGCAGGCAGAAGATCTGGTTATCCACCAGCGCCGTCAGCGGAAGATAGTCAAAGAGGTCCGTGAACATCTTCCACACAGACGCGTTCCCGTACTTGCGCAGGCACTCGTCATAGAACCCGTACACCTGCGTTATCTGCCGAGACTCGTGGTTCCCGCGCAAGACCGTGATACGGTCCGGATACCGCACCTTGAGCGCCACCAGCAGCGTGACCGTCTCGACGCTGTGATAGCCTCGGTCCACGTAGTCACCCATGAATAAATAGTTCGTGTCCGGACACGACCCGCCGATCCGGAACAGTTCCACGAGGTCGGCAAACTGCCCGTGGATGTCCCCGCAGACGGTCACGGGGCTCCGGACCGGCTGCACGTTGCCTTCTCTGATGAAGATTTCCTGGGCCTTGCCGCACAGCTCCTCGATTGCGGCCTCTGGTAGGTGCTTGCACTCGTTTATCAGCTGTGCAATCTGTGCATCCAGGTCGTGGACCTCCTCGCTGGACAGGGGCGGGGTCTTGGCGTTCACGTCCATCGTGTTTCGTGTTTCCTCGATTCGTCTCGGCTCGAAATCCGTCTCGTTTTCCCTCGTCTCGGCGTTCCTCTCGTGTTCGCGTTGTCCCGAGGCGTATATCTGTGCTGACTACTGATGGTGTGCCATGCCGCCAGTGTATTGAAACGTGCGAGGGACTGGACGCTAGACCAAACAAAGCGGGCCCTTTTGAAATTGTTTTTGAGTTGGCTCTTCGACGGCGAGAACTGACAGACGATTCGTCTTCGTCCGAGAGAGAGTGACAACGGCTACCAGGAGACACGTCACGGACACACAGGGAGAGAGCGAGGCGAGCGCGGACGAGACACCACCGAGCCTGGAAGAAGGACGAGCAGCAAGGATGCACGACGAGCGAGCGGCGGGAGGGAGGCAGCCCTCGACCGGCGGCGGTGGCCGGGCCGCACGGGATACAAGCACGGTGACGAACGACCTGAGCTTTACAAAGTCGACGAAGGACCTCCCGTTGTACAAGACGTTCGAGGAGATGGGCCTGAAGGAGCCGTTGCTCCGTGGGGTCTACCAGTACGGGTTTGAAAAGCCGTCGGCCATCCAGCAGCGGGCCATCGTGCCGATCATTACCGGGAAGGACGTGATTGCGCAGGCGCAGTCTGGGACTGGGAAGACGTCTCTGATCGCGCTGACGTTGTGTCAGATTATCGACTCGAGTATCGGGGACACGCAGGCGCTGGTGCTGTCGCCGACGCGAGAGCTGGCGACGCAGACGGAGAAGAACATTCTGGCGCTCGGGGACTTTCTCAAGGTGAAGGCGCACGCGTGTATCGGGGGGAAGTCTGTGGGGCAGGATATCAAGGTGCTGGAGCAGAACCAGGCGCAGATTGTGAGCGGCACGCCGGGACGGGTGTTCGACATGATCAAGCGGCGGTTCCTCCGGACCGGAAAGATCAAGACGTTGATTCTGGACGAGGCGGACGAGATGCTGGGACAGGGGTTCAAGGAGCAGATATATGACGTGTATCGGTACTTGCCGGCGGACACGCAGGTCGTGCTGGTGTCTGCCACGCTGCCGAGGGACGTGCTGGAGATGACGGGGAAGTTCATGACGGATCCGGTCCGGATTCTTGTCAAGCGGGAGAAGCTGACGCTGGACGATATCAAGCAGTTTTACGTCAATGTGGAGAAGGAGGAGTGGAAGTTCGACACGCTGTGCGACCTGTATGATACGCTGACGATCACGCAGGCGGTGATCTTCTGCAACACGCGGAAAAAGGTCGACTGGCTCACGGGGAAGATGCGGGAGAATAATTTCACGGTGAGCAGCATGCACGGAGAGATGCCGCAGGCGGAGCGGGAGGTGATCATGGGGGAGTTTCGAAAGGGGGAGACGAGGGTGCTGATTACGACCGACGTGTGGGCTCGGGGGATTGACGTACAGCAGGTGAGCCTGGTGATCAACTACGACCTGCCGTTCAAGCGGGAGAGCTACATTCATCGGATCGGGCGGAGTGGGCGGTTTGGGAGGAAGGGCGTGGCGATTAATTTCGTCAAGGAGGACGACGTCAGGGGGCTCAAGGATATCGAGCGGTTTTACAGCACGAGGATCAAGGAGATGCCAAGCAACGTGGCCGACCTGATTTAGGGTGATGGCTGATGGCTGATGACGGCGACGTGGATTTGATGACGTGGCTTTGATCGAAGAAGGATGTACATGTACATGAACAACCAACGAAAAAGGGAGAGCGTCAGGTATCATCATCCCGAGCTGTGGTCGTCGATGTAGAGCCGCACGCCGTCACGGATCCGTACGCCCGCCTGCTCGAATTCACCGACGACGAGCCGGGCCACGTCGCCTCGGCCACCGTCCACGAACCCTTTGACCAGGATGAAGCACGTCTCCGAGTCGGGAGGCGCAAACCCGCCCGACTTCATCCCCTCGTACATCTCGACCATCTCCTTGAGCATGCCCTTCTTCGAGTAGTATATGAGCAGCACGTTGAACTGCCGCGTCGACGGCGTCCCAAAGCCGTACCGCGCGCCCCGCAGCAACACTTCCCTCCCGATCTCCAGCGCATCGAGCTTGCATGCCCGCTGGAGCAGCACCGATAGCGTCTTGTTCGAAAACGCATCGTGCTGGTGCAGCTCGCCGCGCGCCAAGTAGTTCATTCGCGTCAGCTCGACGGCCGCCTGCAGCTCTTCTCGGGTGGCGCAGTCCAGGTAGACGTCCTGGAGATGCCGCTGCTTGATCGGTCCCGTGGACATAATTCGTTCCCGAAGCTGGTCCAAGGACGGCGTGGTCGGCGCGCTCTCGACATGATCCGCAGAAGATTCGGGGGATTCGGGGGATTCGGGGGATTCGGCGCCCGTGCTCATGAACGCCATCCAAGCCGAACGGCTGTGCAACAGGTACCGGCTTTCGGGGGAGGGGGACCGCCGCTGATGGTGCATCGACAACGATATCGACGACGGCATTGATGGCATCGACGACATTGCATGTTGCTGGGCGTGTGCGCGCGCCGATTTCCCTGTCCGTATCTCTGCCCGTGGCCCTGTCGTTCTTGTTGTCCGCGTCGACACGGACGAGAGTGCCGCGGAACCGCTCGTCGACGCGACGGCCACTGGCACGCAGGTCGTGCCATCGGCGGAGGCCGCGGCGACAGCAGCACTCCCAGAGGTGCTCACGCCGGCGCTCGCGCCACCCACGGTCGCCTCATCGCGCCCCTCCAGGCCGAGCCCGCCGCTCAGACTGCTCCAGCCTCTTGCAGCCGAAGACGTCGCCCACACGTTCTGTAACTCGAGCCTCCGCAATAGATTGAACACGGCGCTCGCCGAGGACGAGGATGCCATCGTGTGTAGACTAGATAGATAGATAGTTACTGGGACGTGTGTTCGGGGCCGTCGTCGCTGTGCTGTTGTTCGAATTATGCACCAGTATCGAAATTCCACGGCGACAACTACCGCAGACAGACAGACAGACGACCACCTCGCGTTTGGATGCACGTATGGGTACACGTGCCTCTCTTGGACCGTACGTTACGAGACTCGTGGATGATTTGGTTTCGTTTTGAGGGGGAAAGAGTGCGGGAAGTTTTTTGGGGTGCGTCCCACGACTCGACCGGGGGCACACGCACTTGATACTCTTCGTTCGATAGGTACGTCTTCATCATCACGCGCAAGTCATGACACGGACCGTATCCCTGTCCCAACGCCACGACGCCCGCAGCGGAGGAGACGTCGTCCATGAACGATTCGCTCCAAATCACCGCCGCTCGCCGCTTCCCGACCGCGAAACGGCCATCCCGCTCTCCGTACACTCGCACGTGAGGTGAACGGGCCACTGCCCGCCCCCGTGCTCCCCCTCTGCGCTATTCTGATCGACACTGACGCATCTCCCGTCCCGCCCACGACAGGAAGGGAAGAAGGACCGACCCATTCTCCTTTCTTTCGTTTCGCACCATGGATCTCGACAAGCTGAAGAAGATCGCCTCCAAGTCCGGCGGTGGTGCTGGTGGGCCCCGTCGCAAGGCTGCCGGCAAGGGCAAGGCCTCGGGCTCTAGCGTCGACGCCAAGGTCAAGTCTGCCGCGCGCTCCCTGAAGGCGCAGGAGATCCATCCGGAGTTTGACGATGTGATGCTTGTCAGGAAGGACGGTAGTGCGGTCGGGATTCTCAAACCGAGGCTGGACGCCAAGCTGGAGAGCAACATGTTTGTCGTGGCGACCGGAGGCATCAAGGCCCAGGAGCGCAGTGCGATGGAAGTGACGTCAAGAATCATGGAACAGGACCAGATGGCGATGACCCACGCCCTGCAGTCCATGGGCATGGGCAGCCTTATGGAGCAGGCCGACCAGCGGCTGGCCACCATGCCGAACGGCGGCGAGGGGATGACCCCGGAGCAGATGCACGAGCTGGTGCAGGGACTGCAGATCCCCACGCCGGGCGACGACGATGGCGACGATGTTCCGGACCTGGTCGGGAACTTTGAGGAGGTGAGCGCGTAGAGGAGGCGGAGAGAGAGAGAGAGAGAGGAGGAGGGGAGCGAAACTGACAAACGGTTACGGCATCACGATCGGACTGATCGATCGATATTTATATAACTGCACACACTTCACGCTAGTGCATGATGGCAACAACGCACGCGACGGCGACGTCGACGTCGACGCCTGCGCACGCCCAGAGATCGATTTTTCAGCACCAGTTGGCTCAACGAATCGCAACTCCGGTGATTCTTTGGCGGGTTATCGGCGCGTCCGCGTGCCACATGGCCGTGTGCGTTGCATGGGTTGCTTGTCTGTCGGCTGTCAAGGGGACCGCGGGGTTGGCGCTCGGTGGCCTGTTCCCAGCGCTGCGACGAGGCGTCGGCCTGCAGTCGTGGAGCTGGTGGTTGCTCGCGTTGTCGCTTCAGATGGGCATGCTGCCCGCTGTGGTGGCGTGCCTTGCGTGCCTAGATACCAGGGATGCGTTGGTGAGCGTCGGGAAGTACGATAGCTACTTTTTCGTGCCGAGACTCGTGTCGTCGAGGTTGGTCAAGATCGCGGGCCGCGTGTCTAGTGTGGAGGGTTGCGTCAGGCAGGCGACGGGATTGGCGTTTCGCGTGGTTGCAGGCGTGGTGTCTCTCAAGGCGATGGTCGCCATGTGGGCTGGTGGCGCGGGGCGAGGCAACGGCGAGCTGTTGATGGCCGTCGCGTGCGCCGTCGCGCACCAGGCGCACTGCGTGTACTGGTCTCGGGACGTGCTCGTGTTCCCGAGCGTCGAGAGGCACCGGTGGGTGCGATGGAGGTCGCGTCTGCGGGCTATCGGGCAGCGGGTGGTGCCGGTGGCGGTTGTGGCCTGCGGGTGGTACGCGGGACTGGCGCGGGTGTTTGGGGCCGGCCGTGGGGTCGGCGGGGTCGAGGGCGACGCGTGGACCCTGGTTCTGGGCAGTGTGTTCGCTCAGATATTCTTCGGGGCGAACCTGCTTCTCTTGTTTTCTCTCGGGGACTCGATGGTGGAGATCGTGATGACCGAGCGGCCGCGGCTTGGGGCGTACGACTCGAAAAAGGTGCTCGACGCGATGCAGGGCTGTTTGGACGGCAAGCGGGGAGATATCATGAGCATGCTGGCGCTGTATGATCTGTCGCTGATTCCCAGCGACGGACTGGCGACAGACGAGCAGGGTGAGAAGGCTGACGTACGGAAGGACGCGCTCAAGAGCAAACCGGCGGCCGTCTGGAGACGGCAGCAGATTTTTGCGGACGAGAGCGGCGTTCTCTGGAGCCGGATGAGCGGCGTGTGCATGGACTCGCTGGCGGGCATTGACGCGAGCGTGGAGCGGGTCGATGCGCTAGCAGCCGAACGAATTCGCAAGGCAAGCGCAAAGGGCCGTGCGGGGGCGGGGGCAGGCGCGAGTGCGGCCGCAACCACGACCAAGTGGAACTCGATGCCTGCCCGGGGGGCACTGGCAGGGTCCGAGGTGCACACGGAAGCCGTGCACAGCCTCCTCGACATTGCCGGGCACCACCAGGCTATCGTGCTGTCTATTCGGTTCCTGAGCGATATGGCATACGTGTCGGTGGACGAGGATCGGTACGGCGTGCTGCAACTCAGCGAGCCCTCACTGGGTGACATCCTGTTTATGCTCCTGTGGGTCGACCACAGGGTGCGCCAGCTGACCAACTGGACGCAGCCCGGCGGCCAGTCGACTGGCCAGTCGATCGGCGGGGTTCGGTGGCGGGCATCCGGGGAGGAGCTGTATTCGTTCCGGCGTGTCAACGCGGTCCTGGACGTCGTCCGGTCTGAGGTGGCGATTGCGCTCGAGAACCTAGCGAGCGCGTTTGGCGTGCACACGCTGACCGACGTGCTTGAGGCGAACGCGCAGTTCAAGGCGGTCAGCGCGTCGGATCGCGCAGGGCTGAAAGGCGTCCTGGCGCGGAGCGCAGCCAGCTAGGGACTGATCGGTCACGATTGTTCAATATACGTATGAATGTATGACTAGGACTAGGCGGCGAAGCCGCATCCGTCGGCGTGGGCAGCGTTTGGCGCACAGCACTCGTTGTAGGTCCTCCAGCTGCCCCACCCCTGTTGGCAGACGCCTGCATCAAAGATCTCGTAGCACTCACGAACTGGGTAATACGTGGACGCGACCCAACACGACGATTCGACCTCCGCAGCCTCGAACCCCTTGCTGTACTGATACCCACAGCCGTGCGTGAAGGCGTTCAAGGGCTCGCAACACTCCTCCATCGTACTCCAGCTCAAGTGCGTCACGCAGACGTTTGTTTTGGTGCACTCTGTGGTGGGATAGCGGCTTCCGGCGACGAAACATTCCACCTCTCCCTCCGGCGAGCACCCGTCCGCTCCGAAGCTATTGCAGCAGCCGTCTTTGCTGGCGAAGGCTTGGGGCGCGGTGCGGCATTCGGACGGATCGTCCGACGTGCGGCATGTCCGTTGCGGGTAGTACGAGTCGACGATGTAGCAGGGGGCACTCGCCTCCAGGTGGCGCGCGGCATGGGTGACGGCGACGCACGCCGAGAGAGAGGCCACCACCAGACGAGCACGGCTGGAGACGTTGCGCGGGGCCATGGATCACAACAGGAACGTAGACGTATAGACTTCGAGGGAAGAAGAAGAAGGAACGCGTTCGCTTTATGTATGTGCGAGTGCGTGGCGATGGTTTGGGTCTCGTGGGAAACCACCAAACCGTCACATGGGTGGGATATCTGCTCTAGGAACTTGCGGCCCTCCTGGGTCACCAGTCGCCCGGCAAGCATTTCCACCGATCCCCGTCCAACTGGCTCCGAGCCATTCCTATATCGGTTTGAATGCGATTCAAGAGCGCGTCGAGCCCGTCAAACTTCATCTCGGGCCGCAGGAACCCAACGACCAGCACCGCGAGGCGCTCCCCGTAGAAATCACCCCCGTCATAGTCCATGACGTGCACTTCGATCGACTCCTCCGGCCCGTTGTCCGTCACAAACGTCGGGCGCTTTCCGATGTTCATCACCATCTTTCGCACCACGCCGTCGTTTCCGCTCCCTGATTCGTGCCGCACGAAGCCAAAGTACACGCCGAGCGGCAGCCCGTCCGTCTCAGACGCCACATCGTCGGGCCGCAGGTTGGCCGTCGGCACGCCGAGCTTCCTGCTTCCCCTGCCATAGCCGGCGACCACTTCTCCCGCCATCTTAATGGGCGACGAGACGTTCGGCACCGCAAACCCGTCGGGAACGCACAGGAGCACTGCATCGCCGTCCGCACCAACGTCGCCGACGACTTCGAAGCACAAATCACGGACGACCGCCGCAACGGCGTCCCGGTCGACCAAACTGCCCCGCGAGCTGTACACCAGAAAGTGCCCCCCTGGCCGCATCATCAGGCTGGCCTTGACCAGCGCCCCGCGGAGGCCCCCGTCCCCGACCCCGTCCCAGTCCCGGTCGACCACGGCCACCGAGAATGGACCCATGTACGGTGGCACTGACACTACATCACCGACCCACGAGCGCGCCGCCGCCTCGTTCCCGAGCGTGCTGGCAGACGTCGATGCCACTGCCGCCTCGGCCTCGTCGGGGACCACCGACAGGACGTCCAGCGCGCCCCTTTCCCGCAGCAAGTCGACTGCAGCAGACGATGAGATATTCAGGACCCGCATCGGCGCGTCCCGAATCACAGTGGCGGAAAGCGCAGCGTCCAAGGCGTCTGCGAGCGAGCCCAGCGTCTGAAGAGACGAGCGTGAACGAGACGTTTTCCGCGCATTCCACTGCCAACAACCCGCTCGCGTCGCCACGCACGCTTGGTGCGGCGTGGACGGACACCCTCGATGACGATGTACGTGTGCTGTGCGCATGCGGCGAGAAGAGAAGAAAACCAGGGAGGATTGTGTGCCTCGAGTCAACGACTCGAGGTGTTGACCTCCCATGTGGACCACACACCTCCACGGCCCATCGCGGGGCCCCCGTGCGCCATCGTTCACTCAATACTTCACTATTCATCGTTAAACTCACAATGCAGTCCGTCCGCACCTCCATCTCGCGCCCGTCGCGCGCCAACCGCCTGGTGGGTACTGACTGGCAGTCCAGTTCGGAGAGTGCAGTCTCACTCCCGCTTCGCTCGTTCGTCAGGTCGTTTGCGCTGCCGTGAAGAAAGGCGACAAGCTGCCTGCCTTCACCCTGCCGGATCAGAACGGCAGGAAGGTGAACGTCAACGCCGGCGGCAAGCCCAAGGTGATCTTCTTCTACCCGAAGGACGCCACGCCCGGCTGCACGCTGGAAGCCAAGGCCTTCAACGACGCGCTGCCCAAGCTGAAGAAGGTCGCCGACGTCTACGGAATCTCTTCCGACGATGTTGCATCACACAAGTCCTTCTGCACGGATCTCGGCCTGAACTACCAGCTTTTGGTGGGTGCTGACCTCGACCGC
>Ga0181589_10004513_pt1 | contig 11135 bp, 11 predicted proteins | sample 071ome_25_FD_132444 | JGI IMG/M metagenome (GOLD analysis project Ga0181589, IMG submission 132444) | Coastal salt marsh microbial communities from the Groves Creek Marsh, Skidaway Island, Georgia - 071410BT metaG (megahit assembly) | ecosystem: Environmental > Aquatic > Marine > Intertidal... | reverse complement strand
TGGCAGAACTGGCAGAATCTATGTCGTTCAGGCTGGTCACCCCGCCTATATCGCTCTGCACAGATAATGGCGCGATGATCGCATGGGTCGGGCAGGAATATCATCAAAGCGGCATCTCAAGCCCGCTTGATTTTGCGCCACGCCCGCGCTGGCCATTAGATGATACCGCACCACCACCGGGCAGAGGGGTAAGGCAGGCATGACATCTGCGCAACAAAAACTGAATTTGGTTGTTCTAGGTGCTGGCAGTTGGGGGGCGGCACTGGCCCATCAGGCACGCCTGTCAGGGCTGGCCAAGATCACATTGCTGGCCCGCTCGGAGGCAGATTGTCTGGCTTTGGCAAATGGCACCATCAGACAATTGCCAGCATGTGATGCAATCCCGCCCCTGATGGCGACAACCGACCCTTCTATTCTGGCAAAAGCAGAGCTGATATTGCTGGCCGCCCCGCTTTCTGCGCACCAGACAGCCTGCGAGCAGATCAATAAATATGCACCCCAAAAAGCAGCGATTATATTTTGCTCCAAAGGTCTTGTGGCAGATTCAGAAAAAGGCGGGCTGTTTCTGCCAGAATATGCACAAACGGCACTTGCCGGCAGGCCAATTGCCATGTTAACCGGCCCTTCTTTTGCCGATGAGGTGCTGGCCAATCTGCCAACTGCCTTGCTGGTAGCAAGCCCTAACCAGACGCTATGCGACCAGATTGCAGACGTTTTCGAGCCTGGCCATCTGCGTATCTATCAGGGGGATGACATGATGGGGGCAGCCATTGGCGGGGCCGCAAAAAATGTGATTGCCATTGCCGCAGGTATTGTTGCAGGGATGGGGTTTGGTGATAATGCACGTGCCGCGCTGGTAACACGCGGGCTGGCAGAAATTACCAGATTTGCCATTCAGGCAGGCGGACAGCCAAAGACTATTTCAGGGCTAGCAGGGCTTGGTGATTTGATCCTGTCCTGTGCAAGCAACCATTCCCGCAATATGGCTTATGGATTTCATATTGGGGCAGGCACGCATCCAGATGGAAGGCTGTCAGAGGGTCGGCACGCGGTAGCGCATCTGGTGGCGCGGGCACGCTATCACGCGATTGATATGCCAATCTCTGAGGCTGTTGATGCAATTATCAATCAGGGCGCACCAATCGAACACACCATTACACAGATTATGGCGCGCAAAGCATTTACCGAATAGGCATTTATTTCGTCACAAAACAGGGAACTACATAACATTATGGCATATTGGCTTTTCAAATCTGAACCAAATACATGGTCATGGGATGACCAGCTAGCCAAAGCAGATGCTGGCGAAGGCTGGGACGGGGTCCGCAATTATCAGGCTGGCAATAATATGAAAGCGATGGAAATTGGTGATCTGGGATTTTTCTATCATTCTGTTTCTGAAAAACAGATTGTCGGCATAGTGGATGTAATTAAAAAATGGCATCTTGATCCGACAGACCCAAGCGGGCGCTTTGGCATGGTGACAGTGCGGGCTGTCACATCTGTAAGCGTGCCGGTAACGCTTGCCCAGATAAAGGCAGAACCAGAACTTGCAGATTTTGCCCTTGTTCGGCAGTCACGCCTGTCAGTTGTGCCTGTAAAACCGCAAGAATGGGCATTGCTGATGGCAATGGCACAGACAGAGCTTTAGCCAGATAGCTAGGATTGCTCAGAAGATGAACGCCGGATTAAATATAAATTCCGCAGATAGATAAATAGCCCTAGCCCCTGACCACAGATAATCACAGGGTCTTTGCGCCAGAGCGCATATAGCAGTAATACTGCCCCGCCGCCAATCGAAAAATACCAAAAAGCAAGCGGGATAACAGACCGTGCATGTTTCTCAGAGGTCAGCCACTGAATAATAAAGCGCATTGCAAATAGCCCCTGCCCTGCAAAGCCGATAATGACCATAAGCTGTTCTGGCTGGGTAGCGATTGTTTCAGGCAAAAACGGAAATATTTTCACCAATCCTGAGCCAATTGCCAGCACTGCGGTTGCAATAAAAGACGAAAGGCTATCAAGCATGGGTTTTCTTCTTCTTGGTTTTACGTGATGAGGTGGTGTTGACTTTTGCGACATTTGCCTGCTGAACAGTTACAGCCCCTGCCCGACTTCGCCGCCGCAACAACCATATTACACCAAACATATCTGCAATGCCTACCAGCAACCTGTCCAGATTACCATATTTTGAACTACCTGCACCGCGTGGTCTGTGGCCTACTGGCACAGCCAGCGCCTGCCCGCCCTCGCCCACAATTAATGACGGCATGAATCTGTGCATATGGTTGAAATAAGGTAGCTTTAGAAAGATCGCCCTATCTACAATCTTCAAACCGCAGCCACTATCAGGATGGCTGTCATTTAGCAGATTCCGCCGCATCATGCGGGCAAACCCCGAAGCGCGCCGCCTAATCCAGCTATCTTTACGATTTACACGTACCCCCCCTGCCATGCCCTGTGCCGGACGGATAGCCTGCAAGGCTGCCTCCAGTGCTGGAAAATCAGCCGGTATATTCTGGCCATCGCCGTCAAGCACGGCAATCAGGGGGGCTTTTGAGATTGCAAGACCTGAACGTAAGGCCGCAGACTGGCCAGCCCGATGCTGGTGGGTAAGCACAATCAGCTGGGGGATATCTGTCAGAGCGGCGCGTAATTCATCTGCTGTGTTATCTGTGCTGGCATCATCAATATAGATAATTTCAAAGACCCTGCCGGCAAATACCTCTACGATTTCATCAATCAGGGGGCGGATATTGCCAGCCTCGTTCATGACAGGCACTAATACCGAAATTTCTGGAAGTGCGTTGGTCGGATCACCAGTCATATTCAGGTCCGTAATAAACTGTTGGAAATGTGAAATTCACTCTTACTCTTCTTAAACAGCAATGCCAGCTTCGTCAATTGGCAGGCTGGTACAATATCAGCCGAATAGGCTGACCTTTTGAAATATTAAAGCCATCTATGATATCAAGCTGTTTCAGCGTTAGACCTAGCTGGTTGGTGATCTCGATAAAGCTATCTTTGTGCCGTGCCTCAATGATGGCTAGCCCATCCTGCGCCTCAGCCATGAAAAGTCCTGCTTCAATCTCTGTTACAAATAGCAGCTCCTTGCCCATATGAAATACCATTGATGGTTCATGATAACCAGCAATGGCAATCGCAGAAGGGGGCGGGTTAATCGCGTCTGTTATTTTGGCAAGGCGGCCCGAGACATGAATATCTTCAAGCGCGGCAACCACCCCTGCGATGGCAAAGCCGTTAAATACCAGTCCGGTGATGATAATCAGCACAAAATGACCAAAACGGCGCTCTGCCCGCCAATCATAGACCAGCTTGACCACATAGCCGCCAAGACAAACACAAACCAGACAGAAAACCAGTGCCCTGCCCCCTGATGGCCCGCTATGGGTAATTGATGCCCATACCAGCAACGCTATCAGGCCAATTCCAGCTAGCCCGCCTATCACATAAAACAGATCAGCAATCCGCGCCTGCAGTTTTTTGCCATCTGAATCTGTGGATAGCAACGCATGCGATATCAGCATCACTACCGCCGGAAAAGCAGGCAGAAAATAATGCGGCAATTTTGTCGGGATTAACTCGATCAACAACCAGTAACCAATGGCCCAAACTGCACAAAAACGTGAGGCATCCTGTCTGAAAATCGCTTTGCCCAGCCAGCCGATAAACCCTGCAAAGATACAGGCTGGCCATAATAATACTGCAGATATCACCAGATAAGTGCCTGGTGGCGCGCCATGAGATTCCTGTCCAGACTGGATTTTCGCCAGAAAGTCGCCTTTGACCGCAATATCCAGAAATGCGCCATCAGTGGCATAGGATACCGCGATTACCCAAGGCAACACCACTATCGACGCCCATAGCAGGCCACGTCCCCAATAGAGTGTTTTCAGCCACCCCGTCTTGCGTTCTGTTATCACCAGACCTGCAATGGTGATGACCGCAAGACCTGGCCCGATTGGCCCTTTCAGCAAGATTGACACTGCCAGTGCTGACCAGAATCCAAACCAATGTCTAGGCGGTCTTTCAAGATGTCTGTCACGGTAAATGCGCCACAACATAAATTGCTGAAAAATGAGCACGGCCAGCAATACCGAATCTGTTTTGGCAAGATGCGCTTCTGCCAGAATCAGCGGCGAGCTTACCAGTAAACCGGCGGCAATAAATCCCTGCAATGCTGCATGTTTGCCTTCCCATAGGCTGGCGGTAAAATGATAGACTAGAAACAGGCTAACAATCAGGCCAAGAAGGCTAGGCAGGCGGTAGCTGGAAATATCATCCACGCCAAAAATCGCTGCTGATGCAGTTTGTAGCCAGTAAATGGCGATCGGTTTTTTGGCTCTAATCTCATCCATAAAATAGGGGGTGATAAAATCGCCACTTTCAAGCATCTGCTTGCTGGCCTGTGCAAATCTGGCTTCGTCTCTATCCATTACCCCAAGCGTTTGATGGCCTATTAGAACCACCAGCATGATGGCAATCACAATACCCCATAATCCGGCCGGACTAGCGGCTATCCGCGCTATTATCTGATGCCATGTTGGTGGCGGGGCATTGGAATCTGTCTGGTCTGTCACAATCGCTACTCTGGGAAGTGCATTTTGTCTGTTCTATCTGGATATGAGCTGATAATCCAGCCCCCCTTGCATCGTTTATCATGAACAGAACCGCTCACGATTATAAGCTGGATTTTTCGCTATCCAAGCCTGATATTAACCTTACTATCTGATAGCTAACTTATTAAAGGGCAAAATCACATCATGCAACAGGCAGACAGGCTTATCAGCTATCAACATATCTGGCGATTAAGCTGGCCGATTATTTTATCCAACATGACCTTTCCGCTAAGCGGGGCGGTTGGGGTTGCGATGATGGGGCATCTGCCTGACCCTGCTTTTGTAGGCGGGGTTGGGCTAGGCGTGCTTGTATTTAATGTGATCTATCTTGCTTTTGGCTTTTTGAGAATGGGAACAACCGGCTTTACATCACAAGCCTTTGGCCGGAATGATACCGCCGAGCTTGTTGCGATTTTAACACGCTCATTGATAATCGCCGCCCTGATGGGGGTGATCATTATTCTGCTCCAATACCCGCTTATTTCGGCTGCCAGCCATCTATTGAAAGCGTCAGCCGAAGCAGAACATCTTATGACGCGCTATATGGCCATCAGAATTTATGATATGCCGGCATCTTTGCTTAACATGGCAATTCTAGGCTGGCTGTTTGGTCAGCAACAGATGCGATACTGCATGTTTCATCTGGTCTTTGTGAATCTGTTAAATGCCGGACTGGCATCTGTGTTTGTGCTTTTTCTGGATATGACAATTGAAGGGGTAGCCCTTGCCAGTATCGTTGCGCAATATTCGGGGCTAGCTTTGTTCATTGTGATCTTGTCGCTGAAAAGGCAGGCTTTATCACTTATCAAGCTGCCTGCCAGAAAGCTGATTTCAGACAGGACAAAATGGCTGTATTTCTGGGGTATCGCGCGCGATCTGTCTTTGCGCACCTTGATGATTTGGGCAGTTGAAGCATTAATTCTGTCTAAGGCGGCGGTGATGGATGATTTGTCTCTTGCTACAATGCAGATTGTGCTTACCATGTTCGGATTTATAGCCTTTGGGCTAGACGGCATTGCCCATGCAACAGAAGCGCTTGTCGGAGCGCTGATCGGAAAGCAGGACCCAAACCGGCTGAAACAACTGGTATGGCGAAGCGTTATCATGTCTGGTGTATTATCGCTGATGGCATCGATTGTGATCATCATCGGTCAGCCAGTGATGGTATCTGCGGTAACAAGCCAGGCAGAGCTTGCCCGCTCTGTATCCATGATCTGGTGGTGGATTATGCTGATTCCTCCTGCTTCATTTCTGGCCTTTTTGATGGATGGTGTATTTGTAGGCGCATCATTGGGGCGAAAAATGCGAGACACAACCATCATCTCTGCTGTGCTATGCTATCTGGTGATTGAATTTGTCCCGAACGCAGGGCTTGACGGCTTGCTTGCCGGCTTTATTGTCTATCTAATTGCACGAGGGATACTGCTAAGCCTAAATATGAACAGCGTGATTACAAAAGCTACTGCGACAAGCTAGCTTATGGGGAAAAACCACATGAAACCATTACAGGACTATCTGCGTTTTGATAACGGGCTTTCATCTGCAAGCGAGCCAGATGCAGAGGCCGTGCCGCTTATGATTGTATCACAGACAAGCCAGAAACCTTTTATTGATAGTCTGGCATCTCACCAGCAAAGCTGGCTTACCGTTCATGGATTTACCGGCAAACCAGCCTCAGTTACCACCATTCCGGACCAGCATGGCCAACTTGCAATGGCTGTTGTGATTGTTGGCAAAACACCGCAATGGGATATTGCAAAGGCAGCGCAAACACTTCCTGGCTGTATCTTTTCTGCAAATATAGAATTTGCCGATGAAACAGATATTCGGGATGTTCAGCTTGGCTGGGGGCTCGCACAATATGAATTTGCGCCCCATAAGCCCGAACGTGCTGCAAAAGCAAGGCTAAAACTGCCAGATGGTGAGTTTGATACAGGTGTGGATGCCCTGCTACTTGGCATTTTCCTCTGTCGTGAGATGATTAACCAACCTGCCAATATCATGACGCCGCAAGGCATAGAAGATATCTGCCAGATGGTAGCGGACAGCCTGTCTGCTGACTGCACCGTAACCAAAGGCAAAGCGCTAGAAATCTATGGCCCTGCGGTGCATGTGGTCGGGCGTGCCGCAGAAATTCCACCTCGTATTATTGATATGCGCTGGGGAGATGAAGGGCCGATGATTACGCTGGTTGGCAAAGGGGTTAGCTTTGATAGTGGCGGGCTGGATATCAAGCCGTCACGCGGTATGGAGATAATGAAAAAAGATATGGGCGGGGCGGCCCATGTGCTGGGGCTGGCAGTGGCGCTGATGGCTTCACACCAGAAAATCAGGTTGCGGGTTTTGATAGGTGCGGCTGAAAATGCAATTTCGGAAAAATCCATGCGCCCGCTAGATGTGATCAAGACAGCCGCAGGCATTGATGTTGAAGTTGGCAATACAGATGCAGAAGGCAGGCTGATACTGGCAGATCTGTTGCATCACGCAATGAATGATGATTCAGATAAGCCAGATTTTATGCTTGATTTTGCCACGCTGACAGGGGCGGCACGGATCGCGCTTGGCACAGAATGTCCAGCACTTTTTGCCAATCATGACAAGATGGCACAGGCATTCGTAGCACAGGGTTTTGCAATTGATGACCCGCTTTGGCAAATGCCTTTATTTGATAAATATGACCGCCAGCTAGATACCGGACAGGCTGGCCTGTCTAGCACAGGCCCATCTGGTTATGGCGGGGCGATTACAGCGGCATTGTTTTTACGGCGTTTTGTAGGCCGTGAGGTAAATTGGGGGCATATTGATGTGATGGCATGGAATCTATCCTCCAATCCCGGACGGCCAAAAGGTGGCGAGGCGATGGGGCTAAGGGCGGCCTATCATCTAATTGTCTCGGGCGATTATAATAATCATTCAGGCTAATATCCCGCCAATATCAAAATCTAATATCCGCGAGTGGGGTCAACCAGATTATCTGGCAATTTGCCTGCCAATACATCCTTGATGGCAGATGCTACCTGACGGGCGGCAGTATCTGGATTTGTCTGTGCTGCTACATGCGGCCAGATAGTGATAGTTGGCTCGTCCCAGAATGGGTGGGTGGCGGCTAAAGGCTCAACCGCAAATACATCTAGTGCTGCCCCGCCAAGCTGGCCTGAACGGATGGCGGCAAGCAAATCAGCTTCCACCACCTGTTTGCCGCGCCCGCCATTAATAAACAGAGACCCTTTTGGCATGGCATTAAAACTATCAGCCGAGAACAGCCCTTCCGTTTCAGCGGTCAGAGGCAGGATACAGACATGGCAGACACAGTTTTGGATAAGCTGGCGAAAGCCGTCAGGGCCATGATAGGCTGTTATCTGGCCGCCAAAATCGCGTTTTGTGCGTGACCAGCCATGCACATCAAATCCAAGCATCGCAAGCTGGCTGGCAATCACCTGTCCGATAGCACCCATCCCATAGATAGCTACAGACAGATTGGCAGTTTCAATCTGCGGTCGCTGGATAAAAGCTTTTTCGGCGCGATAGGCGCGGTACTGCCTGCCTTCACGATAATGATCAAGAATATTCAGAATGACCCACTGGCTAAGCGCATGTGACATATTGGGGTCAACCAGCCTGACAATATGGGCAGAAGTAGGCAAATCTGGCTCTCTCATCAGATGATCTACCCCCTGCCCCAGCGAGACAATCAACTGTAATCCAGATAGCTCAGCCAGCCTGCCTATCGGTGGCGACCAGACAAGCGCAATCTGCGCCTGTTCTGCGGCTTTATCTTGCAGCCCAACCATTCTGAAAGGCCCTAGCAAAGGGGCAAGCATTGCGCGCCATTTTTCCTGTTTGGCTGTATCAGGGCTAGCATCATAATAGGCAATGACCAGTTCAGAAGGCATAAATTTAATCTTTCATACATGGCTTGATATGCAGAGCATATCTATTTAGGCATTGATGATATCAAGCGCTTGCTGATGCAACTCGGCAGTTGCAGATGCTAGCAGACTGCCATCATTATTCAGATCAACCGGTCGGCCAGACCAGTCTGACACACTCGCACCTGCGGCATTAAGCACCGCTACAAGTGCCATCATATCATGCGGGGCAAGCTGATCTTCCATTACAATATCCAGATGACCTGCGCTTAAAAGCGCATAATTATAACAATCACCGCCAAAATGGCGTCCTGCGGCCATAGCTGAAAGCCTGTTAAATTTTTTCAGTCCGGTGTCTGAGAACGCATCTGGTGAAGTCGTTGCAACTTGCGCCTTATCCACAGATAGCACCGATGAGCTGGCAATCTTGCGGCGTGCTTGTGATGTTATCAGCAATGCCCCGCTTGCATCACTAAGATAGGTCTCGTCAAGGGCTGGCATATCTATCATGCCTGCAACAGGTTTGCCATGATCAAGAAACGCAACCAATGTGCCGAAAACAGGTTTGCCTATGATAAAGGCTCTGGTGCCGTCAATGGGATCAATGACCCAACAAAACCGGCCATGCGACTGGCCGCCCTGTTCTTCGCCAATAATATCGAAAGACAGATTTTCAGGCGAAAAATATGTGTTAATCGCCTGACGTATTTCGGCTTCAACCTGTTTATCTGCAATCGTAACAGGGCTATTATCAGATTTCAGATCAATATCAATTTCTTGCCTGAAATAGCGGGAAATCAGAGGTCGGGTAAGGGCAGGCAATTGTGCCATCAGCGCTTCTGCCTGTCTTATTGCATGCTCGGCGCCATCCATTTCCCGACCTTTCTGAAAGGGGATGCGTTATTGCGTCTCAGCAGCAATGTCGGCATCTGTTGGCAAGGCCGCCTGACTATCTGCATTGCTTCTAAGATAGGCTATCATATTGGCTCTATCTTCAGGCTTTTTGAACCCTGCAAAATTCATTTTGGTGCCGCTAATATAGGCTTTTGGCTTATACAGAAATGCGTTCAGCGACACATAATCCCACGCGCCACCAGCATTCGCAAGCGCTTCAGAATAGCCAAATTCTGCTTTTGAGCCTTTCGCTGCATCTACAATATTCCAAAGTGCCGGCCCTACTTTATTAGCGCCGCCTTTTTCAAATACGTGACAGGCAGTGCATTTTTTTGACAGCTTCTCGCCAGCCGCAACATCTGCAGCTGCAAGCATGGCTAAAATAGGTTCTGGTCCGGCAGGGGCGGCATCAGCAACTACGCTATCGCCAGTTTCAGGCACTTCGATAGGATAGGCATTTTGTGCAAGCTCTGTATGTGGAACAAGCACTTCTGATAGCTTGTATCCTCCCATCGCCAATAATGCGGCCAGCAAAAATCCTGCTGCAATTTTGTTAAATTTGAGATCATCCATACCTTTATCCCCCGAAAATCCTAAGTGCCTGCCAATGCCTGTTATCACTACATTCCTGCCATAAACTTTATCAGGCTTCAACTGTGAACAGACCAACAGCAGGCAGATGTTCATCCAAGCACATTATGTGATGAAGCTTTTTAGCGCAAATAGGCATGCCCCTCAAGCCCTCAATCATGATAGATGTTGATGTTTATCGCAAATCTTGGGCTTTTCCTTTGCGTCATCTGCCAAATTATGAAAAAACAGAGCTAGGCAAGCAAAGAGAAAGATGATGCTGACCATTATTCCTGCACGCATGAAAGCCACAAGACTACCGAACAAGCCTTTGGCAGATATTGCTGGCAAACCAATGATTGTGAGGGTCTGGGAACAGGCAATGAAAGCAGATTTGGGTTCTGTTCTGGTAGCGACAGACAGCGCAGATGTCATTTCGGCGATTACGGCTGTTGGTGGTGAGGCCGTGCTGACCAGCCCTGACCTGCCTTCTGGTTCTGACAGGGTATATGAGGCATTATGCCACATCGATCCAGACAATAAACACGACCGGATCATTAATCTGCAAGGCGATCTGCCTGAACTGGAACCGCACTATCTGCATCGGCTGGCCGCATTGCTAGAAGATGATAGATGGGATATTACCACGCTGGTTGCACCTGCTTCTGAAGAAGAAGCCAGAAAGCCGCAAATTGTAAAGGCAGCGATTGCCTGGCCTGATGGAAATACCAGCAAAGCCGGACGTGCATTATATTTTAGCCGTGCAATGATACCAGATGGCGAGGCCGCCTGCTATCATCATATCGGCCTATATGGCTGGCGACGTGCCGCACTTGGACGGTTTGTCTCATTACCTGAATCACCGCTTGAACGTTCTGAAAAGCTTGAACAGCTTCGTGCCCTTGAATATGATATGACCATCGGCGTAGGATATGTAGATCATGCGCCCGGTGGGGTGGATACACAAGATGATCTTGATGCGGCGCGCTTACGTCTGGGCTGATAAATTGTTCTTGAACATAATCTAATGATGCAAGTGTTTTATCTTTGATGTAATCTGCGATTATGCGCGCATGAGATGATAGCCAGATAGACCTCCCAATTTTGTGAAAATCTACTGTTAATGTGAAGATAAAAAATGGATGATAATGTAAATTCAACG
>Ga0181589_10004511_pt1 | contig 11137 bp, 9 predicted proteins | sample 071ome_25_FD_132444 | JGI IMG/M metagenome (GOLD analysis project Ga0181589, IMG submission 132444) | Coastal salt marsh microbial communities from the Groves Creek Marsh, Skidaway Island, Georgia - 071410BT metaG (megahit assembly) | ecosystem: Environmental > Aquatic > Marine > Intertidal zone... | reverse complement strand
TTACACCTCACTGACCAAACTTGCTTTCTCGACCAGTTCAAAAGGTATGGTGTATTCCTCATCCCCTACAATCAGCACAACCTCGTCGTCGACAACCGCCTTCAGCTGACCGGTGAAATTCCGTCTCTTCTCAAAATTCTCTTTTAATCTGAGCTTTACCATCCAACCCAGATAATCTGTATACTGCCCCAGCTTGAACAACCCCCTGTCAACGCCAGGTGAAGATACTTCCAGCGTATATTCTCCGCTGATGGGATCTTCAACATCCAGAATACCGCTGATCTGGCGACTGACCAGCTCACAGTCATCAATGTTGATGCCGCCTTCCTTGTCCAGATACACCCGCAACAGGGAATGTCTGCCCTGGGCAATATATTCAACACCCCAGAGGGTGTAGCCCATAGCCTCGATGGCCGGTTCGAACAGCTCAGTCAACGCTGACACTCTTGTCGCCATATCCCCGCCCTGACCTGTTTCTTACAAATTTCACAAACAAAAAGTGGGCAAATTGCCCACTCCAAACTGCTCTTACCACCTACGAAAAAGCCCCTGAAAGGGGCTTGATCAATCTGGCCTGTCTGCAACAAACCTGAGCATGGGCTGTTGCACTCAAATTGGTAGCGGGGGCAGCATTATAATCTGCGACCTTCCCCGTGGTTATAAAGAGTCGAGCCCGACGGGCTTTTTCCTTACAACCGGCAACCTACGCTTTGGCTGCCTGGATTTGGTAGCGGGGGCAGGATTTGAACCTACGACCTTCCCCGTGGTTATAAAGAGTAGAGCCCGATGAGCTTTTTCCTTACAACCGGCAGCCTACGCTTTGACTGCCTGGATTTGGTAGCGGGGGCAGGATTTGAACCTACGACCTTCGGGTTATGAGCCCGACGAGCTGCCAGACTGCTCCACCCCGCAACTAATCTTTAAAACTGGCTTTTCCCTCAAGGGAAAGGCCGGTGATTATAGGAGCACCACTCCTGATGGTCAAGGACCACCTCCCTTTTCAACCCCATCCAGATAAAACTCCCTGTGTTGGCCCTGAAGCCACCCGGGATCAGAGAACTGGATGGAGGCTTTCAAGATTCGCTGACGTTTAAAAACCAGCGAACCCTAAAAGACTATATGGTGCCGAAGGCCGGACTTGAACCGGCACGACCGTGGGTCACTACCCCCTCAAGATAGCGTGTCTACCAATTCCACCACTTCGGCTTAATTTTCTTCTCCTTCCAGAACTGATTCAGCTGCAGTTTCGATAACTTCCGGAATATCCGAAGTCTCAGCGCTCACCTCAGGGATGTCGCTGTCGCCAGCAGCTTCCTCAACAACCGGAATATCCTCCGCTGCCTGGAAAGCCGCTTCCTGCTGGGCAGTGATTTCATCAAGATTCTGGATCAATCCACTATCCTGGATACCCATATCTGCCTGCTGGCGTGCGATCACGGCCAGTCCCAGACTGGTAATGAAAAATACAATCGCCATGATGCTGGTTGAGCGAGTCAGTACATTACCACTGCCGGAACTCCCGAAAAGTGTCTGGGAAGCACCACTACCAAATGATGCACCCATGTCAGCCCCTTTACCCTGCTGGATCAGTACCAGACCGGTAATGGCTACTGCAGCGATGACATGTACAAAAATAATGATCGATTCCATAACCTTACTCTAACCCTACTTTAACCCTACTCTTGGCCCAGGTGGTGAAATGACCTACCTGAAGCTCCTGCAAATCGTTAAAAATTCTTCAGCATCCAGTGAGGCTCCACCCACCAGCGCCCCATCGATATCCTGCTGTGCAAACAATTCGTTCGCATTTGCCCCTTTCACACTACCGCCATACAGAATCCGTATCCCGGCAGCCGTTACCTGATCGATATCAGCCAGGTGTGATCTCAACAGGGCATGGACTTCCTGTGCCTGATCAGGTGTTGCCGTCAAGCCGGTACCAATTGCCCATACCGGTTCGTAAGCAATGACCGCCTGTTTAAAGGCGTCAACGCCGCAGTGATCAATCACCGCATCAAGCTGTCTGAGGACAACTTTCTCCGTTTCTCCGGTTTCGCGCTGCTTCCGGGTTTCTCCGACACAGAGCACGGGTACCAGTTCTGCGGCCAGTGCTGCGGCAAACTTCTCAGCCACAAAGCCGTCACTTTCACCAAACAACTCTCGACGTTCGGAATGCCCCACGATGACATGGCTGCATCCCAGGTCCCTGAGCATGGGTGATGAAATCTCACCGGTAAATGCTCCGGACTCTGCCGGATGCACATTCTGCGCACCCAGGAAAATGCGGCTCCCGGTTAAAAGTTCACTAACCTGGGACAGGTAAACCGACGGTGGGCAAACCAGAACCTCTATCCCGATGTCGCCTACCAGGCCTGCTTTCAGGGCTTCCAGCAAGGCTGAGTTCACCGCCTTCTGCCCGTTCATTTTCCAATTCGCTGCAACCAGTCCTTTACGCATAATCCACTCTGGTTCACGAGGCTTCAGGCCCGCCAAAAATGGGCGCCAATACTAACCATATTGGGGGTAACTTGCAAGAAAGCAAGCGTGTTTAAAACGTCTTTGCGGGAGGTTTAATGCACAGGACCGGCAAGTGATCAGGACGTCATTTCTGAGACGACCACTTCCGAGAGCTCTGCCGCCAATTGGTTAACCTGGTCAGCATTTTCCCCTTCAACCATTACCCTGATCACTGGCTCGGTACCGGAAGGACGCAAAAGCACACGACCCGTTTTACCCAGCGTTTTCTCCACCTTCCTGACAGCAGAAATAATTGCCCGGTTTTCCTGAAAACCAGCCTTGTCAGTGACTTTCACATTTATCATGGTTTGCGGGAATTTCGACATGCCGGATTTCAAATCATGCAAACTCTGGTCAAAGGCTTTCATGGCGGACAGAACCTGGAGAGCCGATACGATGCCATCACCCGTGGTCGTGGAATCCAGGCAAATAATATGACCCGAGGATTCCCCGCCGAACAGCCACTGCCTGGTCAACAATTCGGACATGACATACCGGTCACCCACCTTGGTCCGCCTGAACGGGATACCTGCATCATTCAGGGCTATTTCAAGCCCGAGATTACTCATGACTGTACCGACAATCCCCTGATCCTTGCCACCTTTGCCAAGTTTTCCGAGCTTGTAGCGGGCAATAATGTACAGCAGCTCATCACCGTCCACCTCTTCACCCTTGTGATCCACCATGATGAGACGATCCCCATCACCATCAAACGCAATGCCAAGATCAGCTTTTGTTTCCAGAACCCTGGCTGCCAGCTTTTGGGGATGAGTGGAACCACAGTCCCGGTTGATATTCAAACCATCAGGCTCTATGCCCAACGTGGTGACCTTTGCGCCCAACTCCCTGAATACATTCGGAGCAATGTGATATGTTGCCCCGTTGGCACAGTCAAGCACGATCGACAGGCCATTCAGACTGACACTTTTGGGCATGGTGCTTTTGCAGAATTCAATATAACGGCCTGCAGCATCCACAATTCTTGATGCCTTGCCGATCTCCGAAGAACTGACGGTGTTGAGCTCCTGGTCCAGAGCTTCTTCAATGGCCATTTCCACATCATCCGGCAACTTTGTTCCTTCACCTGAAAAGAACTTGATGCCATTATCCTGGTAGGCATTGTGGGATGCACTGATCACAATACCTGCCTTGGCCTGGAAAGTTCTGGTGAGATATGCCACTGCAGGTGTGGGCATCGGCCCCAGCATATAGATATCCATGCCAGCCGAGGTCAATCCTGCTTCCAGGGCAGATTCGAACATGTAGCCGGAAATTCGGGTATCCTTGCCTATCAGAATTTTCCCGCCACCTTTCCCGGCAAAAACCTTCCCGGTAGCCCAGCCCAGCTTGAGCACGAAATCGGGAGTAATCGGATAGGTTCCAACCGCTCCCCTGATACCATCAGTACCAAAATATTTATTATCGCTCAAAATTATTCTCGCTCTGTGCTTTCAGGTCAGACTTCCTGCTGGATTAACCGGCTGCTTTCAGCACTTCATTACTTATCTTCAGGGCATCCGCTGTTTCAGCCACATCATGAGTACGGACAATCCGTGCTCCATTCATGACACCGATTACAGCGGCAGCTATCCCACCTATCATACGGTCTTTTTCCCGTCTTCCGGTGATCATACCGATCATCCTTTTTCGGGATACGCCGATCAAAAGCGGCAATTCTAACTGTAGAAGCAGGGCAAGTCTGCTTAACAGGTCCAGATTATGCTCCAGGGTTTTCCCAAACCCGAAACCCGGGTCCAGCATTATGCGATCCCGACTGATACCTGCATCTTCACAGGCTTTCACCCGGTCCGCCAGATACGCGCTTATCTCTGCTATCACGTCCTGATAAAGCGGATTATCCTGCATGTTTTCGGGCGACCCCTGCATATGCATGAGACAAACGGGCAACCCGGATTGTGCTGCAGCCTCAATCGCGCCTTCCCGTGTTAGAGCCCTGACATCATTGATCAATCCAACGCCAGCGTCGCGGCACAACCGGATGACATCCGGATTACTGGTATCTACAGAAATAATGACATCAAAATTTTCCCTGATCACCGCCACCACAGGCATGACCCGGTTAATTTCTTCCTGTGAAGATACCTCGCGTGCACCGGGTCTGGTGGACTCTCCACCGATATCCAGAATTGCTGCTCCAGACTTGATCATGGCTTCAGCACGGCGCAGGACACTGGTCATGGAAACCAGGCCATCCGAGGTGAGCAGTTCACCACCATCAGAAAAGGAATCAGGGGTTATGTTGAGAATGCCCATAACATGGGAAATGCTCAGGTCCAGCGATTTGCCGGCAAAGTCGAAGCTATTCTTGTTCATGATAAAAAGGGGTTGGCCACAAAATAAAAGGGAGCTCAACAGAGCCCCTTTTATAAGTGCCCAATGCCAGCCTAGTGTTCCCCGGCGGGACCACCAATTGGCTTATTGGATTCCTTGTTGTCTTCTTTTTTCTCTTCTTTGTGTACGGTTGAGGTTTTACCTGATCCGTAATCATCATCATGCCAGCCTGCGGGTGCACGGGGTTTGCGGCCAGCCATGATGTCGTCAATCTGACCCGCATCAATGGTTTCCCATTCCAGCAGGGCATCTTTCATGGCATCCAGTTTATCCCGGTTTTCTTCCAGGATCGTTTTGGCACGCTCATAGCAGGTATCGATAATCTTTCTGACTTCCTCGTCGATAGCCTTGGTTGTGTCAGATGACAGAACACGCGAGCTGCCTGAAGCCGCAGAGCGACCAAGAAAGACTTCATCCGCCTCATCATCATATTGCAGCGGGCCAAGTCGTTCTGACAGCCCCCATTTCTTGACCATGTTATGGGCCATCTGTGTGGCACGCTGGATATCGTTGGAAGCTCCTGTGGTTACGCCCTCTTTACCCAGTGTCAGTTCCTCAGCAATTCGGCCGCCATACAGGCTGCAGATCTGACTCAGGATGCTGGTTTTACTGTGACTGTAGCGATCCTCTTCCGGCAGAAACATGGTGACACCAAGCGCCCTGCCCCTGGGGATGATGCTGACCTTGTAAACAGGGTCGTGTTCCGGCACCAGACGTCCCACGATGGCATGGCCCGCCTCATGATAGGCCGTATTGAGTTTCTCCTTGTCCGACATGACCATGGATTTGCGCTCAGCGCCCATCATGATCTTGTCTTTGGCTTTCTCGAATTCTTCCATGGTCACGCGCTGTTTGCCGGATCTTGCGGCAAAGAGGGCGGCCTCGTTGACCAGGTTGGCCAGGTCGGCACCGGAGAACCCGGGGGTCGCACGTGCCAGAACGGCTTCGTCGACACCATCGGAAATCGGCACCTTGCGCATATGCACTTTCAAAATCTGTTCACGACCACGAATATCCGGCAGCCCAACAACCACCTGACGATCGAAACGGCCCGGACGCAGCAGAGCTGGGTCCAGTACGTCCGGGCGGTTGGTCGCCGCTATGACAATGACGCCTTCATTGCCTTCAAAACCATCCATTTCCACCAGCAACTGGTTAAGGGTCTGCTCACGCTCATCATGACCACCACCGACACCTGCGCCGCGGTGACGACCCACCGCATCAATCTCATCGATGAAGATAATGCAGGGTGACTGCTTTTTGGCCTGATCAAACATGTCGCGGACGCGGGATGCCCCCACACCCACAAACATTTCGACGAAATCCGAACCTGAAATCGAAAAGAACGGTACCTTGGCTTCACCCGCAATGGCTTTTGCCAGCAGTGTCTTACCAGTACCAGGCTGGCCGACCATCAGGATGCCACTTGGAATTCGTCCACCCAATCGCTGGAATTTATCAGGCTCACGCAGGAAATCGACGAGTTCTTTTACATCCTCTTTGGCTTCATCGACACCGGCTACATCAGCGAAGGTGACCTTGACCTGGTCTTCTGTCAGCATCTTGGCCTTGCTCTTGCCAAAAGCCATCGGACCGCCTTTTCCTCCTACGCCACCACCCTGCATTTGGCGCATGAAAAACATGAACACCGCGATAATGATCAGGATCGGGAAGGAGGCAACCAGGAGCTGCGTCCAGATACTTTGCTGTTCAGGTTCCTGCCCACGAATACGGACATTGTGGGTCAGCAGGTCATCAATAAGCTTGGGATCTTCGATATAGGGACGAATGGTGTTGAAACGGGTGCCATTGGTTTTGAGGCCAACAATATTAACCCCGCTAATGGTCACTTCCGTGACATTACCTTTCTGGACTTCACTGATGAAATCAGAGTAATCCAGTTGCTCTGAATTGGTTGGTTGATTGAAATTATTGAACACAGTCAGCAGGACTGCCGCAATAATCATCCACAGGAGCAGGTTTTTTGCCATGTCATTCAAGGACATTTACCTCTTGTAAAATTTTTGTCTGTTACCAGCCAGACTGTCAGGGACAGCATGACCTTCACGAAACTGTCATACGACCAGTTCGCTATTTTCTGAGACAGGTAACAAGCGAACTTCAATTTTTACACGATTTCCGTGCTTTGCCTACCTTCGCAATAAGTAACCGCTGGGGTAATACCCCCAGCAAAATCAAGGGTTTCAGCAGTTTCTCAGGCCATTGGGCCCTTGAACCCCTTGGCTAACAGGTAAGTTTCCTTGGACCTGGACCGGGATGAATCCGGTTTTCTGGTTAAAACCTGCGTATATTGCTGACGCAGTTCCTTGAGCAAGGCTTCAAAGCCGTCTCCCTGAAACACCTTGGTCAGAAAGGCACCCCCGGGCTTCAGTGTGGAATTGGCAAAATCCACAGCCAATTCAACGAGATACATGGATTTAGGCTGATCAATGGCCGCCATACCACTTAAGTTGGGGGCCATATCGGAAATTACAAGGTCTACGCAGTGATCTCCCAGTGACCCGGAATCCCTGACATGCGAGAGGATTTCCTGAAAGCAGGCATCTTCCGTGAAGTCCCCCTGCACAAAAATCACATCCTGGATCGGGTCCATCGCCAGAATATCCGACGCAATCACCCTGCCTTTCTGACCCACCAGGCCCACAGCCACCTGGGACCATCCGCCTGGCGCCGACCCAAGGTCGACAACTGTCATCCCCGGTTTGATCAGTTTGTCAGCCTTGTTGATTTCCAAAAGCTTGTAACTGGCGCGGGAGCGGTAGCCATCCTCCCTGGATTTCTGGACCCAGGCATCATCAAAATGCTCCTTGAGCCAGTTTTTACTGCTTTTTGACTTGGCCATGTTTACCTTGAACCATGCACTGGTGATTTCAATTGTGGGCATTTACTGTAGAATGCACGACCCTTTTACCTTGGACCACAACCCCTGGCAGAGTTTCCCGCATGAGTCTCGACAAGAAAACACAAAAACGCTATCGGAGTATCGGACATCACCTTGATCCGGTAGTCATCGTCGCCAGCGGATTGACTGAAAACGTGCTTGCCGAAATCAACCGGGCGCTGAATGATCATGAATTGATCAAGGTCCGTGTTGTTTCTGAAGACCGGGAAGCCAGGAAAGCCGTGATTGCTGAAATATGTGAATTACAGCAGGCTGAACTCGTGCAGGTTATCGGAAAAATTGCCCTGATATACCGGGCGGCTGTTCAGCGAAAAGTCCACCTGTCCAATATCTGCCGTTTCCAGGAGATCAACTGAAACAGTTTCTGTCAGAGGTGCTCCACCTTTTCGATTTCGTAGGAAATATCCCCTCCCGGGGCCTTTACCACAATTTCATCCCCTTCTTCCTTGCCCATCATTGCCCGGGCAATGGGTGAACCTACGGAAATCTTGGCATTTTTCACGTCAGCTTCATCCTCACCTACAATCTGGTAGGTCACAGAAGCTTCAGTATCCAGGTTGTAAAGCGTCACTGTAGTACCAAATATGACCTTGCCGGTAACCGGGATTTTGCGGATATCAATGATCTCGGCATCCGCCAATTTACCCTCAATCTCCTTGATACGGCCTTCACAAAAACTCTGCTGCTCACGTGCAGCGTGATATTCCGCATTTTCCTTCAGGTCACCATGCTCCCGGGCCTCAGCTATGGCCTGGGTGATTTTGGGGCGAACATTGGACTTGAGGTCGTTCAGTTCAGCTCTCAACCTCTCGGCACCATCAACGGTCATCGGTACTTTGCGCATGTCCTAACTCTCTAGAAATTATTTCAGGTAACTACGCGGCCTGACGCCTCAGGCCTGCTGGTCAGCATGCAGAAACTGCAGGCTGTTAACTGAAGTCTCACCACCAAACACAAGAGCCTCATATACTGCCTTTGCGCTGGCCATGGTTGTTGTGCAGTAGACGTTATGACGCAATGCCGTGCTTCGGATAGTCGCCGAATCAGCAATCGCCTGGCGTCCCTCAGTGGTGTTTACGATAAGATCAATCTCGTCATTTTTCAACATATCCACAATATGGGGTCGACCTTCCATCACCTTGTTCACTGGCGTCACAGGCACACCTGCCTCTTCAATTATCCTGGCTGTTCCCTTGGTAGCTACCAGTTTGAAACCTAGCGAATGGAAGTTTCTGGCCAGTTCCGCAAGTTCCGGTTTGTCAGCTTCACGAACACTGATAAAGGCTGTCCCATTCAGGGGGATGTTCAGCTCGCCCATACCCTGTGATTTGTAATAAGCCTCGGCGAACGTTTCGCCTGTGCCCATGACCTCACCGGTGGATTTCATTTCGGGGCCCAGAATCGGATCCACCCCCGGGAACTTGTTGAATGGGAAGATGGCTTCCTTCACCGCATAGAACGAAGGAATCACTTCGCTGGTAAAGCCCTGGCTTTGCAGGGAAATACCCGCCATACACTTCGCCGCCACTTTGGCCAGGGAGGTTCCGATGCACTTTGATACAAACGGGACTGTTCTTGAGGCACGTGGATTCACTTCAATAATGTAAACCTCGCCATCCTGGTAGGCGAGCTGGGCATTCATCAGACCGACAACACCCAGTTCGATGGCCAGCTGGACACACTGCTCGCGAATCTTGTCCTGCACATCCATGGGCAGACTGTAGGGCGGCAGTGAACAGGCCGAGTCCCCGGAATGCACACCTGCCTGTTCAATATGCTGCATGATGGAACCGACAACCACCTGCTTGCCGTCACTGACCACATCCACATCAATTTCGATGGCAGAGTTCAGGTAATGATCCAGCAGTACCGGACTTTCGTTGGACACCTCAACCGCGCTGTTAATATAGCGCTTGAGCTCCGCCTCGTTGTAGACGATTTCCATGGCACGGCCACCCAGAACATAGGACGGACGAACCACCAGCGGGTAACCGATACCCTCGGCTTCCTTCACGGCCTGCTCCAGACTGCGCACCGTGCTGTTAGGAGGCTGTTTCAATCCCAGTTTCTGAATCATGCTTTGGAAGCGCTCGCGATCTTCTGCACGGTCAATGGCATCGGCCGTGGTACCGATAATTGGCACACCAAGACGTTCGAGATGCGTAACAAGCTTCAATGGGGTCTGGCCGCCAAACTGTACAATGACGCCTGCCGGTTTCTCGATACGGATGATTTCCATGACATCCTCAAGCGTTACCGGCTCAAAATACAGGCGGTCGGAAACGTTGAAATCAGTGGAGACCGTTTCGGGGTTGCAGTTGACCATGATGGCCTCGTAACCCTCTTCGCGCATCGCCAGGGCGGCATGGACGCAGCAGTAATCGAATTCAATACCCTGTCCAATCCGGTTCGGGCCGCCACCAAGGACGATAATCTTCTGGCGGTCACTGACATTGGCCTCACACTCTTCTTCATAGGTGGAGTACATGTAGGCCGTGGATGAACTGAATTCGGCAGCACAGGTGTCGACCCGCTTGTATACGGGGTGAATATCCAGGGTGTTGCGCCTGTTCCGGACTGCCTCCTCTTTCACGCCCATGACCTTGGCCAGACGTTCATCGGAAAATCCTTTGCGCTTGAGGCGGTAAAGACGGTCCCGGCTCATGTCCTCCAGGGACTCACTGGCCAGGCGTTTCTCCTCAAGAATGATGTCTTCAAGCTGAATCAGGAACCAGCGATCAATACGGGTGTGTTCGTGCAGTTCCTCGACCGTCATCCCGGCACGGAAAGCGTCTCCGACATAACGGATGCGGTTGGCACCCGGGTCCTTGAGTTCACGCAGCAAGACTTCCTGGGCATTGCTGGCTTCGCTGTCAAGGACAGGGTCAAAGCCTGAAATGCCGACCTCCAGGCCACGCAGGGCCTTCTGCATGGACTCCTGGAAGGTTCTGCCGATAGCCATGACCTCGCCCACAGATTTCATCTGGGTGGTCAGGCGGTCAGGAGCCTGCGGGAATTTCTCGAAGGTGAAACGCGGAATCTTGGTAACCACATAATCGATGGTCGGCTCGAACGACGCCGGGGTGATGCCGCCGGTGATTTCATTACGCAGTTCATCCAGTGTGAATCCCACCGCCAGTTTTGCTGCCACGCGGGCAATCGGGAAACCGGTGGCTTTGGATGCCAGGGCTGAAGATCGCGATACACGTGGATTCATCTCGATCACCACAAGGCGACCATTGGCCGGGTTGATGGCAAACTGGACATTGGAACCACCGGTCTCCACGCCAATTTCCCGCAGTACTTCACAGGCGGCGTTTATCAGAATCTGGTATTCCTTGTCTG